>Ga0307516_10000217_pt1 | contig 74380 bp, 67 predicted proteins | sample 19_EM_MG_FD_203310 | JGI IMG/M metagenome (GOLD analysis project Ga0307516, IMG submission 203310) | Populus trichocarpa ectomycorrhiza microbial communities from riparian zone in the Pacific Northwest, United States - 19_EM | ecosystem: Host-associated > Plants > Roots > Unclassified | place... | reverse complement strand
GCGGACTCCCGAACAAAAACTTTGGTGATTGGATGCTTTCTACCCTCGTTAATTTCAAGCTGCAGCGCATCGGCCTTTTGCAGCTTGTCGGCCATATTTACTTCCCAGCCGACAATAAAGTTCATACCCACAACCACAAGCAGAATGGCTGTAATAACGATTAGTGTAGAGCGCGCAATTTTCATCTAGCTCCTATCAATAAGGATTTGGAGACGGTGACAGTCGTCCAGGGAAATGCTGTTCAAGCCATCCAAAAGTTTGTTGTGAGAAATCCCGACAATTATTCTCACCAAGCGAATAGTTTCCCGGTTTTCCTATCTCAGACACGAAGAGCCGCTCAATAATGTTGTCGACTAGTGGAGAAGTATAAACATACATGTCTGTCAATTTCCCTCGGACACCCACTGGGGGCGTATCCTCGTAGATAATTCCACTGCAACCGAATATGCACAAGGGATTCGGGGTGGTTGCACCGAAGCTAATACAAGTACTCTGCCCATCTGGCTTTCCTGCGCATATCTTTTGATGCTGGCCGAATCCGCCTTCAGTCGGCAGCCCGGATTCCACCCAATAATCCAGTCCTGTTGGATCAATCTTTGTCATCGGGCTTTGCCCGACATACCCATAGGTATTGACGCCAGCGGCTAACCCGATGGGGTCGGATTGCACGTACCGGCCAAGTGAGGAGGCGTAAGATCGGAATCCGTTGTTGCTCAAGCCTGACTCGGCATCGGCGATTTGGCCGGGGAAGCGCAGATCATAAGTAAAGTTGCCAGAGGAAGCAGGATCGGTGTCACCGAATGGAGCATGGTTCCATTGCCAGACCTTGCGATTGCGTTCGTCGGTGATGATATGCGGCGCGCCGAGATTATCAGATGCTACGTAAAATACCTTGCCGTTCCGGTCGCAATCCCAATCATGATCGCCGTCATCCTTGAGAACCGCGACCGGTAAATCGCCAAGGTAAACCGTTTCCTCAATCGCCCGGCCGCGTTCGTTGTATTCGCCGAGCAGGTGGCCTGCGCCGTCATACGCATAAACAATGCCGTCATTCTTGTGGAAGTTGTCGCGGTCATGGTCTTTGGCCTTGAGTTTCTCGATACGTTCGCCAAGACCGTTCACACCGTAAACCGTTGACCGGCGCTGCTCGCGGCGGTCATCGTCAAAGCGGCGATGGTCTTTGTCATTGGCCGTCGTTACCGAAGCCATGCGACCGCGCGCATCATAAGTAAACACATGATCGCCGTCGGAGAGAGTATTGCCCGTGGCATCGTAGTTGAACGCATCCATATCGGTGCTGGTCGAAGGCCTGCCCTTGCGGTCGAGTGTCGTCACCGCTTCCGTCACGCTTTGCAAACGGTTGCTAGCCGTGTTGTAAGCGTAGCCTTCTGTAATCCCGCTTGCAGGCGTGGCGAGGCTTAAGCGGTTGCCATCCACGTCATATCCATAATTGGTGACGGCATTACCGCTGGCGTAGCCGGTCAGACGATCGAGCGCGTCATAGCCGAACGCCTGTCCCGCTACGCCGGTCTCAGTCTCGCCGGTAATGCGGCCCGCCGCGTCGTAGATGTACGTGACCACGGCGAGACCACCCATATTGATGCCGGTGAGCTGGCCATCCGCATCGAAGCTGCGATTAAGGGTGGCATTGTTACCCTGCTTCCATGACTGCACCGCGCCGAACGGACGATAGGCGACATTGCTGACCAACCACGCGTTGCCCAGCGCAATGCCGCTGACCTGACCGGCGGCATCGTATTTGTAGGCGACGGTCTTGCCGCTTGGATATTGCAACTGGCTCAAGCGGCCCGCCGCGTCATAAGCCATGCGGGTGATCAGTGTCAGACCATCCACTTGCTGGGACTTGGCGATGACACGGCCATGGATGTCATAGGCCCATTGCGTAATGCCAGCCGGGTCGACCATGCGCGTCAGATGGCCGACGCCATACTGGCCCTGATCGTATTGATAGGTTGTGCTGGTGTTGTCGGCATAGCGTGCCTGAATAACACGGTTTAGTGCGTCGTAGGCGTAGGTGGTTTTCATGCCGCGCGCGTCGGTCGCGGTCAGCACATTGCCCGTGGCATCATAGGTTTTGACGGTGGTGCCGGTATCGGGGCTTACTACGCCGGTTTGATTATCAAGCCCGTCATAGAAATAGCCGGTGGTCAGGCCCTTGGGGTCCTGTTGCGCCGTCAGCCGGTCGAGCGCGTCATAACCGAAGCGGGTCAGACCACTGGCGGCATCGGTCGTGATCATTCTGCGATTTAACGCGTCGTAATCAAAGCTGGTGCGGTGGCTGAGCGGGTCGCTGATGCGGGTCAGGTTGCCTTGTGCATCATACCGGTAATCGGTTTGCTGGTTCTGCGCGCCAAGTTCAGTGGTCAGACGATTGACGCTGTCATAACCAAAGGCACGATGTTGGACAAGATTGTTGGCCGGGTCGTACAAACCAGCTTGCACGCGGTTGTCATTGCCATCGAGCGCATAGGCCATCGCATTGCCCAGCGCATCGCGCATGCCAGTCAGGCGATGCGCCGCATCAAAGTAGCTGCTGATGATCGAGCCGTCGGGGCGCTGGGTGGCGATCAGATCGCCCGCCGCATCATAAGCGAACAGGATTTTCTCGCCGCCCTCGATGCGTTGCAGCAGGCGGCCACGCGTATCGTAGCCAAAGGTAGTGACAAGCCCATTGGCATCGACCGCGCGCAAGGGGCGGCCCGCGCCGTCATAGTTGGTGAAGCTGGTGATCTGGTTCAATGCGTTGGTAACCGTCGCGACGTCGCCTTGGCTATCGTAAGTGGTGCGCGTTACGACGCCGCGCGGATCGGCCATCGCCGTAACCTGTCCGGCGTTATTATAGGCGAAGCTCCATGACCTGGTTTGCTGGCCCGATGCAAGGGTTTTGGTGAGCAGGTTGCCGTGTGTGTCATAGGTAAAGGTCGTTGTGCGGCCACCAGGCTCGGTAATCTGTACCGGCAAATGCAGCGTAGGACTCCAGCTGGTGGTGAAAGTCCGTGCCAGCGATGTGCCAGCTGCCTCAGTGCGTGAGGTCTCATTGCCGCGTGCATCATGCGTAAAGGTAGTGACGTTGCCGTCATAATCGGTGCGGCTGGCCAGGAAGCCATTGGCATCATAGGTAAAGGCCGAACCGCCGACCGTCGGATCCGGAGATCCTGACAGCGCGATGATCTTTACCGCCCCAAACTGGCTCAAAAAGGTATAAGTGCGCGCGTTACCGTTGGCATCGGTCACGGTCGCGGTGCCATCGGCATTATATGTCACGAGCGTGCGTTCGGCGCCGCCGGCATGCTCGGTCGATATCGCGCGGCCTTGTGCATCATAGGCGTAGGTGGCGTAACGGACACCAAGTTCGTCGATGATACCGGTCAGCGCGTTGGGGAATGCCGCATTCTCATACAGATATTGTTTCTTCCTGCCGTCCGGATAAGTGACCGAGGTCAGATTATTGTTCGCATCATATGTATAGGAATAAAGTGTTCCATCCGGTGAACGGGCCTGGCTGATATGGCCATTGGTGTCGTACGCAAAGCTCATCACATGGCCAAATGGGCCGGTGATGCCAGTGACGTGGCTGCTGTTGTCATAGGCGAAGCTGGTTGTACGGCCTTCGCGCGTGGTGACGGAAGCGAGTTGTCCGCCGAAGAAGTAAGTCTCGACTGAATCATCAGCTAGCTTCAATTGCCAGCCCGTTATTGAGCCATTACTGCCGATTGGTGTCAGCGTGCTGGTGACGTCGGCATCGGCTGTATATACGCCAGAGCCATTATTGGTGAAAACATCCTGCCGCCCGTCGGCGCGGGTGACGGTTACGGTATTTCCGTTCAGTGCCAGGCTGTGATGCCATGTGCTGTGCCAGCCCTTGCCGAATGGCGACGAAGTTGTGTCCTGACTGTTGTAATAACGTGTGAGATTTAATCCGGTATGTGCCGCGCAGGAAATATCCGTCTCGGTCTGAAATTTATTGCCGGTCGCGACGTTGATCGGGTTGGAAACGTGGGTGGTCGGGGCTGTGTCATTGCTTGCAACAGTGCATGGCACCGAAGGATTTGACGCTGAATTGCCCGTACCAAAATCCTTGGGAAGGGGAGTTTGCGCCAGCGCCCCACCGGTCCATGTACCCGGCGCGTTTGTTACTTGCTGTACATAGGAGCAACTGTAGTCGAGGACATAGCCTTGGCCACCTTGATCGTCAGTGACCAGATGATACTTTTGGATCAGGGCGCTATCATTCGATACAGCTCCGACAGCGTAGCGTACGTAATAAACGACCACCTGATTTAACGGATTCGGGGGAGCGAGCGGTGGTGCATACATGGACCCGCCGAAATTCGCAGAGATTACTTGCCCGGCAGGGATGGTGCTGGCGGGCGGTCCGGGCGAGATCTCGAATACGAAGCCGGGAGAATTTACCGGGCTGGTTAAACCCCCGGCGCTGACCGTGGCCGAAGAAACCGCGAATCCGCCAGAAGCTGAAGAATTAATTGTGCCGGTCACCGTTGCCGACACACCGCTAATGGCAGGACACGAGGCTCTGTCAGTGCCAGCTGAGCTTTGAACGACAAGCGGCGGCCCTGAATAAGTGTAAGTGACAGTCTGGTCTTGAGCGCGCGCTTCGTGGGCTAGCGAGAAGAGCGCCAGAGTTGTTGCGACAACGAGCCGGATGCTTGTTCGCTTAAAATATTCAGCCTTGCAGAAACGCGTCCACGCTTGCATCAGCGCAGATGAATTGTAGACAGAAAATGAGACTTTCATCAGAACCCAACAGACCAATATATTTGTAAAATATGTCGGTCATCATATATTGCCTTGGTTAAAAGGTGATTGAGCATCACCGAAATATGGTGGTTAAGACGGTCTTCATCCTACAAGTGCTCGATTTTAGACACTCAATTGCGTTGCCGCCCCTTCGCCAAGGTGTACCGATGACCCGAAAATCGGAACAAGCGGCCATTCGTTTGCGGGCCTCGCGACCTACCTGACACGTTGCGAGTTGACAGGAATCACAAATCGGATTCTAAAAGCAAACGGCGGCAGCTGTGACCCTGCCGCCGCCGCTCCTAGGAAGAATTACTTCTTCTTCGGTTTCGGTGAAGTCTTGATAGTTCGCACAATCGCGGTCCGCTTGTTCGCGGGGGACTGAGCTGCTTTTACGGACATGAAGCGTCCGGTAATCGCGCTTTCACCTATCTTTCTGGTAGCCATTCCTATCACCTCCTTTCCCGGGCTCTTACCCGCCCTTATCAGGCAAGCAGCTAGGGATTGGGGACGTGACGCGAATCATCGCCAGAGAGCGCCAGAACTATATGGAAGGACTCCAATATTGGGAGTCCTTTTACGTAAGTTAACCGCCTGAATTCGGACATCTTTGACCCAGCGTTTGTCTCGGGAAGTAACGGTTCGACACGTCCGCGAATGGCCAACCCCACGACGCGCTTTCATTTCTTTGGCCACATACGCCTCGCGAATGCCCGCTCTTCGGGGCCGATTACATCAGCGTAGATTGCCGTGGTCCGCAGAGAGGCATGACCAAGCCAGCGCTGGATTAAGTGCGGCGGCACGTTCGACTGAAACGCGTTCACGCCAAAACCGTGACGCAAGGCTTTAGGCATCGCATGTGTGCCGTGAACGTCAGCGCACGCCATGACTTCCTTGACCCGCCGCCACGCGGTCGTACGGCTCCAATTCCATATCCGCCGATAGGCTGAATCTGGATCGCGTTGGCGCCGCCGTATGTCAAAAATTCGATCCAACTCCTTGAGGAAGCTATGGGGTAGAGGCACCTGTCGGACAATGCCCGACTTACGGCGCTTCAATGTGATGATGTTCACGACGCCGCTGTCTATGTCGATGGCGGCAGGGGCAAGCGCCAAAACCTCGGATATCCGGCCGCCGCTTAAATTTAGGACGAGACAAAAAAGCTGGGCTTCGATCGGCGCCATACGCGCAGCTTCGCCGAAGCGCCGACGTTCGGCGGAATTAAGGTACTTACGGCTGCCGGTCGACCCGTAAAGGCTCATCCCGGGGTGGGCATGCTCGCGCATCGCTGCCTCCCCTGAAACAGAATGGCCGATAGTGTTCCAATTCAAAATCCTTTGCGACTTCAGCGAGATCGCTTCCTCAATCTAAGGTGAGGCAGATTTTCGTATCATTTTTACTGCGAAAATCAAGAGTATTTCAAGCTTTTGTAACACTATCGGCCATATCGTTACTTGTATCTCAGGTATACTTTTTAATTGTTACTTGTAATTACATACGGTTAACCCCTCCGTCGCCCATCCATCCAATGTGCATCCGCGGATCGCGGATAGGTCTAGGGAATTGTGGAATGTCGTTTCGGGTCTTCAAGTTGATTGTTGGTTTCGGATGGCTTGCTGCAACGGCATTTATTCAGCCCGTTCAAGCCAACATTGTCGGCCTAAACTCCAACGCGGCGCTGGGCGCCTTTGACAGCATCAATTGGAGTCAGCTTGACCCCAACAACACCAACTTCTTCGGCCCGCAGAATGTCGTCTCCACTGGTGGCGTGAACGGAGCCGCAAGTTCAGCCGGCAATCAGTTCCAGACGCTGACGCAGGACTCCAATAGCTGGGACGGCAATTTCACGCCGGGCGTCAATGTGCTGTGGACCGTGCAAAAAGGTCCAGACATAACGATCAGCGTGGCGAATGCGACGCGGGGTATCGGGGCTCAAATTCAAGCAGATAGCCTTGGTGCATTTACCGCGAAGATTACAGCCATCAATGCAGGCGGCACCTTGCTGGGTTCTTACGCGGAAAACGGCGCTTCAACGAACGCGGGTGACAACACGGCGATTTTCATCGGCCTGTTCGACGACACCGCTGATATTTCGAAGATCGTGTTCAGCCTGACCACCGCGCCGGGACCGACTAATGATTTCGCGATCGGTCCTGTCGATTTCTCGACTCAAGTTTCTTCCATCCCCGAGGCCTCCTCCTGGGCGATGGTGATCCTCGGGTTCGCAGGCATCGGCCTGATAGGCCGTCGCCGTCTGCGCACGCATCCAATGAAATTCGCGGTGTAATCCGAATTACTTCGTCAGGTGCGTGATCTTCGCGCCGCCTAATGTAGGAACAACTCATTATGGTGGGCATAGAGCGGCGCGTTCCCAGCAGCGACGAGCCAGGATGGCGCATTGGGGACATTTCTGCTGATAAGTCCGAGGCAGTTCAACCCTTCGCAATCAGGGCGGAGGCGAGTTGGATCGCGCGCGTCGCTGGTCTCGTCGTATGTGTCGCGGTCGTTTGTACAATTGTTTCGATAGGCGAAGCGCCCGCGCAAAGCATTCCGTTTGCACGAACGTCACCGCAGGACACGACGCGCATCGCCCAGGCCGATACCGGCAACGGGATCAGCGCGACGACGTCGGTCGAGGAACTGTTCAAGCGCGGCACTGAAGCTGAAGCCCGCAAAGATGACATAAACGCCGCCCGGTTCTTCCAGGCCGCCGCGGATCGTGGGTACGCACCGGCGCAACTCTGGGTCGGGCGGTATCATCAGAACCGCGAAGACTATTCGCGCGCGGTTCCGTGGTTGCGCAAGGCAGCCGAACAAGGTGACCCGACGGCGCAAACGTTTCTGGGCATCAATTATACGCTCGGCCAAGGGGTCGCAAAAAATCACGGTACGGCGCTGGGCTGGCTTCGCAAAGCAGCCGATCAGGACTCGACTGTCGCTCAGTTTGCGCTCGGCGAAATGCACCGCGGAGGCATGGGCACGCCGGTTGACTATGGGCAAGCCATGCAGTGGCATCAGAAGGCGGCGGCCAAGGGATTTGCTAAAAGCCAGTATCGTATCGGGATCTTCTACAAAGATGGCCTTGGAGTTCCGAAAGACGATAGGACGGCGGTGGACTGGCTGCTGAAATCGGCCAATCAAGGCTATGCGCCGGCCCAATCAAAGATCGGTTGGTATTATTACGATGGCCATTTCCTAAAGCGCGATCTGGCCAAGGCATTTGATTGGTTCAATAAGGGTGCCCAACAATCCGACCCTGCCGATGGCGGCATGGCGGAGGGGATGTTGGGTGCGATGTACCAGACCGGACAAGGCGCGCTGCTCGATCACGCACAAGCCATGAAATGGCTGCTCAAATCCGCCGAGCATAGCAACTCGCAGTCCATGTTCGAACTTGGATTGATTTACGAGAAGGGAGCGGGTGAAGCGCCCGATTTTGGCAAAGCGGTCACCTGGTATCAGAAAGCCTCGGAAGCCGGCAACGCCAACGCGAAGCAGCGTTTGGCTACGCTCCAGGCGCGAAGCCAAACGACTCAACAGGCAAAGAGTGCCGTTCCGGACGCCTTGCACACCCGCTGCTTCCTGGAAGTCGATGTCGATGCGCTAAAGGCGAATGCAAGCGGCGAAGAAATTCAACGCCGTCACAATGAATGCCTGCGGTCAAACTGGAAACGGCTCTTCGGCGCGAAGCCCTTTCCGGAGGGGTTATGAAGGCCGCTCCTCTTTCATTGTCAGTCTTGGCGGATTGGAGCGGCTAAACCAGTCCAGCGCGAGGCGACCAGCGGGGGCGCCTTAGCAACCGCCATTCCAGCGCACGGGCTTGGCGCTTGCGAGTCTGCTTTTCACGAAGCTCAACCCTTGACGCGCGGAACCACTCCCTGGCCGCCCGGTAGGCAGCCGCCCTCACCGGTCGTCCGAGACGCCGCATGCCGGCGAGACGGCGGCGATATTCCTGTTCGAGTTCGAGCGCAGCCCCATCGTCGTCCGGCTCAAAGCCACTCTCGGGGGCAGTATCTGCTTGGTCGTCGTTAAATGCCGAAGAAGCTGGGGACCTGAGCGTGGCTGGCCCGGTCCCTTGGTCATTCTCCGTAAAGCTCTTTCGATCGCTGCCGCCATTGAGCATCGTAATCTTCGCGCTCCTGATGCTGAACCTGCTTCGTAGCCTCCTCTGCCGCGACCTCAAACGGATCGCGGTCGCCGGCTAGTCGTTCATTTGTCTTTGGTGCAGACCCAAGATTGGTGAGGCCGGTAAATAAAGCATCAAGCAGCCCTACTCCTGCTGAGACTGCTCTTCTTCCCACTATATCGGCGGATCGATCGCGTGATGACTTAAACGGGGCGGGAACTTCGTCAGCGTCGGCGTCACGCCTTTCGGAAGTCTCAGGCAGTCGCGATTTTCTGGTTGTCTCCCGGGCGGCATCTCGGAATCCAGATCGAATTTTTTCGCGTTCGTTTCCCCGTTCGCCGGCAGCGCGCAGGAGGTCAGAGGTGTCCAGCCCGAGATCGAGACGCCATCCAAATTCCTTCCGCCTAATTTTTTGTTCTACCAAAAGATGCGCAAGCTCCACCTTGCGGGTGGCCATTAATTCTTTGCAGGCAGCGTCACGCCGAGGTGCAAGTGCGGCGGTCTGCTCGGCAATAAGATTTTTCTTCACCGCCGCCAGGCTTTCGTTGTCGTCCATCGTGCCTTTTTTATTCGCGAGATAATAATCGCCCCATCGCTCGCGAAATTCCTCCTTCACTTCGCGGTAAATCGAGGAACGCAATTCTTTAAATTTGATTTTTCCATTTGCATGAAACTGTTTGATTTCAGCACGTTGCAGATCGAACATAATTTTCCATTCTGCTTTTTTTCGATTTTCGGGCCGAAATTCTAGATTATCGGTGATTTCTATGAGTTGCTTCTCCGACTTTTCGAACTCATGCTCGTTTTTCTTGAATGCCATCCACATATTCCGTGGCATGGCTTTTTCGCGGTCCTCGGCATTCAGCAATCGCTGCTCGCAGTGAACACGGCCGTTTTCCTGCTCATATGCGAGTGCCCATTTTTGTGCGCGCCGCTCTTCATAGCCCTCATTTAGAGTGCGTCCAGTTTCTGGGTGAACACGATTGAGAATGATGTGAATATGTTCATACTTCTTATCGTTGTGCGCGACGTAGCACGCCTGATGTTCGTGCCATCCCATTTTTTTCAAGAAATGGTCGGCAGTCGCGATCATGTGTTCCTTTGACGGGTTATCACCGGGTGCCCAATTGAGAGTGATATGTTTGACCGGGTTTTGAACTTGCGTTCCGCCGGCATGGACGCCGGCTTCTTGCTTCAAACCCTCAGCACTACGCGCCGTCCAGAGCATTTCATCCAGGGCCGACGGCACATGATCGTTCGCCAGATTCCGCGTCTGCGACCAGGACACGCGCTCGTGTGTCTGCGCATCCTTGTCGTGCATCGCGTAATGACCGATGGTTTTGAAGGAAGCGCTTTTTTTGCCTATATTGACAATCATTCCGATAGCCTGGCGATGAGCTGCCTGATATCGTGCAGCAGTGGCTCGGCATCCTTGGGCGGCCGCTCATGCAGCATGTGGAATCGCTTCACCATCTGGTTCAAATTGTTCCCGAGGCGCGATAGATGCGCGATCGTGCTGCCAGTCGTCGCGCTCCTTATCTGCTCCGCAGGCCATTCGTCATGATTGAGCAGCGCATGCCGACCAAAGTGCGCTGGACGCATACCGAGAGCGCGAGCGCGGCGCTTGATGTCATCCAACTCACGCGTTGTAAAACTCAGATTGAGCTGCGCATTTCTCGGATCCGCCACTTTCGGTCGTCCAAATTTCTGCTTGGCTGTCATTTCCTTTTTTCCTTGGCGAGCGTTACGCGACCTGGGGTTTGGGGGCCACATTCTGGCGGTCCCCATAAATCTTTCGCCTAGGCGAAAGACATCTCGCCTCCTTCTCTTCCGCAAATTTTATTCGCTCAGCTTCCTCGCCACCATCGCAAGCATTAGCAATCTCAATATTTCCAACAAATTCGGACGATGAATAAAAAAGAGCCCGCCGAAGCGAGCCCTTTCTTGATCAATCTCGTCTAGACGATTTTTAGTACCTTCATGAGCACTTCAAAATCCTCTATCGCTTCATCGATTGAAAAACGCTTGAGACGATTGAATTCAAGTGCGATGCGAGGAAAGCTTCGCAACTTCACAATGACTGACCGCCCCTGACTAAGGAGCAGCATGGCCTTCCATGGCGATACGTAGATTGTGGGATGGAATTTCCCGCAACCGTCGTGCCAAACCCTCGCGTAGACCTTCATCGAGTTTGGATTAAAGCAGATAGCGGTCCAATCGTCGCTGAGCCAAGTGAACGGTAGTGGTACGCCATCATTATCGACGAGCGAAGGCCGAAACAATCCCCGTATCCAGGAGACGTAGGGGGCGCTCATTGAGCACCCCCGTTGTCCGGCTTGGATTCGGTCTTGTCGTCTTTCGGCTCGCGCAGGACGATGCGATCGCCGAGCGGCAATGCATCAAGTTGAACGGTCATGCCGGAGCCGTTTTCGTGGGGGAAGCAGGCGCCAATCTTTGTCCAGATGCCCTTCTTTCCTTCCCGTTCCTTGACGCTGTAAGCGATCAATGTTGGCTGCTTATTGCTCATTTTAGTGCTCCTTTCAGTTGAGGCCCCACGTCGGGGCTTGATGCGGTTCCTCAGGGACGTCGACCGGCGCGCGTCAATCACTTTTTTACGGAACGAAAGGCTGTCTGCGCCTTCTTGGCGCAACCGCCTTTTCGTTATGGAAAAAAGTGATTGACGGCCTTCGCGCTGGCGACGGCCCTAAAACCGCATCCTTCAAGCCCCCCGTGGGCCGTCTGAAAGGACGGTGAGTGAACTGCCAACGAGCGACATGCCGTCAACAAACTGAAGAAGACCATCTGACAAAGATAACAGCGCGTGTGTCACCAACCAACGGTAACGGTTCGTGGCTGCAACCCATTGCCGATGTTTCCGGGAGCGCTCGTCGTTCAACGACGATACAGACTGAAGCCCTCAACAACGGAGGGTTTCATGAGGGACTTCTGGTCGGAACGTGCGAGGTGGGGCACACCTGTTGAACGGGCGTCAATCCGCAATTACCCGGCGCTCGGCGGCTTGGGGAAAAGCCGCGAGCTTTATGAGAAAGGGTTGCCACGAGGCGCGTTGCTGGCGCGCCTGACCGCCGATCGCGAGCGAATGAACTATTGGATGGCTCCGGGCACATTGATGCAACACCGCTTCGCGCTTGGTCAGCTTATCATCGGTAAGCTTGGTGACACTTTCATTGGCCATCTCGATGATCGTCCGGTGGTGACAATCGCTACGGCTCGTACCGGCAAAAGTTCGACCGTTCTCGAACCGAATCTCTATCTGTATCCAGGTTCAATGCTGGTTCTCGACCCGAAGGGGGAACTCGCTGCGCGAACGGCGGCAATTCGGCGGGCGATGGGCCACAACGTTTATGTTCTCGACGCATTCGGCCAGTCCGGTGAACGATCGGCTTGCTTTAATTGCGTTGAAGAGTTCAACCCAGGCGATCCCCGGATTATCGACTATGTTATGTCGATTGTGGGCGCGCTTGTGCCCGACGAGGCCGGCGGCGGCAACGCAAAGCATTTCAACGATAGCGCTCGCGCACTACTAGTCGGAATAATCCTGTTTGTCCTGGCGTCTCCAGATAAAGGGAAACGGAATCTCGTCACCGTACGCCAATTGCTAACCTTGTCTTACCCGCCCCTTGCACAGGCGGCGGAAAAGGAGGCGACGAAGGCTCGCGCAAGAGCGCACGCGAATGGCCAAGCAAGCTACGTTGATGCGAGTACTTTTGCCATTCGGATCCTGCTGAACGGCTTGATCGGGCTTGACCGTCGATTTGGCGGCATAGCCGCAGCAATCGGGGCGCGGTTTCTAAACATGCCCCCCGTCGAACGCGGCGGCGTATTTTCCACGGCAGCCGTACACACGGACTTTCTCGACAGCCTGCCACTGCGCGATATTGTGCGTCACTCAGACTTCAAACTCGAAACACTGCGGTCTGAAAAGCCGGCGACAATCTATCTGGTCTTGCCGGTTGGCGAGATTGAGCGTCAGTTCCGGTTTCTGCGGCTCATTGTGCAAATGGCATGCAACACACTGGAAAGGCTCGGCCCATATCCACGTAATCGACCGCCAATTGTCTTCATGATGGAAGAATTTGCGGTGTTAGGCCGGATGAAGGTTATGGAACAGGCGGCGGCTTACTTTCCAGGTTTTGGCGTCAAGCTTTGGATCGTGCTGCAAAGCCTACAACAGCTCATCACCGACTATGGAAGAGGCTACCAAACGATGCTCGGCAACGCGGGACTGATCCAAATGTTTGCCGCTGGCGACGAACCGGCGCTTGCTTATGCTTCATCCCGGCTGGGGAAGTTGATCGAGAGCAATGAAATGCGTCTGGCCTTTTCGCGAGGTAGTCAAAGCCAAGTGCTCTTAATGGAAGGTGAGCCGCCTGCGGCTGCCATGCGGCTTGACCATGAAGACGTGGACCTAATTAGGCGGCGCGTCGAACAGGCAAACCGGTACCAAAGCGGCGGCTTAGTCCGCTAAGTGATAAGCCGTCGGGACAATTGCCTCCCGACGGCCCCACAGCTGTTCCATCGCCATCTCCAAATCTGCTGCAAGCACCTCCGGCGTTCGGTCATTGGGGCCGAGGCGGTTTGCCGTGGAAAATTCGATGAATTGAACACCACAGATTCCGCAAAGCACCATCCGATCTGGATTATCCTCATCAGTGTATTGCAGCGCCGGCCAATTATCGCCGATGTCGTCGGCAGAGAAGAAAAGCCAATCGTCGATAATCATGCCGTCCGGGTGGATTTCGACACTGTGCTGAACGGGTATTGTTCGAGACACGGTAAAAATGATCGCGGCTGCGATCACCGAAAACAGCGCAAGGCCGAATGATGTTGGCATTGAACTCCTCGCGAGAAGCCAGCCGGCGATACTCGTACTAACGATCCCTGTAAAAATGCGCATCCCGTCGAGAAACGCGTCGCCGGCTTGATCCCAGTAAGTAATACGAAAGCCCCCGCGTTCGGTCAGACTGCGTGTGTAACCGGAAAACGGTCCATCAAGCGGGGGCGGCGCATAAAATTCAGCTGCATGGCTCCGGGCCTTAACGAAGCGTGCAAGGTCGTTTGCCACCCGCGGATCGAAATCGATCGCGGGCGGCCGGTAGAGGATTGTTTCACTCATGATCGAACAATAACGCAGTCGGACAAGTCCGCCACGTACAGTGGCGCGCATTACCGATCATTCCTAAATCCTCATAGAAAAAGCCGCGCCTCTCGCGAGACGCGGCTTCATTACTCACAGTAACCCTCAGGAATTACGCTTGATCGCTAGATTTGCACGCGCTTCCTGATTTTCCACCCACGCCCGATATGCTGATGGACGAAGATAAAGCGTGCTACCCAAGCGATAGATCGGGAGCTTGGTTCGCTCGGCGAGATAGTATATTTTTCGTCTACAACTTCGATCGCCAAAAATAAATTCGGCTATCGCCTCGGCACCGCGGATCGGCTGCTCGGTTGGAGGTGGCTGTTCGTTTGGCCCTGCATGGTCCATGGTTTCTCTCCTGCGCTGGTTGTTGTTTTCCTGCGGCAACGAGCAGATGAGATGCGGCCTTGAACCCGGTCTGGAGGATGACGGTCGCCCAGAGGCTAGTCGATCTCTCCCTGTAATGAGTAGCCTGTGCGATCCATGAGCGATTCCAATGGTAAATTGCCGCTGGAATTGTTCCTATTTTGTTCTCCTTGTTCTGAAAAGTCAAGTTTTTGGCTTCCATGTTGCAAAACCTTCCGCTTCATGCCCGTAAGGACGCGGCGTTCTGCAGGAATGCCACATCGAGATCAAAGACAGCATGACCGAAGCGACAACAGCACAATCAATCCCATCCCTCACGACCTCGTATCGACCGGTCGACCTGTCAATTTTTCCGAAGAATGTCCCAGCGATAAGTCGTCGCTCGGCTGAAATTGTAAATTTTGAAATCGCCGCGAAGACGTACCGAATCGATCGGTTTTCAGAGGCCATAAGACTCGATCCAAAAAACGCATTGGCTTGGTTCAATCGAGGTAAGGCTTGTCTCGAGTCACGTCGGTACCGCAAAGCCATTGAGGATTTCGATCAAGCGATTTTAATCGAGTGTAACGTCGCTGACTTTTATAATGATCGAGGGGTGGCCTTCCTTCGCCTCGGAGAATTTGATTTAGCCGTTGCTGACTTCGAAAAAGCATTGAAACTTTTCGAAATCGAACATCAGGCGTCACGCTCTCGGATTAGGCCACTCTTTAACAAGGGCTTATCTCTCCTGTTGGCCGCGCGCTATGCAGACGGAATTGCCGTGTTGCAAGCTCTCGTGAGCGAGTTCGGGAATGACAACGAACCCTCTGTCCGCGAACAGGTTGCTAATGCGCTATTTTGTATCGGGCTTTCGGTTTTCGAATTAGGTCTCATTCTGAAGGAAAAACACTGGGCTCAGATCGCGATTGACGCCCTTGACCAAATGTTCGATCGGTTCGGTAACGATCGAGACGCTTTGTCGTACGGGCGCCTAACGAAAGCATGGTTCGCCAAGGGAGCGCTGCTGAGATTTCTTGATCGTGACGAAGAAGCCCTCTCTTGTTGGGAAGATCTCATTGGCGAGACGAAAGACAGTGAGGACTTTGAAGTAACGGAAAGCTTGCAAAACGCGCTTGTTAACAAACACATTTTACTCAACGTCCTCTCGCGCGCTGCGTTTTCGAGCAATCGGTTTGGGAAGGGCATTGAATATTATCGGGAAGCAATCAAAACCGATGCTATCGCCAAAAGCATTGGGCTTAGTATTGAAAGTAAATCGCTGGAAAAAGACGTTGAGACCCACATCTTAAATTATTATAATCTTGGTACAGAGAATAAGTACAACCCGAGCGCCGGTCATGAGTTGCTTAAACGCGTTATCACTGAAGCGAAGCTCCGCGAGTATATAAAAGAGCAAGCTGCCTTACTCACCGAACGACTAAGCCAGCCGGTTGACTCCCCGTTCCCAATTTTGACCGAACGTGAAATCAAAGCGGCGATCGCGCACGGCAAGAAGCATCAGTGGGATGACCGTAGGGAGCAAGGCTGGCCTTATCACACCAACGCCTTCGCCTTCGTCCACATTACGTATCAACGCTGGGTCAATCGTGGACTCAATCGCGAAATTCTAGCGCAAGCTGATCCGTCGTTGTCAGCTCACTTGTATAAAAAAATCAGCGTCGATGGCTTACCGGGTTGGCTCGATCTGCCCACGGGGGCCGAAGCGCGCGCGCGCTCGATTGCCGATCCCAAAGAACGTGCTGAACTGGAAATCGCGCGCAAGATTATACGCAAACGCACCGCCAAACATCGCGCAAGCCGACGCCCCTCCCCAAACTAGATGTAATTACATCTTGACATACGCACTATCCAATCCTACCGTGTGTTCGATCGGAGGGGTATTGCGTTCCTTTTCGCAACCCTCGGAATAATTCAAGAAACATTGTTTCGGACGTCGCGAACCCATGGGTTCGGACAAGGCTGGAGGCTGCGCTCGTGAATCGTACGCACCATTCGGCCCGATATGAGATGACCTGGCCCGGCCGCCATGTCTCGGGGCATCCGCCTTCGCTTCCTTCGAAGCACACTGATCCGAACATTACAATTTAACCTGCACCTTTCCGTTAGGCCGCCTCGCATGCGCGATGCAGCAACGAATTCGTGCGTCCAAAATCCGGAGCATCGCTATGCAGCCCTTTGACCTATTTGAACCGCCCCCGATTAAGCAGGAGCCACCTCCGAGACCGCCTGAGCCACCATCAAACCCATCTTGGTGGGTTTATTTTTTTCTCAGCGTGGGCGGATTCGGATCCGAGCTTATCCGCGCATATGCCGACCCGGCGGATCTGTCATCGCTGCGCATTCGCACGGGCGCGATGGTCGTCAACTTTATTTTCGGCGTGGTCTTCATCACGATCGGTGGCATGCCGGTATTTGCCGTTTCCGGTACATTCAACGTCGCCGTGCCGCTGATCGCCGTTCTCGTTTGCTCCGTAAAATTTACGATGGAACGTTTTCTCAGCCTTCGGGGATTGTTTGCTGCGGGCATGCAAGCGGTGCGCAAGCAGGGGCTCAAGATTGCGTTCGGCAGCGACGATGTCGCGTGGAACTTTGCGTTCTTGACTAAAATTAGCGCTGACATCTGCCTTGCGCTGATTGTCGGCAACTTGGTTGCCCAAACCGCATTTGGGCGAGAACTCACTACATATCTGGCCAAGACCGTCGCGCCGCAGACGGCTGTGCTGGTCAATTACTACCGACCGCAAGTCCAGGCCATGATTGCGGCAAGTGAGAAGGTCAAAATCCGCGATGCAGCGGAAGCCGAAAAGCTCAAAGGTGACGAAGAGTCGCTACGCAAGCAGCAAGTTCTCGATGTACGTCGCGGAACGACCCGAGCACGCGATCGTCAGCCAGAAGCCGAAGCATCTCGCCTGCGCACCAACACTACCCTCTCATCCTATGAAGCGAAGGCTTTGGTCGCAAAGACCCAAGCGGCGAGTTCGGCCAAAGCGCATGAGGACCTGCTGAGATCCGCGGGTGCTAGATTGGACGCCTTAGTCAAGGCTGATCCGGCTTATGTCGCCCCGCCGGAAGGACTGCTCGCGCGCATGAGTGCACTGCGCGCAATCGGTAAGCAGGACGATGCCGTCTTCTGGGGCGAAGTGCTGATCGAGGGGGTGGGCGTTCTCTTCGAGATGTTTTTATTGGTGCTCTCGATTGCTCGCTGCCCGACCCATCTCTCCGAGTGCCTCTATCTGGATTATTACCGCCGGTCCGTCGAACGTGTGGTGAAGGTGTCCAGCGAGTTGAAAGACATTCGCAGCCCGCCCGTTGTGCCTGTGCTTCCCGAAGCCCAGCCGTCACCAGACATCCCATCGGATGCATCGAGCCCGCCGTCTGACGTACCACCCTCCCCCGCTCCGAAGCGGGGAAGGGGCCGGCCCCGGACTTCCTCACTCAATGGCCAATTGCCAGCCGTCTCGAACATCAAGCAAGAAGGGAGTAAGTAGTCATGGAGGACAACCTGGTCGTCGTTAATAGTCCGCAACACATTGCCGATGATCTGCTCTATGGGGCACGTCAAATTGCTTTGTTTGTCTTCTCGAAAGACGACGAAAAACATTGCAAGAAAATTTTTTATTGGGTTTCACGTCGGAGGATTCCAGTGTTCCACATGGCGGGCGGCGGAATTTGGGCCCGCAAGTCGGTACTACTCGCCTGGATCGCCGAACAAGAGCAGAAGTCATTGCGCTAGATGGCAATACATCACGAGGGACGAAGGCCCACGCTCTGCGCGGGCCTTTTTTCTTAGTGGCTGCGCTCTTGCATCTTCAGCCACGCTTCATGGTCGAAATAGTAGGGCTCTCCGCCGCCGCAGTTAATGTAATAGGCCCATGCCTCACCGCGCTCTCGTTGCACACGCTGCTTCGCGGTCAATCCATCGCATGATTTGAATGGATCCCATAACGTCCATTGATCGTCGTGTGACATCTGCGCCTCCGCAATACTCAAGCGCCTTATCATTGATGCTCCCGCGGCGCATGCAAGCGACAACATCGCGATCGGCGAACGTTTCCCAACCATTCCCATTCGCGTGGCCCTTTGCTGTTCGTATCCTGAGTGCTCACAGGAGGTCAAAATGAGAAACCGCGTGGATCGCTTTGCACATGGCGTCGTCGACGCTGTACGCCTTACAAGGGTCTGGTTTTATCTCGCGCTGGGCTGTCTCTTCGTGACGCCGGCGATTTGGATCATCAAGACGTTCGGCCTTAACATTTTTTCCGGCGCCGCGACCATTCTTCCCTTACTGTTAGCCCTTGGGTGTTTTATTGAGGCCTGCAAGATATTCGCGACCAAGCAACCCGAGCCGCCGCAGGCGCAGCAACAACGGTCGATGAGCCGCTCGATCTATATTCCGCGGCAACCGGGTCGTCGCGAGCGACGCCGCGAGGACCGGCGGCAATAACGCAACGATATGAGATGCCACCTAGTCTCCGAAACGGGCAGGAGCCGAATGTGAGCAGAGATGCGCCATGCTTCTGCGTAACAAATCGATGCGAAAATGGTTAGATGGTCGAGATAGTGAGGGAAAGGGTTCGCAAATGCCAGACGGGATGGTGCCGATCAAAGCCCGGAAGCCAAAGGATCCGATGGCACGCGCTAAAAAGCTCGCCGAGCGTATGGCCAAACGGCTCGACAGCGAAGATGTCGGCGATATTTCGGTGGCGCTTGCGATCCTGACGAGTGGAATCGTGCACCAGTATGCGGAAGACCTTGCCCGTGCAAAGGAACTGCTCGTTGGCATCCGCCGGCTTGAAGACCGCTTCATTGAGAGTGCGTACAGCGGCCAAGAGAACGTTCATTGAGCCCCGTGTTACCGGATCGACTTCTTACAATGGCCAGTTTAAACGGAGTGGCGATGACCCAAGCGGACATGACAACGCGACGCTTCAATTTGCAGCGCTTCATCGAGGCGCAGCAGCCGGTCTATGCCATGGTGCTGGACGAGTTGAAAGCCGGTCGCAAGCGGACGGATTGATGTGGTTTGTATTTCCGCGGGTCGAAGGCCTCGGCCACAGCTCAATCGCGCAGCATTATGCGATAAAATCGCGCGATGAGGCGATTGGCTACCTCGCAACTCCAGTGCTTGGTGCGCGATTGATCGAATGCACGAGGGCGGTTTTAAATGTACCTGATAAAACCGCGCATGAGATTATCGGCTCGCCGGACGATATGAAATTTCATTCGTCGATGACGTTGTTTGATTCGATCGATGCCGGCGGCCTCTATGGTCAGGCGCTGGATCGCTTTTTTGGTGGCGAGCGCGATCAAGCCACGCTCGCTGTATCGGATCAATGGGCGCGCGGTTGAAACCCTAATTCACTCAGGCGGCGCCCGTCCTTGTCGCGAGCGGCTGTGAAAATGAGTGCGGTAAAGATCGCCGGCTCGGCTAGTAAAGGTTATGCATCTCCGGGGAAGCTAACGCGGCGGCTGATCACGCGGCCGGTTGGGTATCTTGACCTGACGGCCGAGAAATCGCCTTTGTCAATTTTGGCAGCATGTACCCATAAAAGCCTAGGTTCCAAATGATCGATGCGAAAGATAATGCTAGGACTGAGATGATGCCCGTTAAACTGAAATGAGCCTCAGGATCAAATCCTGCGTATATCAAGAATCCTAGCGAAGCGCTTGTCGATAGAGCCGCAAATGAGTGCGTCGCAACGTGCGAATAGGAAATCATTGACCCAACAAGCCCCAGGAACGCCCATCGAGCCATTTCGGCATCCTGCTTCGACTTTCGAATTGCAAGCGCCTCTGTTTCTTCCTTGGTTCTAGCGGAAAGGCGGAACATCTCCCCAGGTCGGTCTGCCCGTATATGGTTTAATATCGCATCCTTCGCTGCTTGCTCTGCCATATTTGTGGCAACTTTCAGCGCAGAAAGCGCGCTACCAAATCGTTGGATCGCTTGTTCTCGAAAATCGACGTAGTAAAAGATTGCGCTGACGCTAAAAGCGATAGCTAGAACGTGGCCAAAATGTTCAAGCCGATACATAAACTCTCCTTGGTGTTCGGTTGCTCCTCAAACATCGTGGTTTCTCCTATCGTTTGTCGGCTTCAAACGCCCAATCTCGTGCGTAGATGCCTCAGCGAGGCGCTCAAAGCTACAGGCGCCAAGTGTCAAACCGGACCAAGAACAATTTAGCGGCAAGCAGGACGGTATGCAGTCGAAAAGTACTGTCGTCTGAATCTGAGAGACCTGGGTGTGAACCGTGCGGATGCAGCCTTTTAATAAGGCCGTTGACGTAGCCGAGCCCACTATCATCCCACTCATTTAGCTCGCGGCTTAAAAATCCTGTCGTGGCGAGCCTTATTCTTCTCTGTTGTCCTGACGGCAGAGTAGCGACGGCTGGATCTATGCGCTCGGCAATTTCGTCGAGTAAGCCGTCGATGAAGCTTCGAATTTGAGAGTTGGCTGCTGCCCAATTTCCGCGAGCGTGTGCATCGAGCGCTTGATCGAGATGGCCTCGCGGAATGGACAGTTTATGCTTTTCAAGCAGCCGCGAAATCTCGTCTTGCGTGGCGGGCAATTGCAAGTTGCTCGGAAGCGCGCGTCGGAGTTGCCCGGCGGAGGCTACGAAGCCATCCGCGGCGAGGTGCTGTCTCAACGTCAGTTCGTCGGCACGCGGCGCTCGTGATTTGGCCCAAGGTGCTTCTTGCTCAAGTGGTAGCATCGAGATTGCCTTTGTCACGATAATATCAGCAATAGTTTCGCCGTCGACTATACGATCAGGCGCTTGGTCATAGATGCCGATAAAGGTGTTGAGCCGCTTGGCCAAGCTAACGGACTCGCCACCGACCCACCGCGGAAAGTCCGGGCCTAGTTCGTAAAGAAAGCGCGTGAACTGTGCTTGTGTCAAACGTTCAAGCACTGCAATTGCGGCCAATATAGTTCGTCGCGCGAACCTGTTCGGTCCTGCCTCCGGCACTGGTCCAAAATATTGCTCGACGAGGTGATTGGCATGGCGTTCCACATAATCTCTCGCTTCGCTGGGGGAGACAGGGCGAAATGTCTCAACAACCCCGTCATGGTCCGCAGCCACCTCGAAGAATGCACCTTGTTTCGTCCGGTAAAGGCGCCACCACGCCTGAGACATTTCATGGCCGTGATCTCCGCTTGCAAGGACCTCAGCATTCTCGGTATCGTAGGACATTCCGCCAATAATTTTCTTCATGCCAGCGACACCGGTTGTTTGTTCGATATGCAGTCCGCATAATCGTGCCATAAGTCCCATAACACTGATAGCCCGTTGCGGCCTGAGTGTGGAAACATGCGATTTGCGCTCATGGCGTTTTCGATAAACTGTACACCCAGAAACGCATTCGTGCGCGAGAACTGACAAAGCGGGAGAGCCAAACGCTTGGCTCCGCAAAGGGCGTCATGTACATTAGGCCGGACGATGAGACTGACCTCGCCACCTAATCGTCTGGTCGTCGCTGTTCGATAAGTTGCGCCGCACTATTCTTGGACAATAGGATGGTTATGCAAAAGTCTGATCGGGTGCTAACGATCCGTTGCGGCACTTAATTGGGCAGCGTCCTCTTCCGCCGCGACGGTTTTTTGAAACCCATGTAGGAAATCGACCGCGCGTTGGGCGAATGATGCGGCGGTAAAGATCGCCCGCTTGTCGTCCTTCAAGACCTTGATCCAGGAAGCGATATAGGAAGCGTGATCCTCGCGGACTTCCGGCGTCAAATCGAGATCGGCGGACAGAAACGCGGAGCCGAGCTCGGCGACCAGTTCCTCCATTGCGTAGCCTTCATCTCCGAACCGCTTTCGACCAAATTCACGATTTAACCGCGATGCGTGGCGGGTCCAATGCGTTGTTTCATGAGCGAGCGTCTCGTAATAGCTCGCTGCATCCTCGAAGAAATCGATGCACGGCATGTGAATGTTATCAGTCGATGGCACGTAGCAGGCGCGGCTACCGCCATGAACAATATTTACGCCGGTCGCTTTGAAGAAACTATCCGCCCGTTCGACCCGTTCAACCGGATCTAGCTGAATGTCGGGTTTGGCGTGGTACTGCTCGGGTAATCCGTCAATCTGCTGGGTGTTAAATACGGTGTAGCCCTTCATGAACGGGATGGCACGTTCAGCCTCCTCGCCGCTTGTGGCGTCAGTGTCGGTGCGAATGATCTTGTCGGCATAGACAACGAGGCTGCCGTGCTCGCCTTTGCGGACATTGGCCTTTAATGCGGTTGCCTGCCGAAAGGTCATCCAGATGGGTGACGTGAAGCCCTTTTCGATAGCTTCCGACCAAAGTACCAGAACATTTATACCGTTGTACGAGATGCCGTTGGCGCGCAGGGGCCGGGTGATGCGACCGCCGGCATGCTCGGCGTTCCAGGGCTGATGCCACGGCCTGACGCCTTGTTCGAGTTTGCTGACAATCTGATTGGTGATCTTCTGATAGATGTCCGCATTCATTGCTTCGCTTCCTTTTTGGCTGACGGGTTCGCATGAACCCGACTAGCCACGCGGCAATGAGCGGGGGTCGGCAGTCACAGGACAAAAGCGCGGAGTGGTGCGGGCAGGAGCCCGGCTTCGGGCGACAACCCGGTCCGCGCTTTTGCCCCTCATTCTTCATGAGGGGCTTGGCCTTGACGGCCAGGGGGTCGCAGACCCCGCTTCCTAAATATAGATCCGTCGATCTGGTGTTCTTGCGCGAGGGATCGTGACCCGAAGGGCCGAGACCGCTTGGCTCGGCGAGCTTTGCTCGTAAAGCCCGGTCCGCTTTGGCGGACGCGCCCGCACCTTCATCGTTACGGCCCCCTTAGACCCGCCAATCGCTGCCATTTAATCGGCCATCTCACACCGAGCGTCGGCTGGTGATGCAAGTGCAAGCGCACTTCTTCACATCGTTACGACCGCAAGCGGTGCATCCGCCTCCTCCGTCGCAAAGGCCTCCCCCAGAAGGCCGCGATTGGCGCGGTCCAGCGATGGAGGAAACCATGACAGTTTGGACGATTGGTGAGCTGATGCAGCTGACGCGGGTTGAGCTTTGCGCAATTGCGATCAACATCGAAAATGCATTGCCAGCTTTGGGGACCGGGACCGTCGACCGCTTCAATGCGCTCGTCAGCCTCGAAAATATCCGGTGCGTGATGGTTATGCGGGATTTTCGCTATTGATAGCGAAACGCCCCTGCCGAGAAATCGGCAGGGGCGTTCTGAAAACAAACCCAGATCCGTTTAAGCCTGGAATGCATCCATCCTGCGGGAGCCTTTGCGGCCTCTCTGTGGTTGACCCGAAGGTCGTTTGAGAGTGGCAGACTTCTCGCGACGCTTTGCCGTGAGGAGTTCGTTCATCACAAGCTCCGGCGCGGTCAGAAGAAGTTTGCTCTGCTTCTCACCGCCGAGATCGGTCCACTTGATCCGGGTTCGGTAAGGCTTCGTCGGCGTGAAACCATCCGACGGTTCAAACGTCTCGATCTTGAACCGGATCAGTGGATTGATGGCAATGCCGTCCTCGGCAAACAGATGCAGTTTATGCTCATTGGCAAATTCCTGCGGCGTCTGTTCGGTCAAGACAATCTCGCGATCGAGAAGGATGATCCGGCCTTTGAAGTCCTTCTCTGGTTTAAATTCGGTATTGGCAGAAGGATCGAACGGTTCGACAAAGGCGACCTGTTCGGACGGAATAAGTCGTTTGCCGTTTGTGATGATCGTCATGAATTTATCTCCTGTGGCTGGTGGTTGACCTGTCACAGGTGTAGCGAAAAGGAGCGTGGCGCCCGATAGGAAGGGTTCGTAATCGTGGCGGGCTGCTTAGGAATGATTGGTAACCTCGTCCCGCGCAGTTGCGCATTGCAAAACGAAGCAGGATGTTTAGCAGCACTCGTGCACGACAGTTTACGATTAAACGTTAAACGCCCCGGTAAATTCACCGGGGCGCTTTTTTTGGCGATGTGCCGCGAAAAGGCTATTTGGGAGTGCTGTTCTCAGCGACCTTGCAGGAACCATTCGTCGTGAGGTTCGGAAGCATCGCGACGTTCGAACCGGTTTCAGAAATCATATTTTCAATCGAGTTCTGGAACGCACCCTGGTGCTTCGGCTTGCCGATGGCGACCAGGTAGTGCATCAAGACACAACCTTTGCCGGGATCATGTCCCTGGGCACCCATCGAGCCGACATAGATGCCGGTGCCTTTCGTGTTTACGACGCTAAACGATCCTCCACCGAAGTCAGAATCCTCGAGATGACGGAACGCCCCGCTCATGATGCCGCCGGCCCATGAACCGGACGTCTTGAATTCAAGAGGTTCGAGATTGGGCTCGTTGGTCGGCGCGGCGGCGCACTCTTTCGGATCGACGATCTCGATCATCCGGCCCGCAAGCTTGGTCGACCACGGATTGACATATAGGTTGTAGCACGCGTCGAGCATCACCTTTCCGTCCGCAGTCTTCTTGTAAAGCTCCATCCTTTGATGGATTCCGCCTTTTTGCAGAAAATAGGGGATTACACGCGTCTCGACCCAATCTTCCAGCAAGGTCGTCGTGATGGCGCCCAGCACGAAGGTCAATGCAGCGATAACCACGCCGTCACGCAGTATTTCCGTAAACCGAGACCATGCCGGAATCCAGCCGCGTTCGGCGCGCTCGGTAACCGGCGCCGACGGGTCTTCGATCGTAGTCATTTGCTTCCTCGCTAATGAGATTTCCTGCTAACCCCGGCGCGAATGCGCCGGGGGCACCCTTGAACACCGGCCTCCTGGTCTGTGCTTTGTCAGCACAGGCGGGAGCACAACCGGCTATTTGCCAAGGCGCGCATGGGATTCTCCCTCGCTTACGAACGGCCCGTTGGAGGTATTCTTTACACACCGACGTCAAGGACGCCGTTGCGCCGCCACTCCGTTCGTTATGGACAAATGTACATGCAGAAGGACTCGCGCAAGGATTAAACCTTAGTAAGGAATCCGAGCTGGCTTGGCCTGGCTGCAACGTGTGCAACGCAGCGACACAGCCAAAGTACGATCTCAGGGCTCGCGCGGGCTCTTGCCTTTTTGAAAGGGCGACGTTTAGGTTGGATTCTGCGTTAAAAAGCAGGGTCGAGATGAACGGAAATTCAGAATCGCCGCATCGCAGCTAAACGATCCTGCGGCATTTGGTAACAGCTCGGTTGAAGGTGGATCGGCGCGACCACCTGTTTTTGACTGCTTGGATTTCGACTAACAACGCATTGCGCGTGTGATTTGGTTTTCATTATTCCAGGGAGGCAGCTTTTGCATGCCGGTCAACTTTGCTCTTTTTCATCATCCCGACTTCGGTGGCGAAGGAATCGCACGGTCTTGGGTAGACAAGGCGACGCAGATCCGCGGGTCGCGCGAATATCATCAGGAATTTGATCGCTTTAATTACCTGTGGATGGCCTTCAACTCTTGGGGCATGTGCGTGACGCTCGCCGAAACGGATGCCGCAATGCTCCGTTCTCTCAAGGCAGACCGTGACGTCAATGACATATTCGAAAACGTCATTCGCAATCATCGTTTTCGCGACGCGATCCGAAGCGTTGAACGGAGTTTCCCACTCGCAAGCTTTTCCGACCTCTTGAGACTGGACCCCACATATAACTGGCGAGGCGAAAAGGACGCGGCGTATTGGCAGAAGATAGCGGAGGCGCCTCGCGGCAAGAAGGTTCGGCTTAGCCCAAGTCTGGACCATCGCAATCTGAATTGGGCTGATACGCTCGATTGCACCTATAAGGTTCGATGTAATTTGGCCCACGGTGGCAAAATGGCGAACAGGTCCGAGGCCCGCTTTGTGAGAGTGTTTGCCGATCTGCTTGAAGCGATGCTACTACGGGAAAATCCCAGCCTTCTGTCATTGAGATAGCCGACTAGCGGAGTAGCCCGTCACCCTAGCGGCCCCGATCCGCGCGTCGAAGTCTCAGAAAAGTGCGGGACATTTACAGTCCGGATATGCACAGTGATACCCTGAAGGCGAGGATTTTCTACAGATGGAATTACCTTTTATTCCAAAATCTTCATATATAACAATACGATAATGGCTACTTTGCATGCTTTTTCAATGAAAAAACTTGCAAAAACGGCAATTTTGGATTATATTGTGGGCATGACGAAGCTTGAACAACTCAAGAGGCATCTGAGGCCCGGTACCGCCTACCGGCGTGCGGATCTGGCGCGCTGGTCGACTTCTGTCGACCGGCATCTGAAGGAGCTTGTCGAGAGCGGAACGCTGAAAAAGCTTTCAGGCGGCCTTTATGCATATCCGAAGGAAACTGTTTTCGGCCAGGCTCCCCCTTCCGACAAGGAAGTCGTGGGTGCCTTTCTCAAGGATGATACCTTTCTCCTCGCTTCTCCGAATGCCTATAATAGTTTGGGCGTCGGCACGACGCAGCTTTACGACAAGACGGTTGTTTATAATCACAAGCGTCACGGAGAATTTCAGCTAGGGAATCGCAAGTTTGCTTTCCGCGCAAAGCCACGTTTTCCGAAGGCGTTGACGAAGGAATTTCTGCTTGTTGATCTCGTCAACAATGTCGATCAACTCGCGGAAGCCAAGGACGAGGTTCTCCAGCGTGTGGCGCAGCGCGCCATGTCGTCCGATCCGCGGCGCTTGCGCCGCGCGGTTCGCGAGTACGGAAACGAAAGAACGAAGAAGTTTTTTGATCGTGCGCTGAAAGCACGCGAACTCCATGCCGCGTGATTTTCTCCACAATCATCCAGAGTTCGCCGATCTGATCCGGATCGTCGCCGAAGAAAAGGGCATCGATCCGGCTCTGGTTGAAAAAGACTACTGGATCATGCATTGCCTCTATGGGCTGCAACAACTTTACCTCAAGTTTGAGCTCAAAGGCGGTACGTCACTTTCAAAGGGTTTTCAGATCATCAACCGGTTCTCTGAAGACATCGATATTCGGATCGAGCCGCCTGAAGGCCACGACGTCAAAACCAACAAAAACCAAACGAAGCCGGCGCATGTCAAAAGCCGCGCCGATTTCTATGAGTGGCTGGCAAAAACAATCAAGATCGATGGCATCGTCACGGTCGAACGCGATAAGTCGGTCGACAACAAAGACCTGTTCAGTGCTGGAATTCGGGTCAGCTACAAACCAATCAACCCTCCTCTCCCTGATTTACGCGAGGGTGTCTTGTTGGAGGCTGGCTTTGCCAAGGTGACGCCAAACGAGGCGAAGGATATCAGCTCCTGGGCCTATGATTACGCGGCCTCAAAGGTCGATATCATCGACAACCGGGCAAAGCGTGTAGCCTGTTACGATCCCGGCTATACGCTCGTCGAGAAATTGCAGACAATTTCGACCAAGTATCGCCTCCGGAAAGACGCCGAGACGCCGATAGAAGTGATGCGGCACTACTACGATGTGTACAGTCTATTGCAGCAGCCGGCAGTGCAGGCATTCGTGGGCACGCCTGCCTACAAGCAACACAAGGAAGATCATTTTCCAACTGCGGACAATAAGAACATCCGGGTGAATGATGCCTTCCATCTCGCCCACCCGGCAACACGCGCGCTCTACGAGAAAGCGTATGAGGCAGGAGGCGCACTTTACTATCAGGGCAGACCCACATTCGCGGAAATACTGAAGACGATCGATGAATGGAGCAACAGGCTGTAATCCGGTCATTTCAAAACGGGTGAGAAACGTTGGCCCGTTAGAGGCCGACCTCTTGGACAGGATCGGCGGTGCGAACGAGACCATCCCCCTACCCGCCCGTCGGGCCGACGAAGCCGGTTGCCGGATCCGCGCGGCGACATTCCGAAGAACGCCCGGGACATCTACGTTCCGGACCTGCACAGCGACACGCTGGACGTTAAGGCAAGGAATTTTCGGTAAGGATTTGTAGTTCGCAAAAAAAGCGTTTGGTCTACCGCCGAATGTAGTGCATTTTACTCTCGCTTAGAGGTTTAGTTATGGCTAGCACGACAACGATAGAATGGACCGACGCTACTTGGAATCCGGTCACCGGATGTACCAAGATCAGCAAGGGTTGCGACCATTGCTATGCCGAACGTTTTTCGGAACGTTTCCGCGGTACGCCCGGCCATCCTTTTGAGTTCGGCTTTGATCTAACCCTCCGTCCGGAGCGCGTCGAGCAGCCATTGCGTTGGCGGGAGCCGCGCATGATTTTCGTCAATTCAATGAGCGACCTATTTCATAAGGAAATTCCGGCTGCGTTCATCTCGCGGGTCTGCGACACTATGGAACGAGCGCACTGGCACACATTTCAAGTGCTGACAAAGCGGTCATCGCTTATGCGGAATTTCCTGCTGCAGCGATACGGCGAGGGCCGTGGTCCCAGTCATGTGTGGTTTGGTGTCTCGGTTGAAGATGGGACGAAGAAGAGCCGCATAAAACATCTGCAAGAGGCGCCGGCGGGCGTACGCTTCTTGTCGATCGAACCACTTATCGGACCTGTGGGGACGCTCGATTTGACCGATATTGATTGGGTGATCGTCGGCGGCGAGAGCGGTCCCCGAGCCCGTCCCATGAACCCCGAGTGGGTTCGCGAAATTCGCGACCAATGCGTAGAAGGTGGCGTTGCGTTCTTCTTCAAGCAGTGGGGTGGCTTCCGACCCAAATCGGGAGGGCGCGACCTGGACGGTAGAGAGTGGAGCCAGTTTCCAACGGCAAAAGCGGGATACGCGGACGCGGCGGAATAGAATGGTTTCAATCGAGGATTATAAAGGGCGGGAGCAATCGTACGTAAAGCATGTACTGCTGGAGCAATATCTTGAGGCTCTCATCTATAAGACAGCCAGTGCATACCCACATATAGTTTATGTCGACGGCTTTGCGGGACCGTGGCAAAGCTCAAACGAACAATATGAAGATACATCGTTCGGCATCGCGCTCAGGGCTCTTCGCCGAGCTAAAGCCTCATGGAAGTCAACTGGGCGCGATGTAAAGATGACTGCGATCCTCGTCGAAAAGGCCCCCGCGGCCTTCAAAGAGCTCCAGGCCCTGCCACCAAAGTTTCCGGACATCGACGTAAAGCCACTCCACGGAGATTTTGTCGGTCTTATTCCGACAATTTTGGCAAACATCCCAGCGGACGCATTCGCCTTCTTCCTGCTCGACCCCAAGGGTTGGGGAATCTCGCTGAATGCACTAGAGCCCATTCTCGCGCGGGACAAATCCGAGGTGCTCTTCAACTTTATGTTCGAATTTATCAATCGTGCTGCAAGCATCGATGACCCGCATGTCGTGGCAGGCTTAAACCAACTTCTGCCCTCCGGAGAATGGCGTGCCGCACTGTCAAAAGCGGCAACCTCGGACGAACGTAAAGCGGTCTTGGTCGACGCGTTTAGCAACTGCCTATCTGCTATTGGCAGGTATAAACATATCTGCGAGACGACGATCCTTCGGCCTGACAAGGATCGCCCGCTATATTCGCTATTTTACGGCACTCGACATGATACGGGGCTGGAGGTGTTTCGCGATTGCCAGGTGAAAGCTCTGGAAGCGCAGGCCAAAACGCGGGCGACCACCAAAGTCGATAAGGCGGAGCAAAAGTCCGGGCAATCCGAACTTTTCGGTTCGCTTCATGAAATGTCGGAGAACGAAGCGACTGCTTTTCTTGAAACCGAGCGCGCACAAGCCCGTGAAACATTACTTGCGATCACTCCGGACAGTGCGTCGCCAGTCTTGTATAAAAACCTCTGGCCTGAGGTACTCGCACGCCATGTTGTGAGACGGGTCGACGTCAATAAACTTGCAGCTGATTTGAAAAAACAAGGAATGCTTATATTTCCCGATTGGGAATCGAGGAAGCGGGTTCCGCAGGCCAGCTATAGAGTTTACCGTAAGTCATAGTCCGAAAAGCATGTCTAATGCGAGTACTGCTTTAATAAAAACTCCAGCGTCATGTTTTCAGCAATTGCATCATGCGGAATGAGCAAATACTGCCATGGCTTGCCGTTGTATGATCGGGCGTGTTGGCTGGCCCAGGCGCACCATTGGATAGCAACCTCTCTCTTAGCAAGGACGTCTTTGTCTTGCATTTGCGTCGCCATTTTGGGCTCCAGCATGAGGATGCGATCTTTCATTTCCGCCACGAAATCAGGCTGATATTCAAGATGGTCGTTGCCGCTGCGATAGAACATCTGAAATTGTCCCTTGGCCGGTCTTAGCCATTTAAGCGCTTCTCGCTCAAGAATGACGGCCAGCTTACGTTCCGAATCCGAGTGGAACTTAGTCAAGGTGGAGAGACATTTGCTGAACCCGCCGAACAGATAGCGGGCCATGTTGCTCTTATCAGCGGGCGGCACACGATAATCGAGCGGTGCCTCACGTAGTGCGGTGTAGGCGCTTTCCTTCAATTCTGTGAAGCCTTGACGCACTTCATGATGGTATTCGACGGTATCGTCTTTCCAGAAGTGATCCTGCATCTGAGCGTGGACGGCGCGGGCGATTTCGCGTTGATGCAGGCCCAGGACTTGTCCTGCCTCCTTGTCTGAAAGATAGGTAAGCAAGTGGCGAACTACCTGACCAGCTAGCTCATACAGCATGTCAGCATGTTCATCGTAAGCAATGTCGGGGAAGTCGATCAGTCCGCTGACAACGTAATCTTCGAGCCGACGCTCCAGCAGATTGCCTTGTGAGAGTCCGATCACATCGACCTGATCCGTCCGCAAATGCTTTGCCCATAATTCTTCGCTGGGCGCGGGGTAGCGCATTCCCGACAAGTCCAATGTGAATGATTTAAAGCCCGCCTTCACCTCGCCTTTCGGCATCACGGTGATGCGGGGAATATCGATGGTACGATCCGCCATCAGTTTCGCCGTCGCGGCGATTACCGCCACCATGTCGGGCGCGGGCTTCACGACACCCTCTAACTCCATTTGCGCGGGCTGATACTGGCTCTGCACCTCACGAACGACCTGCTCCTGCACTTCCGGCCGCGACAGGTAGGAAACGCTTGGCACCTTGTCCGGCTCGCGCGCCAGCTTGCGGAACGCATCGTAAGCGAGACGCGCCACGCGCATCTCATCGGGATCGGCAAAAGCCGGGGTTGGCGCGGGGCCGGCCGATGCAGCTCCGTCGACCGTCTGCGCTGTCTGCAGTCCGAGGCTACCCAAGATGGTCGGTGCTGACATCACGGTTACCGTCTTGCGCGCGAAGTCGGCCTCATCGAGCACTAATTGCTTCAGGCGGATCGGCGAATTTGGATTGTTTGCCTCGTCCACGATCTCCTGGAACCGATCGTGGGCGATAATGTTCAATCGGTCTACCGCAGTCACCCCGGTGCGCTTGCCATAAGGCAAGCGAAGCCCGCGCCCGATACTTTGTTCGATCAAGGTGCGCGCGTTGGCCGCGCGCAGCGGAATGATCGTGTAAAGGTTGGTTACGTCCCAACCTTCCTTCAGCATGTTGACGTGAATCACGATCTCGACCGGATTATCATTCTGTTCGACCGTCAAAAGCTTTTGGACTGTCTCTTCTTCCTTCACGCTGGAATCGACTTGGATCACCTTGTCCGCATATCGGGCTTGAAAAAACGCGTCTGATTGGATCAGGCTCATCAATTCGGCAGCGTGGGTGGTATCCCGGGCGATGACAAGAACGAATGGCTTGACGATCCTCACTTCATTTTCGCGCGCGTAGGTTTCAAGATCGACCTTGACGCTTTCATGAAGTCGGACGCCGTCTTCCAGCTTCATTGTCTGGATGGCCTCGGGCGATTTTCCAGCCGGGTTGAAATCTTTGCGAGTAACAACGGCAGGCTCCTTGACGAAGCCGTCCTCCATCGCGCGAGCGAGAGGGTAATCAAAGATGACGTTGCTAAACGGCACGGGGCCGCGCGCGCTTTCCACAAACGGCGTTGCAGTTAGCTCAAGCCCAAGCACCGGCTTTAATTCGTTGATCGCTCGCATCCCTGCGGTCGCGCGATAACGGTGCGACTCGTCCATCAAAAGAACGAGGTCGGGTAGGCTGGCGAGATAATCGAAATAGCTCTCCCCGATTTCCTCGCGGAAGGAACGGATTCGCGGGCTACGTCCGCCGCGCACCTCGGACGAGATTTTGGCGATGTTGAAAATATTGATGGTGGTTGGGAAGAGCTGTCCACCGGAAGCGATTTGCCGTTCATAGGTTTCGCCGGTCGTTAGTACAGGCGGCGAAATCGCGAAATCCGATATGCCTTTAAAGACATATTTGGGCATGTTCGGCGTAAAATCCGCGATTAGCTTATCGTAGATGGTTAGGTTCGGTGCGAGCACGAAGAAATTGTTAATGCCGTGCGCCAGCTTCAAATAAGTTATGAACGCTCCCATGAGGCGCGTCTTTCCGACACCGGTTGCGAGTGCGAAGCATAGCGACGGAAAATCACGCTCAAAGTCCACTACACCCGGAAATTCGCTGTTGATTGTCTCAAGCGCCGTGGCGAGATCGACCGTTTTGGCCGGTGACACGATCTCGGTAACCCGGTCAAGGATTTCGAGGCTCCGGCGCTGAGGTGGACGCAAGCTCAGACGAGCGGCAATGGCGTTCACATGACGAAGATCGCTCATGCGGCATCCCCTTCATCGAACAAGCCCGGTTGGACCGAAACCGGTAGAGCTTTCGCTTTGGCTTGGGGAAGATTGGCGACATTTAAGCTGTAGTCATCATGACTCCATTCGCATCGAGCGCGTATGTGGTTCGGTATCTTACGGATGGTCAAATTGGGCCAAAGGACAGCATTTCCTCGGAACGCGCCACAAAGGATCAAGAGCGAGTGGCCTTCGCCAACCTCCGCGCTTAATGCAGAAAGTTCCTCCGGCCCCATGGTCTGAGTAGTGACGTAGACAAAATCGGTTTCCGATGAATGACCATGCTGCCAATACACGTCGCTGCTGGGCGCGTAAGTAAAGCCTTCCAGCTTGCACAATGCCTGGGCTAACATCGCAGGATTATACTTCTTGGAGATAACCTCGCGGCCCCACTTATCCTTCTCCAACAAAGAAGGGGCTAGTTCAAAATAGCGGAAGCCTCCGCCACCGTTCCAATCCCAAGCTTTGCTAACTCCACCTTGGTCGGTACCATCGATCACTTTCCGCAATCGTGGAACGATATGCGTTTCACAATGACTACCAAGTTCCACCATGATCCAATTGCGACCCATCTTATGGGCCACTGCGCCTGTGGTGCCGGAACCGGCAAATGAGTCCAACACGATGTCGCCTACGTTCGAGGCAATAGAAATCACTCGTTCAAGCAGTCGCTCCGGCTTGGGTGTTGCGAAGACATCAGCTCCGAACAATTCCTTGCTTTCCTTTTTTGCTTCATCGTTGTGGCCGACATCCTTGTAGTCCCACCACGTAGTTGCGGGGATCGTGTCGCTAACGTCGGATATGAAGCGCTTTACTGCCGGCCTAGCGTCGCCATTTACACCGAACCAGATACGATTGTCCTTAATCAACTCCGCGAACTTTTCCTTCGTGTAACGCCAACTCGTTCCATCAGATGGCCAAACCTCTCGTCCCGACGGCAATTTGACAGGAAACACAGCATAATCGCGAACTTCATTCCGGAGAACGTCGCCTGCCTTCCAGGGGCCGCGCGGATCATTATCGCGGTTAGTGTAACGTGCAGTCTGGGTCTCGGTTTTCGCCAACCTATTCAATTGAACTGTTTCAATATTTTTTGCATAAACCAGAACATAGTCATGCGAACTGGAAAGCAGTTTGGAATCAGATTTCGGAGCATACTTTTTCTGCCAAACGACCGATGTTACGAAATTCGGACGTCCAAAAATTTCATCACACATAACTTTAAAATAGTGAGCTTCGTTGTCGTCGAGAGTAACCCAGAGTGACCCATCATCAGTAAGCAGGCGACGGATGATCTCCAGCCGGTCTCGCATTAAACCAAGCCAAATCGAGTGCTCCATCCCATCATCGTATTGGGTGAATGCGCTTCCCGTATTGTACGGTGGATCGATAAAGATGCACTTTATCTTTCCTGCATAGTCCGCCTCCAGCGCCTTCAGCGCGAGCAGATTGTCGCCGTGGATCAGTACATTGTCGAAAATGTCCTTCGCGCTAAAACGCGCGGCAGCATGATAAGACCTTTCAACATCCTCAACTAGAATACGCGGTTCCAGACGGGGCCGACTTTCTTTGCCCACCCATGTTATCTCAAGTTTTTGTTTTTTGTTCATGGGCTGCCTAGCTTGGCTTTTTCAAGGGGTGCAGGCGGCGGGAATCAGCGCTGTTGCGCCAGTAACTGCCGGACTTGTCATTACTCGGCCAACCGTGTTCAGAGTGCGTGAGCGCATCCACTAATTGAACGACGTGTTTAGCGAAGCCCACTGCATCCGCGTCCAAAAGCTCGAATGAAATGGCTTTGAAGTGCGCGCCAAAGGCATTTCTGGCTTGTGCAATGCGCGTTAGCTCGTCAAGGATCGGCTTCAATTCAATCGTGCTGTTCGATGGGGCGGTCGCATCTGTCAAACCATCGCGAAGTTCAATTTTCAAGGCTGTACGTAGCTTGCCTCCGATCGCGGGCAGCAAGTCGCCTAGCGTATACGCCGCGCCGTGCCGTCGCGGAACGGCGCACTCGTACTTCTGAGTGAGATAATCTAGCACAGCCTCAAGGACGACGCCCGCTTTGCTACATATTGCTTGAGGATCAATTGGTGACTCGTTGAGCAACGCCTTTAGGCGGTCGATTTCTGGGAGCGAGCTTATGACGCGGATTCCGTCGTCGATTGCCCATCCCGTCAATTCGATGAACTGGCAAGCTTGGCCGGGTTTAAGCCAACCCCACCTGAATTTTTCCCTCCAAGGGCGATAGTGGGTGGTGACGATAGTGTGCTGAAATTTCGTGCTCAGCTCGTAGATCATGCCGATAACGCGTTCGACGTGAGGTTCGTCCACGCTGCCTAATACATCATCTAAAATGAGGACAGTTTCCACCGAGCGATCTCGCTCGGCTAGCGCCAAGAATACACAAAGACCCAATGTGTCCAAATGGGATTGGCTGAAATAGGCCTGAGGCGGCGCGTCAAGCCCTGCGAATTTAGCCATCAGTTCCATCGATGCGCGCTTGGCCGGGTCGAGGGGAAGGGCAATGGCGTCTAATCCTTCACCAGGGTGCACGGCCTCATAGAGTTTGCCTACCTCCTGCGCGATCTCAGAAATTATGCCATCAGTGAATTTCTGACGTTCTTCCACACACTGCGTCAGCGCCTGGTTAACCTTCGGCGTCAGTGCCTCTAATTCCTTTCGCCGCGTGAAGTTGGAGTCGTAGCGTTCGGACGCCGTCTTGAGTGCCGCGACGAATTTCTTGTCCTCATGCCACGAGGCTTCTACTGCGGGCCATGAACTTGCAATGGCGGCGTTGTCTGCCAACCATGTAGCCAGTTTCGCCGATTCCGTCGGCGCAGCGTCGCGAGGTAATTTCACTTCCGCTTTCCAGCTATGGGCTTTCTTTGCCGCATCGAATGCCGCAGTCGCCTTCTCGTAGGCGGCTTCGGCCTCCGTCAGCGCCGCTTCAGCGTTGCTAAGCACGATTTTCTGATCCGTTTTAGCAGTGTCGGCGGCTTTCAGCGAGGTGAGGGTTTTGAGCCGTTCTCCAATGGAGTCTGCCAGGCCAAGGATCTTCTCGTCGCTGCCACACAACGGACATTCGGCGACGGCAGGGTGGGCATGCAGGTAGTCGCGACCCGTTTCAAGTAGGTCCAGCGCTTCACTTGCATCGTCGGTAGCTGACGCGATTGCACCGGTTAAGGCTTTCTCAGCCGCTGCCAAGGCAACTTTCGCGGTAGCGACCACGACCCCGCGGGATTCAAGCCTTTCGGGAAATGCCTTGAGGGCTTCAAATGCCGCACGTAATTTCCCGATGGCGGCGATATCGGCGCCAAGCTCAGTCACCGGCTCAGCTAGTTTCTTCTTCGCCCATGTTACAGGATTCAGGCCAGCGGGCTTTCCAGCAGCATCGTAAAAGCCTTGCAAGGCGGCGAGGTTTTCAATTTCGGCCTCTTCGGCCTGTTGCTTTTCGAGCGTGAGTGTTTTGCCAAGCTGACGAAGCGTTTCCTCCGAGCGATCGAAGGCGTCAATGTCAATGAAGCGCTTAATTTTCTCGTATCGCGCTGCGGGTTGCGCTTGGACTAGTTCGAGTATCTGGCGCTGCCTTAGCAGTTCAATCCGCGGACGTGCTGAGACCGGAGAAATGGAGGCCTTCTTGTTAACGACCATACCCGTGCACTTGGCCGCGCTCGTTTCGAGGTCAACTCGCAGAGCGGACGCTGGCTTGCCGGCGGCCGGCCAGAATTTTTCCAGGCCTTTCCCCATGCCACGATCTTCAATCGATCCGACCCTTTCAGAAGCAAGGAACTCGAAGGCGTCGCAGATTGTTGTCTTGCCGGTGCCGTTTTCACCGTAGATGAGCGTAAGTTTCTTGCCCTTTTCAAAGTCGAGCTTGAACGTGTTGGTCGAGCCACGGAAGGCGGTAAGTGTGAGTGATTGCAAGGTCGCAGTTGCGGTCATTACTTGCCCACCTTCATCAACGCGAGGTCAATTTCACTTTTCCAATCTTCACCCTTCATCGCTCCCGATGCGATCTTCACGATTAAATCCTCACGCTTGTCGGGCCTTAGGAGGCCGGACGCAATCAAACGGTCCACTGTCAACGCTGCAAGCGTCTGGGATGGCGTAGCGCTATCGCTCATTTGATCCTCCACCGAATTGTGAAGAGCGCCTGCATGTCGATCTTCTGTTCAAGCTTACCTTCGATTTGTGCGATTAGCGCCGTCCGCTGCTCGTCTATCTTGTCTTGTGCATCAAACAAGGAGCGACGCTTCGTCGAACGCTCAGCCTCAAGGGCCTTGACTGCCTTCTGGCCTGCCAACTTCTCCTCTAGCGTTAATGCAACTGTTGCCGACCGACGGGACTCTTTGATTTGGCGATCCAGCTCTTTCAGTTCTCGCTCAAGGCCGACCTTCAAATCGTCCGCCCAGCCGTCAAGCTTGTCTGCCTCTGCCTCGAAGAACCGAGCGTTTCGCTCGGAAATATCGCGGCGAATCGTCGTTTGCTGCGCGAGCAAGGCAGCATCCAGCACTGACGCAACATCTCCTTGGGCGTTGGCATCTCCCACCACCGATCCACCAATGGTCATCAGGCGTGACGTTGTGTCATTTGGTAGCGGCGTACCATCTTCCCTCAGGCCGCAAAGCAATAGATGGTCTTCACTCTGACCAAGTGCATCGACTGACAAGATCGATGCCGCCAGCCAGCCCGATTTGCCTACCAAAGGCTCGATTTGCGTAATGCGGCCTTCATGCTGCGTGTAGTCAAATAAGATTTCGGCAGACGGTAGGTCCCGTGAGCGTGCGCGCGATACAATGGCCTCGCCAAGAGGATGATTGACACGGAAAAGATGAGCATCGCCGGAGCGACGAGGAAGTTCATAAAGTCCGGTCGGAACGCCGGTGCTGATAATCCAGGCTGGCAGGGCGTTCAGCCTAAATGACGATGAATCAATGAATTCTGCTGTCCCATCCAGTTCATGTTTAGCGAGGCGCATCAGCTGCTGCTCGAACCGATTGAGATGCAGGTTGGTGTCGGCGTTACGAACTTTTAGTTTCTCGCGAACCTCGTCATCGAAATTCTCGAACAACTTCTGCCGCGCGTGAGTCATCGCCTGATTGATCTCCAGCGTCAGCTCATGCTGAAGCTGATCGAATGCGGCTTTGATTTCGTCGGTCTGGCGGCACTGCTGGTATATGCCGGCAATGCGTTTTTCAAAATCGACACCCGATTCAATGACGCCAAGCACTTCATCACTCGCGCCAAACACACCTTCGAATAGCTGAAACTTCTCGGACAAAAGCTGATAGACGCGCTGATCCGCCTCGTTCTTCTGATTAAGAAAATTAACGACGACGACGTCGTGTTTCTGTCCGTATCGATGGCAGCGACCGATACGTTGCTCAATCCGCTGCGGATTCCACGGCAGGTCATAGTTTACCACCATCGAACAGAATTGAAGATTGATACCTTCAGCCCCAGCTTCCGTAGCGATCATGATTTTGCCGCGGTCGCGAAAATAATCGACCAACGCGGAGCGCATATCCGCCGTCTTGGAGCTCGTAACCCGATCCGACCCAACATACCGTGCGAGCCATTCGTTATAGATAACTTTCGATTGCTCGTCGGTGTTCGTTCCGTTGAATAGAACGATGTGATCGGCAAACGGGCTGTCGGCGAGAACACGGAGCAGATACGATTGCGTGCGCCTAGACTCAGTGAAAATGATTGCCTTTTCTTCCGCGCCGAACTCCCTGGCTTTTGCGAAACCCACTTCCAGAGCCTTTAGAAGCGCGCGGCCCTTTGCATTCTGCTCGATGGACGTTGCTAACGTAGCAAACTCACGGAGCTCGTTGATTTCAAGCTCTAGCGCCCGCTGGTCGGCTTCTGTGAGTAACTCAACTTCATCGTCCGACCACTCTTCAGCGGTTTCATCTAGTGCCTCGTAATCTTCGTCCAGCTCCTCGACAAGCGACGTGGGCCTACCTTGATCGAGCCGCTTTTGAAGACGGTTTGAAATTGATGTCAGTGCGCCCGCAATTGCAAATGTTGAAGATGAAAGCAATTTTCGTAAGACAAGCGTCATCAGCGAACGCTGGCTGGCGGGCAGCGCCTGAAGATTGTCACGCTGCAAATAAGCGGTTACCAGGTTATAGAGTTTGTTTTCAGCTTCTTCCGGACTGAACTCTTGAAGGATCGCATGGCGCTTGGTGTAGGGAACATACGCCGTAACCTGACGTCGCAATGTACGGTGACAAATCGGCTTCAAACGCTCTTTTAGAATCTGAAAAGTACGTTCTTGCGTGCCGGCGCCGAATTGCTCTCTAAAGCTCTTTAGATCGCCGAACGTGTGCTCATCGATAAAGCTTACCAAACCGAAGAGCTCCAAGAGCGAGTTTTGTAACGGCGTGGCTGTCAGCAACAGTTTATTTCGCTCGGCGAGCGCACCTTTCAATGTGTTGGCGATTACATTTGACGGCTTGTAGACATTCCGCAAACGGTGCGCTTCGTCGATGACTACCAAATCCCAAGCGATGGCGTGGACGTCTGACGCCTTGTTCCTCGCAAATTGGTAGGAGCAAATTACAATGCTGTCGGTGCGGTCAAATGGACGAAAATTGCCTGCTTTGACTTCAGCATTGTACGGTTTTGATTCTATGATTGTGCATGGAATGAAAAATTTCTCATTCATTTCCTGATGCCATTGCTTTCGCAGGTTTGCGGGCGCGATGATTAGAATGCGCCGCTTTCCTTCTGCCCACCGCTGCGAAATAACGAGCCCGGCTTCGATGGTCTTACCAAGACCAACTTCATCGGCCAGCAACGCTCCTTTTGACAGAGGCGAGGCGAATGCAAATAAAGCTGCATCCACCTGATGCGGGTTCATATCGACTTGCGCGCCTGCCACGGCTACTGCCAACTTCTCCGAGCTGTCGGATGCGCGTCGCCGTATTAATTCATGGGCTATCAGCTTGGCGTGATAGTCGGTCGTTGCGACAAGGTTTTTCTGCACACACGCCTCTTTTTAACGGCGACCGGACCGTCCGGCTGACGGGATTACCAATGGTGCAGGCGCTGGGTATCGAACCGGCACAACTCTTACTTGCCGAACGGTTATAAGTCCCGCGCGCACTTCAGGCAACACTTTGAAGCTAAAAGAGAATTTCTTCAAGAATGACGAGATTCTGTCGCGCCGATACGGATTCTCACTGATTCCACTGGGCTATGCTTACAAGAACAGGGACGTATCCCCTAATAATTGGACGCCGATTTTACGCACAGATGGGCAAATCCGGAACGCTGGAATGGAAGTCCTAACCTTTGCAACGGGAGATCAAAATTCGCCATTCGCACTATTCTGCAAAGTTTGGCACTTCCCAACGATTACAAAGATTTAGATTTTGGATGCCGTTAAATTTAGGGCATGCCTTTTGACGGTCCGCCCTCCCCCACGCTTGTTGAGCGCATTGAGCGTGCGCTGGTTTTGCTCGCCTATTTTGTCGAACTGGATGGCGATGTTCATTTGCCGATGTACGAGCAGTTCGAGCGCGAATTGGCCGACCTAAAGGCGAAGGAAGACACCAAGGCCAGGGCCCGGCGACGGTTGCTCGCTTACAGCGACGCCGGGGCCTTGAAGGCGATCTGCTGAAGATATTTCAGTTTCAGCTCCAGCGACGGACCTTTCCCGTATTTCGGCTTGTAGGTTTTGTGGCCCATCAGACTGTCGATCAAACTATCCGGTGCCTCGACTGCGATCAGCCTGTCCTTGAAGCTATGACGCAGAGAGTAGACCGTGTGATCCTTTGTCGGGCGTAATCCATTCTCCCAAAGATACTTGTTCACCGTCGCCGACAGATTTGAAGCTTTGTCCCGGTAGCGCGGAAACCCTTGCGGTCGCTTTTTTAGCGCGGCGAGGGCTGCGCCGACCAGAGGGATTTCACGGCGGGAGTCGGCAGTCTTGAGGCGACGCCCTTCCGGCAGAACACTTACGTGTGGAATTGGAGCGTTTAGGAAAATTCCATTGCCCGTCAGGTTCACGACCTCGGAAGGCCGCAGCCCGGTATCGGCGACAATGTAGAGGACCAGTCGGCCGTCTTCATTCAGGCCATCCAACGCACCTTTGGCAAAAATCTTCTTCTGAACGAACTCTGTCTCATAGGGTATTCTTTGGCGCTCAACTTCGCCTTTGAGCCGAAGCCCATTGAAGATGTCCGGCAAGTTCAGGCGGCGTCGAATGCTGATATCTTTCAGCATTCGACTGAGCTGACCGATATCCTTGTTCGCGGTCTTAGCTTCTAATTCGCCCTGATTTACGCGATCACGCCACCATTCGCAGTAGTCGATACCGTCATCAAGTGTTAGTTCGGTCGCTGGTTTGTCGCCAACGACTTCCACAAAACGTTCAACGGCGCGGATCCGGCCAGCTCGCCAGATCCTTTTCTGGTCCGGCGATAGGTCCTTCACCTCTCCCTTGGTCAAACCCTCGTATTCGACAAACAGCTTCGACAGCATCAATGCTGGCCGTTTTGCCGTCCCCAGGAGCGCCGTGCGCGCGTTGGCGTCATTCGTTGCTCCTTTCGCCACAAGCGCCTCAAGGCGTTCCAGGCGCGCCTCAGGAGGCTGCTGTCGGAGCTGAATATTATCGACGTACTCAAACCCCATTGCCCGAGCATGCGCTCTGGCGAGGTCATAACTGTTCAGCGATGATTTGGATTGTCCGTTAGACAGGCCTGACCAGAAGATTTCGAGCTGCTCATTGAACTTTTCAGCGACACGAGCCGCACGTCGTCCAGCTCGATCGGTTGCTATTTTTACGCGAGTTGAATGCTTGATTACGCCACGCTTGTCGACGGCTGCGAACTCGATAGGAACGCGGCGTACGAAGTGCCAAGTGCCATTGCGGCGGGTCAAAAAATCAGGCATCGAAAACGCAAGATGTTGGACGAAATGTTGGACGTTTTGTTGGACGAATTATAGGCCGCAAGTCTGCGGGAAGTCCAATAAAATCAATTGTAACCGTAATTCGTGGGAATTTTTGGGAAGGCTTGGAGCGGGTGAAGGGAATCGAACCCTCGTATTCAGCTTGGAAGTCGGAAAATTTCGCAATATTTTCAATAGCCGTTCCGACATTTTTCAGCTTTCTGGGCGATTGAGATCACTTCGGAATTTCTCTTTGTCGGAATGGCGGCCTAAGCGGTCATTCTTTGCCGCTCGGTGTTTGTGGGGCACAAGGATGCCACTCGATACCCTGCTTGAACGTTTGGTCCGGCCCAGGGCAGAGCGAGTTCAAGGCCTCGTGGTGATCGATGCAATACGCCATGATCTCGTCAGGATTGATGCCGCTTTCTGTACCTGGTCGACAAAAAGCGAACGACCGTTCTAATCTCCGCTGCGGGCGGCCTACGAGACGGCTACCCACCGGAGCGGAATATCCCGGCTGCCGCAGCTAGACTCCGCTGCGCAGAACGAGGGCTCACCACCGAAACCTGCCAAGGAGACAGTCCCCGACGTCCCGAACGCAGTGAATATCTTCTAAGTTGTTGATTTCTATTGCTGCGGCAGGTGTTTCCGCCACGTTTTGTTCACGGAAGTTTCACCCAATTCGTTGCGGTTTCATTGCGGCGTTCTCAGTGAGAATCCGCGCCCGTAGCTGCAATCAACGCCTCGGCACGCGGTTCAATCTGACCTGGTGGCAGCGGGACAGCCGACGCCGTAACCTCCTCGGGCAAGCCATCGCACTGGTCCGTGTTGAACGCGCTACTACGCACGGCTTCCGTGCTGTGGCTTCCACAATCCTGAACGAGAGCAATCTCTTCAACCGCGACTGGATTGAACGCCAGCTTGCGCACGTTGAAAGAAATGAGGTGCGACGCGCCTACAACGCTGCGGAATGGATGCCTGACCGCGATCTCGCAAGCGCCGAGCGTTCAGGCAGATAAGGCAAGGTGGGGCAACCGCTCCAATCTCGACCCGGACGGAGACTGGGGGGGCAGCCATTCTTTTGGCCAAGATGTAGCGCGAGATACCGAGCATGGCTCGCAAGCGCAAATCCCGAAGGCGGAAAGCCACGACGGAGGCCGGGCTCCTCGCTGACCTCCCCGACTATGCTCGCCCGCGGGTCGCGTTGGCCGGCCGGCGCCGGAGGATACGAGCACCTTGAACTGCGCTGGGGCGCCCAACCGCGCACGGCTGCGGTTCCCGACCGACGCGTAGGGCGCCCATTCTGGGAACCATTAGGCCCGACACTCTGTCAAATTTCCTGGTGTCAACTTGTACAGCCGCGCGCCTCAACGCGAAGTGTACCAACCACATCTCCGCCTCGAACGGCAACAACGAAATCAACCATGTTCCAGACGACGCAAACGTGGTTTGGAACAACGCGGACTATCTCTCCGATAGAAGGCCCGTGCCCGCACGATATTTCGAGAAAGCCGTGTTCCTCCATCAGGCGTGGAATCTGAATATCTTCGTACTCCAGGATGCGGCCGTAGCCTGCCGCGAGGCCGCCCGTGTCACTTGTGAGAGTCTTCGAACCCGCGTCGATTACTCCGCGGCAAGCCTCCGCGCGGCTGACTACCGTGGAATAGATACTCACGGCACAATCCGACAGCGCCGCCGACCCCGCAGATATTTGCATGAGATCGTTGAAGACATAGGTTCCCGGCCTATGTTCAGTAATTCCTTCCAGCTTCCCGTGCTTGAAAAGATTTGGTGTGCCTCCGCTCGATACGATAGACGGGTTTAAACCGTCGGCTCGAAGCGCTGTAATTCCCTCGTCCAGGAATCGCTTGCTGTGAATTGCGCTGTCGTCGGGAGGGTACATCATCACTCCCGCAAATTTGAGGCCAGGCGTGTCCCGAATATGTCTTGCAAGCGCGACTAATTCTCCGACGGTCGTAACGCCTGTACGCTTTCTCCCTGTGTCGCATTCAACGAGCACATCGAGATCCCGGCCCGCTATCTCGGCAGCCCGGCGTAGCCCCGTGGCGACATAATCATTATCGCATGAGACTACGACGTCCGCCGTCGAAAGCAGCCTGCCGAGCCTCCCGATCTTTTGCTCACCAACCAGGTTGTAGGAGATCAATATATTGTCGTGCCCCGCGGCGGCCATCACCTCAGCCTCACGGAGCTTTTGACAGGTTACACCAATCGCTCCGGCGCGCCGTTGAAGATCGGCGATCATTGGCATCTTATGTGTCTTGATATGCGGGCGGTTGGCGATGCTGATTGCATCGCACATTGCCTGCACGCGCGCGATATTTCGCTCGACGATATCCAGATCAACCACGACCGCGGGTGTTCCAAATTCCCTTGCAACGATGTTCTTCAGGTTGCCGATGCTCACTCGGTCGATCCTCTCATATTCAATACTAAGCCCCCTCGACTGTCATGCTGTTCGCAGGGGAGCCTTGATCGACAGCCACACGCCGACTTGGTTCGCAAATTGCCTCAGGATCGTTGCCTACCGTCAAGTCGCCCGTAAAGAGGAACACCTCCTCCCGATACTCGTGAAAGATTTTATGCTTGGTATGGACGCCGACCGCAAACCAAATGAAGCGCGTGCGGCTGCCGCGTCTGTTCGGCTCGTCCAGCGCTCCCGAACGAATTTTTTGCTCCACTCCCGGTGGATAACCCGGCAGAGACTCCCAGCCGCTCGACATATTCACGGGGTAGAACTCATCACAGGCTTTTGTAATCGACGAACTCACCCTTCAGCCGTTGTCGGCATACGCTGGTCGCCAGGGCCCAGCACCCGACCTGCATGATCAATGTTGATTCTGAGCGCGGAAGGCCCAACCCACGAACCTTCTCTCAAGTAGCGCGAACAGGAAGTACATCCCGACGCCCATAGCCGCGACAACGGTAAGGCCCGCGAAGGATAGCGGAGTATCGAAGTTGGTGCTGGCCCTCATCATCAACGCCCCAATACCCCTGTCTCCTGCAATCGTTTCCGAGATCACCGATCCAACAAAAGCGAGCGTTATTGCAACTTTCAGGCTCGCGAACAGATACGGCATGGATCGCGGAATTCCGACCTTCGTCATGATCTTGTAACGGCTGGCTCCCAGCGACCTCATGACATCCTGCGTCTCAGGCTCGATCGTGGCTAAGCCCGTTGCAACATTGACCACGATTGGAAAAAACGAAATTATAAAGGCCGAGATGATCGCCGGGACTGCCCCGATGCCTGTCCAGATTACCAGGATTGGCACGACCGCAACTTTCGGAACCGCATTAAATGCAATCAGCAATGGATAGAGTCCCGCGTAAGCCGCGGGCGATACTCCGATCACCAGGCCGAGGCCAATACCCGCAGCCACGGCCACCGCGAAACCGACGAGCGTGACGGCAAGCGTAAACCAAGCGTGGTAGGCGAGCGCATCCCTCTGTCGAATAATAACTTCAAATACTCGGATCGGCGCAGGCAGGACAAATTCCGGAATATGGCCAACCATGCAGGCAACCTGCCAAATCAGGAAAAATCCAGCGGTGAAAAGGTAGGGCATCGACGCCATGAGCCAGCGCTGCTTCATGAGACGACATGCTCCTTGCTTATGAGGGTCCTCAGCTCATGCACGATTTCGGTGAACTGCGGCGTGAACGTCGTTTCGAGGGTTCGCGGTCTCGGAATCGAAATCGTTTGCACGGATATGACGCGGCCTGGACGCCTGCTCATCACATAGACGGTATCCGCGAGGAACACGGCTTCCCTCAGGTCGTGGGTCACGAGTATCGCGGCAAAGCGTTTGCGTGCCGATAGATCCTGCATCACCGACCAAAGGTCTTCCCGGGTGAACTGGTCGAGCGCACCGAAAGGCTCATCGAGCAGCAGTATTTCGGGTTCGTGGATCAGCGCCCGGCACAGATTGGCGCGTTGCTGCATACCACCGGATAGTTGCCAAGGAAATTTTTGGGCGAACCCATCTAATCCGACCGATGCAAGCAGCGAAAGCGCCTTTTCTCGATATTCAGATTTCTTGCGCCGAAAGTCATCGGCGTAGGGCTTTACCAATTCGAGCGGCAACATCACGTTGTCGATTGTGGTTCGCCATGGAAACAGCGTCGGATTCTGGAAAGCCATTCCAACGCCGGCGATCGGCTTGGTCACTCGTTTTCCTCGAACAACAATCTCACCACTCGTTGGCGGTATCAGTCCCGATACCAGCTTCATCAAGCTGGATTTGCCACATCCGGACGGCCCTACGATCGCGATGAGTTCGCCCGCGCGAACCTCAATGTCCGCTTCCGCCAAGGCGGGCACCATTTCTCCGTAACCGGAGTAGGCAAGCGACGCTTTTCGAATACCTATAATAACGTCCTGCCGTGCCGACTGAGCGACAACGTCGGAGAGCTTGGGCTTTGCGAGCATCATTTGATTCCAACTGGCCAGAGGTCGATGATCAGGGCATACGCGCTGATTTCTCCGGCAAATAGTCGAGAGAGTAGATTTCGGATGCTGGCGGGCTCTTTGGCAGGCCGTAGGCGCTGACGGTCAGGGCGATACCCTTCTCCATTCTTGGCGCAACAATTGAACCAAACCCATTTTCCTTCACGTGTTTGGTTAAAATGAGAGTGGATAGCGTGTATTGCAGCCGCGCAAGTTCAAGCTCTTCATTGACCAGCGGGTCTTTCTTCTTGAGATAGGTAACTGCGGCTTTCGGATCCCTGATCGTTTCCTGCAAACCCTTGACGACAGCCCTGACGATCCCCTTCAGAATTTGTGGGTTCTTCTGGGCATAGTCTGATCTCGTGATGAGGCCGCTCGCATAAAGATCGAGACCAAAATCTGCGTACATAAACGTGTTGAGGTCTTTCTCGGACGCGCCAATCCCTTTTAACGTGAACAGAATGGCCACGGTCGATCCGGCTACGGCTTGGGCTTCGTCACGCATCAACATCGGTTCACGCAAATTGGAAGCGACTGTGAGCCATTTGACTTTCGTCGCGTCAAGTCCAGTTGCCGCCGCAAAGGCGCCGAACAGCAGCCGCGCCGGATCGCCCAGCGGCGCGGCGATCGACTTTCCTTCAAGATCCTTTGGCGAGTTAATTGCGGTTGTTTTCTTGGAGACAACGACTGCAAATGTCTTGTCGAAAATTTGGAAGAAGTTGAGGACCTTATTGTCTTGATTTTCGGCATCAAACTTGATGACCGCGCTTATGTCGCAAAAGCCGATGTCGTAAGCGCCGCTGGCGACCTTAACCACCGTGTCGCCGGAGCCGTAGCCGCGATCTATGGCAATGCTGATGCCTTCATCGGCAAAATAGCCCTTCTCAGCTGCAAGTAGGAATGGTGCGTGATAGCCTTGCGTATCCCAGTCGAGCACCAACCGCACTTTGGTTTGAGCAAATACGCTCGTGGAAATTGCCGCAAGAACGCCCGTCAGTACCAGGATGCGGATCGCTGATCCCACTCCGCTTCTCATGCTCAGCCCCTTTTTTGCCGGCGATCCGCTGAGCGGATGTCCAGATATCTCTAATGCGTCCCCGGTCAATCCCAAGACGCCCCTGCAAAGACTAGCCGTGGGAAAAAGGGAAATTATTCGAATTATGCAACAAGCCACGCGATATTCTTGCGCGCGATTGACCTCCGACGATAAATATAGCTTGAATCTGATGCCGACGTAGGCGTGCCTGTTGTTTAGGCGCGCGGGTTCGGGCTCGACCGATCTGCATGGAATCAAAAACGCTCCAGCGTGGCGCTGGAACGACTTTCGATGTCTCGAGCAACATGCAGAAATGGAGCGCTGCGCAATTGATCCGACACGCGTGAACCGCCGCCATCGACGTGTTCGGTTGTCGCCGGCAATGCTAGTACATCCGAGTTCTGATCCGCTCTTGGATTATATTTTCTGCTTCCTCAGCGGTGTAAAGCTGGGTATGGTCAGCCGTGATACGTCCGAGAGACGGAAACGACTCACGCGGTAATTGCGCCGTAACATCCCACAACCGACCTCGCTTAATTGCCTTCGAGCAATGGAAGAAGGCTTCCTTGACCTCAATCAGAAGACCCGTCTTCGGAACCTTACCCTGAACCTCAGAATGCGATAGCAACTCCTCGTCGCGAACAACCTGGGCTCTTCCATTCACGCGAAGCACTTCATCAAAACCAGGCACGAAGAAGATGGTACCGACCGATGGATTGGAGATCACGTTGAGATACGTATCCATCCGCTTGTTGCCGGGCCGATCCGGAACAAACATCGTCCGCTCGTCGGTGATAACGAAACCAGCGGGGTCACCGCGCGGCGAAACGTCTGCATTTCCTTCCGCATCACAGGTCCCGATTACCATAAAGGGGGACAGTTTTATCCAGCCTTGGCAATAATGGTCGAGATGTCGAAGCACCTTGTTTTCCGCCATTGGCGAAGCGTTGCCAATATGCGCCCGAAGTCCGTCCTTGCTGTCCACGACGTCAGACGATTTGACGGTCGGCACCGATCTGATGTCAGGAATGTCAGTCACGGTAACTCCAGCAGGCCGGTCATTCAAATGATGCAGAATCTAAGAACCCGTTGTAGTATTTGGCTCTTTCGAGCGAAGAAAGATGCGAATATCACCCCAAAAATGCAATTATTTAGCGTTTTCGGCAGCTACGTCATTAAAATGCAGCTCAGCCGCAACTGAGTATCCTGCGGCAACTTGCACAACACGTTCATTGAGAGCGCCATCTACGATGACCTAACATCGCAGCCGGAACGTCTCTTCGAGATCAAACGCTGTTCATCATGCCTGCCTCAGCCTCCCTCGGGGACCTCAACTTTAGAAAGCAGGCCTGATCCACGATTACGTGACAGGTGACACAGGAAAGCGATCCTTCGCAATCAGACCGCACTCATCCCTGAATTCGATAGGAACTTTCAATCCAACTTTCACACGCCCCAAGACGACGATTGACTTGAATTTCTTAACATTGGCGTTTGCGTAGAATGTTTCCCGGGTGAAGCGCTCATAATATTCAAGGTCTGGCGCAGTCAATATGACGACAAAGTCACTGTCTCCGGCAACATAATAGCATTGCATGACGTCGTTATTTTTCATCATCTCCTTCTTGAAGATGTCGGTGTAGCCGGTATTCCTCCGCTCCAACGTGATTTCCACGATAATCGTAATCCCCCGACCGACTTTCTCGGGAGCAACAACCGATACATTTGCAGCAATCACACCGTCCTTGGTCAGTTGACGAAGACGACGTTGGCATGCGGTCGCCGAGAGGCCCACGGTGTCGCCCAGAATCTCGAGCGTCATCATGTTGTCTTTCTGGACCGCGTTCAAGATTTTAGCGTCCAATCGATCCAACTTAGCCTCCGTTCAATATCGCAAAAAAGCACACAAGCGTTGAGCAAGTTGAAAAACAGCCATTCGGATGATGAACTTCTCCGAAATGTAGATAGCTTTTCCCGACACGATCAACGCAACCAAAGTGTAGATGATCACGCATGGATAGAAGGACGATGGGATAGCTGGTCGAACGAAAAACTCGTCCTCATACTTTGGATCCGCGAGTTTGGTGTGGCGGCCGACGATTCGTTCACCAGTCGGCCGCTATGTACTTGGCTTCCATGAACTCGAGCATACCGTGATGCGCGCCTTCACGCCCAAGCCCGCTTTGCTTGACACCGCCAAAAGGCGCGGCCGGATCCGACACCAATCCCCGATTGAGTGCCAACATGCCTGCCTCGAGCCGGTCGGCCACGCAAAGGCCCTTTTCGAGATTCCGGGTGTACACGTAGGAGACCAACCCGTACTCGGTATTGTTGGCTCGACGGATCGCCTCTTCTTCAGTGTCAAATACAAAAATTGGCGCCACGGGCCCGAATATCTCTTCGCGAGAGATCTCAGCTTCATCGGTGACGTCAATCATGACGGTCGGCTCGTAGTAGAACCCCTCACGCGATAGCTTCTTGCCACCACACAGAAGGCGTGCCTTTTTAGAGAGGGCATCCTCTACCAGCTCTCCGACCTTCGCGACGGCCTTCGCATTCACAAGGGGTCCACAATCCGTCGCGGGATCGACGCCAGGCCCGACCTTCAAGGCGCTCATGCTCTTGCTCAACCGATTTCCAAAATCTTCCGCGATGCCACGCTGCACGTAGAATCGGTTTGCCGCTGTGCAGGCCTCGCCACCGTTTCGCATCTTCGCGACCATCGCGCCCTCGACGGCCTTATCGATGTCGGCGTCATCAAAGACAATGAACGGAGCGTTTCCGCCGAGTTCCATCGAGCAGTTGATGATCTGATCGGCGGCCTTGCGCAGAAGTATTCTTCCGACTTCGGTCGAGCCCGTGAACGAGAGCTTCCTGACCCTGGAATCGCTCAGCATGGCGTTGACGATTTCGGACGTCGTTGACGACGTGATGATATTCACAACACCTGCCGGCACACCGGCTTCCGCCAATAAGTCGCCAACAGCATAAGCTGTGAGCGGGGTTTCTGTTGCTGGTTTCAGCACACAGGTGCACCCTGCCGCGAGAGCTGGCGCAATCTTCCTCGTCGCCATTGCCGCCGGAAAATTCCACGGTGTGATGAGCAATGACACGCCGATCGGCTGGTACTGCACTAGTATACGGTTAGAGCCACCCGGCGAGATCGAAAGGCTGCCGTTGTTGCGTACAGCCTCTTCGGAAAACCATCTGAAGAACTCGGCAGCATAGGCCACCTCGCCCTTCGCATCGCGGAAGGATTTCCCGTTCTCCAATGAAATGAGATAAGCTAGACGATCCGAGTCGCGCTGCACCAACTCGAAACAGCGGCGAAGAATTTCCGCCCGTGCGCGGGCCGGTGTCGAGGACCACGCCGATGCCGCATTCGCCGCAGCCGAAACCGCATCGATCGCGTCTTCAATAGAGGCATCTGCAACTTCCCCGATCAGGGCTTCGGTCGAGGGATCGATGACGGGAATCCGGTTGTGTCGCGAAGCGACCTTGCGCCGGCCTCCGATGAACAGATCTTCCACTCGACTCTGTGGCAATAGACTCGAGACATTACCAACCATTGTGGTGCTCCTTTTCAATTGTTGTGATTACCGTACAAGGCACTTCGCAGGATTGCTGCCGCGCCTGGGAGATCGATCTGTCGAGGATTGTTTTCGATCAGGCGCCTCGCCCGAAGCGCTCGCTCGCTGGCCCAATCGATATCTTTGCTTTCGAACCCGATCGCGGCGAGCGATTCCGGGATTCCGATGGCAGCAAAGACCTGCCTGACCAACCGGATAAATGCCCTCGCGCCCTCGACGTCGTCTGACGCGCCGTGCAAGCCGACAAAGGCCGCAATCTCACTGTATGTCGCAGCACTGACGGTAAGATTAAACTCCATCGTGTAGGGAAGTAGGATGCCAACCCCGAGCCCATGGGCTGTGTGTGTTTTCGCGCCTACCGGGTACTGAAGCGCATGAGCCGCAGCGGTGCCCGCAGACCCAAACGCCAGGCCAGCAAGCGTTGCTGCAAGCATCACCGCACTTCGGGCTTCCAGATCCTCACCATTCGAGACGGCCGCAGGTAGCCATTTGCAAAGAAGCCTGATCGCGGTCAGCGCGTATTGGTCGCTAAGGGCATTTTTGCCGACAAATACGCGTTGCAGCGCGATGTCAGGCGACACCTCACGCCGCACGGCTGCGAAAGCCTCGATCGCATGTGCAAGCGCGTCGGCACCTGAAATGGCCGTGAGAGAGGGAGGACATGTTAGCGTCAGCTCAGGATCGCAAATCGCGGTGTGCGGGATCAGTTCTGGGCTGGATATCCCGATCTTCATCTCCTGGGACGGATCGGCTAACACGGCGACAGGCGTCACCTCTGAGCCGGTTCCCGCAGTTGTCGGAACTGCGACAATCGGCAAGATCGGTCCAGGAACCTTGAATTCGCCGTAAAAGGTGCTGATCGGCGCATCGTGAGTCAGAAGCAGACTCACCAACTTGGCCATGTCCAGGCAACTGCCACCGCCGACACCAACGACGATCTCAGGTGAAAAGCTCCGGTAAGCGCCAACACAGGCCTCGATTCCCGCGAGCGGCAGTTCCGCTTCTGTGTCGGCAAAAACTTCCACCGCAAGTCCATTGCGCAGAAGGTCAGCCCGCATCTCGACAAGCGTCCTGTCGCTTCCCAAACGGGCGTCCGTACAAAGCAGGACACGCCTTCCAAGGGTCGCGGCTAAGGCCCCCAGCGCGTTTCGTTGTCCAGCCCCGAAGATGATACGTGATGGCGACCGGGTTACGCCGAAATCAAATTGCATCGTTGCCTCTATTCTTCGCCGCGAATTAAGCTGCCAATTGACGAATTCGCCGCCAGAGCTCGTCGGGCAGTTGGATGCCGGCTCTCGCTTTGACTTGCTTGTGCTCTCGCGCGCGATCACCAGGAATTCTCACGGGCCTTTCCGGATCTGCGGGGCGAGATGTGCGAACCTCCTTCAAAAATGCTGACACGGCCGCCCCACTCCCGTGGGCTGGCTCAATCACAACAAAAATGTCGCCCTTGTTGGTTGGTCGATCGGAATCGAGCGTTCCTCTTACGTGACGACCGACTGCGCAGGCTGTGATGCTCGCAACCAAAACCTCAAACGCCAAACCGAGCGCATAACCCTTCGCACCGCCAAACGGCGCCAGAGCGCCAGCTTTTGCGGCCGTCGCATCGGTTGTGGGATCGCCTCGTTCATCGAGAGCCCAGCCAAAGGGAATAGCTTCGCCACGGTTCGCGTAATCGTGAATCTTCCCCATGGAGACGACGCTCGTGGCCATGTCGAAGACGAACGGCTGCGGCCCTGCGGGAACTCCCACCGCGATCGGGTTGGTGCCAAGCAGGGCCTGTCGTCCGCCCCACGGGTGGACGAGTGCTTCGCTGATCGTTAGTGCAAGGAGGACTTTGCCGCGTGACGCGACATGCTCAGCGTACCACGCAAGCATCCCGAGATGATTGCAATTCCTGACGGCCGCGATGGCAATACCTGTCGAATTGACGCGGTCAAGCAAATGCTCAATCGCAGCGAGTGCAACCGTTGGTCCGAGTCCCTGCCTGCCATCAACATCAAGGAAGGATTCGGCTTTCCAACTCATCTCTCCCTGCGTGGCAGGATCGCTAACACCATTGATGATGCGCTCGATTACCCGAGGAAGCCTCAGCAGGCCATGGGACGGGTGTCCACAAAGTTCTGCGTCGATCAGTAATGACATTTGTTGATGGGCAAATGGTTCCGGAACGCCGACCTTCATCAGCGCCCGCAAGCCGGTTTCCAGTATTTCGGTGTATGTTGGCATCTGCCGTCCAATTTCGATAAAGCCGAGAAGCGGCGCTGCCGATATCGGCAAAGCCGACATCGCGCTATTCGCGCCAGAACAAGTTCTCTCCAGTAAGCAACTACCCACTGCCCATTCGGAGAAAGTTGCGCGTTCTTTCGCTCTTCGGATTCTCAAAGACGTCCTGAGTTAATCCGAAGTCTGTGACAACACCTCGATCGAGTACCATCACATGAGTTGCCACTTCGCGGGCAAAACTCATCTCATGCGTGACGATCACGGACGTGCGCCCAACGAGCGCTAAGTCGCGGATAACCGCTAGCACCTCACCGGTCAGCTCCGGATCCAGAGCTGACGTTGGTTCGTCGAACAGGAGAACGCTTGGATCCAACATCAACGAACGTGCGATCGCTATTCGTTGCTGTTGCCCGCCCGAGAGTTCAAAGGGATAGGCATCTTCCTTGTCAGGCAGTCCAACGCGACTGAGCAATTCGCGTGCGCGTTTAACCGCCCGCTCCCTACCCCACTTCAGCACGCCTATCGGCGCCTCAATGAGGTTCTTTAAGGCCGTCTGATGCTGGAATAAATTGAACGACTGGAAGACCATTCCAACGTCAGTCCGGTATCTCGCGACCTCCGCCCTAGAAAGCGCATGCCCGTTCCGATAAAGACCACCGGGCCGGATCTCGACGTCATTCACCCGGATCGTGCCGCCTTGTATGCCCTCCAAGTGATTGATACAGCGGACGAGCGTACTTTTTCCGGAACCGCTGGAACCGAGAACACATAGGGTCGAACCGGCAGGGATCGACGCGCTCACCCCGGTGAGCACCTCCAAAGAGGCAAACGACTTTCGCACGTCAACGAACTCGATCGTTGATAGCGCTTGCGAATGGCCATGTGACACGAGAGTCATCATACCGACCTCCCGTAATATCCGGCGGTCGGCAGTTTTCTTGCCAGCAGATTGACGCCTCGTGATACTCCAAAGACAACCGCAAAATAGATCATCGCAATCATCGTATAGATCGGCATCGTAAGAAATGTTGCGCTGACTAACAGGCCCGCCTGATACATGAGATCCGGCACTGCGATCACTGAAACGATGGACGTGGACTTGAAGCAGGTGACGAACTGGTTGAGGAGGCCAGGCACGGACTGCATTAGCGCCTGCGGCAACACGATCCGCCGCATCAGGCGCGAATCCGTCATCCCGAGCGACTTGGCCGCCTCGACCTGTCCGCTGCCGACATTTTGAATTCCGCTTCGATACTGTTCCGCCAAGTAACCGCTTGTCTGAAGGGTAAGTGCGACAAGCGAACTCGTCATGGCCGTGAACTTGATGCCGAACATCTCAGGCCACGCATAGTGAACCCAAACCAGTTGAACAAGAATAGGCGTGTTACGGCAGAACTCGACATAGAAAACAGATGGAAGACGGATGATTGCATGGGGCGAGATTGCGCCCAACGCTGCGACAAGGCCGACAAAAAGGGCCAGAAACATCGAGACTAGTGCCAGATAAATCGTGACTACCAGCCCATAGAGAAGCATCTCATGGTACTCAAGGAGTATATTCCAGATCGCGGTCATCGCCGCGGCCCTCAGCGCGAGAAGAGGGAAGTGCGAGAAAGATACGACTCGTACAGCGCCTTTGCCTTACCGTTTTGGATGACCCAATCGGCATAGGCATCAAGGAAGTTCTTCCAATCCGGATCGCGGTACCGAATAGCCCACCCATTTGGCTGTACGCTGAAGTCGTCTGCGAAGAGAATCTTCGACCAGGAGTTCGCCGGCAGTTTCACCCACCAACGCTGAGTAATCCCGTTTGAGAGGGCGACGTCGGCGTCGCCGCGCCTAACAGAGTCGTAGATAGCAAGGTCGGTCGGAACTTGGAGCGCGAGAATGGTGGCTTTTGGAAACTGCCTCTGGGCAATCTCGAATTCGCGGCTGCCTGCAAGGACAGCAATCTTGAGGCCTTCCCGATTTAGATCCTCTGGCTTAGAAAGCTGCTTATCGAAGTCAGCACGAGCGACCGCATTCACGCCCTTTGCAGCGAACGGCTTGATATAGTTGATTTGCAGCGCACGCGGGGCGTTATAGAGGAGGCTGGCGCCGAACAGATCGCAATCCCCCTGCTGCAAAGCGAGGGGGGCCGTTCCAAAACTGACCTCCACTGCCTCGATCTTGAATTTCCCCCAGGTCGCGAGTTCGTTCAGCAAATCGACGAACACCCCGGTCCATTGACCCGTCTTTGGGTCTTTGTAACTGTCTGGTGTCACTTGGGCGAAGCACACCTTGAGGGTCGCTCCGCTTTTTACTTTATTCAGCACGCTCTCCTGAGCATTCGCCGAACTCGCGATTGAAAAAGACACTGTTGCCGCAGCGACGATTGTTGATACCATTTTGACGATTGTCATTGTCGTTCCCGTCTTTGGCTGGTTCAGCTAGGATCTCAGCGCGCGGGCACTGATCTTTGCGGCGATATGGGCCGGGAAGGTTTCGCTGCGAGTGAGACCGGCCGCGGCCGAGATCTCCCACCAAGCGTAGTCCGCCTTGTGGACGATGAAGCATTCAAGGCTTCTCTTCACATTCTCGCCTTCAGGAGAATGGCACGCAGCGATATGTGCTATGGCTTCCGGGAGCCCCACGGTGAGGCATATATGAGCGCCATAGATTGGATGGCGCAAAGACGGCCAACCAGCGGCGCTACCATCCTCTGACCAGCGCTTCTGGTTCACGGGATCGCATTCCCATGCCTTTCCAACGTCATGACAAAGTGCGCCGGCGATAATAGTGTCCCTATCGATCCGAACTTCCGGAAACTCGCCGCTGAAGTAATCCGCTATCCGCAGCGCAAGCTGCGTAACCCCACGCAAATGAGCCGCCTGATTATAGCCCTTCAATACATTCTGACCGGGATTTGCCTCGCCGGGCATATCGGAAATCCGGCTGAAGCTCGAGTTGCGCAAAGCGAGGACCCAGGCGGCGTAAGTCTTTTTCTTCAGATCGTCAGACTGAATCAGTTCAATTTCCGGCAAATCTTCGCGGACAGAGAGTTCGACGTCGCTCATCTAAGAGTTCCTCGTTGAAACCTGCTCAACGATAAACGCAATTGTCATATTTACAAATTTAATTTATTAACAGGTAATAATAGGTAAAATCAATGAAAGGGCGCGAAAGTGAGACCGACCGTGGCACAGCTTGAGGCGGTCTACTGGGTTTACAAACTTGGATCCGTCAAGGAAGCCTCCCGCCACCTGAACATCACGCAGCCGACGACCTCGTTGCGGATACAGGAAATGGAGGGCCACCTCGGTCAGCAACTCTTCGATCGCATTGGGCGAAAGATGTCACTCTCGCGGTTCGGAGAATCCGTCCTGCCTTGGGCGAAGGCAGTCCTTGACGGCGTCGCTACAATTAACGGGCTTGTCAGTGACCCGACCGAAATAAGCGGGGTATTGCGCTTAGGCTGCGCAGAGGCATTTGCCATGGTATGTTTGCCAGAGTGCGTCCAGCGCCTTCAGCTCTTGCACCCAGCGTTGAACGTCGACATCCAAATAGATACAAGCGCCAACTTAGAAGTGGCTGTCCGTGAACGGACAATCGACATGGCGTTTCTGATCAATCCAATCGGAGATTCTAATCTCGCATTGCTGCAGCTGGGCCTGCAAGAAGTTGCATGGTATACGTCCTCACGCGACGATATCCGAGAGCCCGTCGCTCCTCATGATCTGGTTGATCGCCAAATAGTGATAACCTCCGTCCAATCGCCGATGTATCGGCAGACTCTTGAATGGTTTCGTGAGGCAGGAACGGAGCCGCGCAAACTGACGTTCTGCAGCAGCCTTTTCCTCATCAAACATTTCGTCTCAAGCGCCGGTTACGTGAGCTTGCTGCCAAAGAAAATGATGCAATTCGGGGGCGCTGCATCCCAACCTTTCAGAGAGCTACAATCAACGGGAGCCAAACCAGTATCGCGGCTCTATTCGATCTATCGGTTCTCAGACGTCGGGCCGGCCATCAATGCTCTCAACGACGTCGCGCGCGAAGTAATAAGGCTGCGATCGTACGGCTGAGTTTCGGAATTGATTGAAAGGTGGTTTGAGCTGGGCGCTGATGCCGCTCCCTGGTGGCAGTGAAACAACGGCCTCGATGACAACGCCCGCGTCGATATCGCGAGCATGGTAATCTGTGTCGGGAACGCTCATCGAGTTAGCCGGACTTAAGAGCAAGCCGATCGCATGCCGCTGCGGTTCGCTGGCTCACCGCATTGATCCGCAGCACCCCTGCCGTCCGCGCACGCAATCAATTGAAGTATGCGCCATTCGAAGCTGCACTATTTGAGGCGTTAGTCTAGAGCTGCACCCAGCCCGCCGGCGTATCCTTTCCTGGATGAATGGTCTTGCAGTGTGGACAGGTTCGAGCGGATTCGTTGGCGTAAAATTCGCGATATAGAGGGGGCAAATCGTCGACAATACTTTCAAGATCAATCTCGACGCGATGCACGAGCCGTCACATTTGAAGCAGTACCATTCGAAAGCATCGAGCACGCCTTCCGGCCGCTTGGGCTCCACCACGAGCCCGACGGAACTTTCTTGCGGTCGCTGCGGCGAATGGCGAACGTGCGGGGGGAGCAGAAAGACTTGGGCTTCGCGGATCGGCACGTCGTAGTGTTTTCCGCCGTCGACCACCTTGAGAATCATGTCACCGCGGAGCTGATAGAACTCCTCGACGGGATCGTCATGAAAATCGGTTCGCCTGTTCGGTCCGCCGACCGCGGTGACCATCAGGTCCGCTTCTTTACAAACCTGTGGGTTACCGACGGACGGCTTCAGCAGATGCTGGCGCTCATCAATCCATTTCGAGAAGTTGAAAGCTTGCAGCCGTCGAAGTTTGATCATCTGTCCCTCTTGTGTGGTCTCGCTCAATCCACGTTAATTGACTTATCCTGCCGCCTTGCGTGCCAGACCGATTTGCAGACCCAACTCTCAAGGGCGCGACCGGTCACCGCCTGCTCAGCCACGACTGGTTGTGCGAGAGCGCCTATAAGAACAGGTATGGCGAGGACCGCCTGCAGCGTCGGACCTCGTTGCGGAAGAAACAGGGGACCCCGTTGTGGGGCGTGGATCCCAAACGAAAACGTCCAGCACGAAAGCGCGGAGCCTCTCAACGTCGATAGAAGAGCTTCATGCAGTCGATACTCTTGTTCGTTGCTCTATGCGGAATGGCGCGCCATTCAGAATAAAACCACGAACTATTATATTATTGAAATTGCTATATAATTTACGATGAACAACATTGCCTCTCATCGCCAAGAGCGGCGCGCACCCCTGGGTCCCGTCCCGGCCTTCGCGAAGCGCCGGCGATCCGAGGCGCTGTACCTCGGCCTCTGCCCTGGTCTCTAGCTTAGCTAGCCCAGCGTCGCCGACAGACCCGTGCGACCGGCGACCTCAATGGCGATTTCGTACCCGGCGTCGGCATGGCGCAGCACGCCAAGGCCGGGGTCTCCGTCGAGCACGCGCTTCAGCCGCTCCGCTGTGGCCGGATTTCCGTCGGCGACGATGGTGACGCCGGCGCTATTGCCATGATCGCCGTTGCCATGGATCGCGACGAGATCCGCGCCAGAGGAACAATTCAGAAGCGCGTTGAGCATCGGCCAGTCGGAGATGGCGTCGGAGCCATCCTTCATGTTCTCTGTCTCACGATGCGGGAGCGCAGCCGAGCCGGTGTCGAGATGATCACGGGTGAACGCGACAGGCGCTGAAATCTTGCCGGCGGCGACTGCTTCATTGACCATTAGGCCGAGGCGGCTGCGCTCGCCATAGCCGAGCCAGCCGATACGCGCCGGCAGGCCGGTGAACTTGACGTGTTCGCGCGCCTTCGCGATCCAGGAGGTGATTGAGTGGTTCGACGAGAAAGCGCTCAGGATCATGTCGTCGATCGTGTAGATGTCCTGCGGGTCTCCCGAGAGTGCGATCCAGCGGAATGGCCCGATGCCCCGGCAGAACAGCGGGCGGATATAAAGTTCGACGAAAGAGCGCATCCTGAAAGCGTCCTCGATACCGCCGCGCTTCGCCACCGCGCGCAGCTCGTTGCCGTATTCGAACACGACCGCACCACGATCGAGAAACTCCAACATCGCGCGAAAGTGCACGGCTGTCGAACGCTGTGCCAGCGCGATCAACCTGTCCGGATCGCTCTTGCGCATCGCGCGCGCTTCTTCGGCCGTCAGTTCGGCCGGCACATAGCCTTTGAGCGGATCGGTCGACGTTTGATCGGTGACGATATCGGGTAGAATCCCGCGCTTGGCAAACTCGGGCAGCACGACGGAGGCATTTGCGCATAGAGCGAGCGCCAGCGGACGACGCTCGTCCGCCGCCTGCTGCCACTGCGCGATCGCGTCATCGAGATTATCGGTCGTGGCGTCGCAATAACCGCTGGCGATGCGGCGATCAATGCGCGCCTGATCGACCTCGATCACGAGCGTCGAAGCGCCCGCGAGTTTGCCGGCAAGCGGCTGCGCGCCGCTCATGCCGCCGCAACCCGATGTCACCAGGAGCCGGCCAGCAAGCGAGCCGCCGAAATGCTCGCGGCCGACGGCCATGAACGTCTCATACGTGCCCTGCAAAATACCCTGGCTACCGATATATTGCCACGCGGCCGCGGTCATGCCGGGCGTAATGGTGAGGCCCATTTCTTCGAGCTTGCGGCGCGTGACATCGCTGGTCCATGGGCCGACGACGTTGCCGTTGGCCATGATCACGAGCGGTGTGGTCGTCTGCCCCGGGAAGAGGCCGATTGGCTTGCCCGACTGCATGACGAGGGTCTGATCCTCGCGCATCGTCATCAGCGCGGCGACGATGCGGTCGAAGCTGTTCCAGTCGCGCGCCGCGCGGGCAGACGACATGTAGATTACGAGATTCTCGGGATCCTCCGCGTTCTCGATATTGTTTTCGAGCATTCGCAGAATCGCCTCCTGGCGCCAGCCCTTGCAGCGCAAACCGGTGCCTCGTTGTGCCCTGACCTCTTTGCCGCGACGCACGGAAATGCTCATTCTTAGGCCTCCTCGACCAATGGGACCCAGCCACGCTGAGCCTTGACCCTCTCAACCCATGCGTTGATCAAGGGAAATCGTTCCATGTCGTAGCCGCCTTGCGACGCCATCGACACGTAGCCGAACACCCCGATATCAGCGATCGTGTAACGGTTATCGACAAGCCAGTCGTGCGCACCAAGCCAATTGTCGACCTTGGCGAGTGCTGTGTAACCGCGTTCTTGAAAATCCGAGATTCTGTTCGTCATTTTCTCGGCCAGGCCGCGCATATGATAAAAGCGCGGCAAGGCGAGCGGACGCAGCAGGTCGGCTTGCTCAAAACAGAGCCAGCCCATCACCTCGGCGCGAATGAAAGGGTCATCCGGCAAGTACGGCGAGCCGTCAGCGAGGTAGTACATGATCGCGGCGGATTCGACCAACGTGCGACCGTCCTCGAGCTCGAGCACGGGAACTTGCGAGAAGCGGCTTTTGGCCCGGAATGCCGGCACTGCGGTGGCGCCCTTCGCAAGATCAAGCGTGACGCGCTCGAAAGGGAGCCCCAACTGCGTAAGCAGGATGCGCACTTTCCAGGCGTTCCCGGACAAACGGCTGTCGTAGAGACGAAGCATCGGTGGGGGCCCTTCCTTCAGAGATAGGATCGCATATCGACGCCCATGGCCTCTTCGACCTCGGGGAACACGGCAGGATCGAGCGCGCCTTTGCCGACCGGGAACTTCGAGCGATGGGCTATGACGACCGCGACGCGGGCTCCGACCGGCGACTCGGAGATGGAGACGGGCTCGCCAGTTTCAGGGTCGAGCGTGCCGATCATATCGGGGAATGTGGAGACGCGCTTGCCGGCGAAATCGGCGGTCATGAATTCATTGTAGACGCCGAGTACAGCCTCGCCCCCAGCGCCGCGCACAGTCATCTGGCCGACATCGAAGCCGGCGCGATAGGCAACCGTGTTCTCGATTACCTCGCCGTCGACAAGCACCTCGCCACGGAGAAATCCGGCGACCGCGGCGACGCGGTCCTTGCCATCGGCCGCCAGCATGGCGCGGCCGAGATCGAGCTGAAACGTGATTGCTCCGATGGCGCCATTTTCCTTGATAAAGCCGGCGGTCAGCGGGCCCCGGGCGGCATAGATCAAGCCACCATTGGCGACCGCCGCCTGACGCATCACGTTCGACGTGCGGACGATATCGCCTTCCGCAACGACGGCGAATTCCGATTTCTCGGCGCCGCTGCCGCTGCAAGCGACCTGCGTTATCGACAGATCGAGCCGCGAAGCGAGGCCCATGCCTCCCATCTTGACGGTCGGGTGGCCGCGCCCGTTTGCGGCGGCGTCGACGTAATCGAGCCCGAGCGCGGCCGCGACCAGCCAGGCATTGAACCCAGGCACGTGGCCGCAGATCACCCCGCGAGGCGGCTTCTTCAGCCGCTCGACGAGACGCCGGGCGGCATTGACCGCATCGCGGGGTTTGATGGAGGCATTGGCGAATCCGGGGGCCCCGACGCCCGTCGCGGTAATGATGGTCGCCTCAGGATCGAGTTCTCCGAGCTCGACCAGGCGAACGCCGCCATAGCTCAGGGCCATCTGTGCAAGATCGCGATTCTTTGCGGCAGCCCGCTCGCCGCTGCCGCCAGCGGACAGGAACAATCCCCCCACGAGGCCCGCTTCCACATCGTCCGCCAAAAGCATCCGCATCGCTGTTCTTCCCCTTCAACCTGCCCGACGGGCGCCTATCGCTCGATCCTGGCTAGACAGCCGCGTTCATTCCAAGGAACGTCGCGAACATCGGGCCCGCGGCTTTCGCTTCCGCCGCGGTGCCGCTATAAACTTGCACACCTGACGAGACGACGAAGACCTGATCAGCGACATCGAGCGCGCGCGCCGTGTTCTGTTCGACGAGGACGATGGTCAAGCCCTCGCGCTTGAGCTGCAGCAATACCGCGAGGCACAGATCAACCATCTTCGGTGTCAGGCCAAGCGACAGCTCGTCCACCAGCAACAGCCGGGGCTCGGCCATGAGCGCGCGGCTGATCGCCAGCATTTGTTGTTCACCGCCGGAGAGCGACCCTGCCAGTTGACTGCGCCGCTCATAGAGCCGCGGGAAATACCCGAATACGCGGTCGCGCTTGGCGGCGTCATTCGCTGCACGGCGGGCATAACCGCCGACCGTCAGGTTTTCGTCGACCGTCAGATCCGAGAAAAGCTGGCGGCCCTCAGGCACCAGCGAGACGCCGAGGGTAGCGCGGTCGATGGTGCGCCGGCGCGTGATGTCCTGGCCTTCAAAGAGAATGCGGCCATCGAAAACATCGACGTGCCCCATGACCGCCAGGATGGTCGAAGTCTTGCCCGCGCCGTTCGGACCGAGCAGAGCAAAGACCGATCCGGCGGCGACATCGAAAGTGATGCCGTGCACCGCCTCGACGGAACCGTAGCCACATCTGAGGCCTTCAAGCTTCAGCATGCGTCACCGTCCCGCTTCCCACGTAAGCCTCGTGTACGATCGGATCCGCCATCACCTTGCGCGGCTCGCCATCGCCGATCACTATCCCGTTGTTAAGCACGATCAGGCGCCGGCAAATGCGCATCACCTCATCGAGATTGTGCTCGACCAGTATCACCGTGACGCCACGTTTGTGGATTTTGGAAATTGTCTCGACGTGCTTTTCCGCCTCGGCGTGGTTCAATCCGGCCAGCGGTTCGTCGAGCAAAATGACTTGCGGGTCGACCGCGAGGGCGCGAGCGACCTCAAGCCGTTTCATCTGGCCGAGCGGCAGGGATCCGGCGAGCTTGCCCTCGACGCCGCCCAATCCGACCTCGACAAGAATACTCCCGGCACGCTCGTTTTCGCGGCGCTTGTTGAAATGCAGCATGGCGCGGAGCGGGCTTGACGTGTAGCGGTGGCCGGCGCTCAACGCGACGTTTTCGAGCACGGTCATGTCGCGGAATGGCCGCACGATCTGATGGGTCAGCGCAAGTCCAAGGCGGACTCGCGTCGCCGTCGTATCGGTCGTGACGTCGGCGCCCGCGAGCCGAATTCGCCCGCGGTCCGGGCGGATGAGACCGGCAATGATGCGGATCAGCGTGGTCTTTCCGGCGCCGTTCGGCCCGATGAGCCCGACGATGTCGCCTGCCTCCACCGCGAACGAGACACCGTCCACGGCCTGCACGCCGCCAAAGCGGACCGCAACGTCATCGATCTGAAGCGCCGCATTCATGCTCGCCTCATGCGCTGGACCGCATCGCGCGCGAGGCCCGCGAGGCCCCCGGGCGCCACGCGAATGACGAGGATGAGCAATCCGCCGAAAATCAGCAGGCGGTAGTCGCTGGCGACGCGGAACACTTCAGGCAACAGCGTCAACCCTATCGCAGCGGCGACGACGCCCCAGGTTGAACCGATGCCACCAATCACCACCATAACCATGAGCATGACAGAGGTGACGAAGTCGAAAGCGTCGACGGTGATGAACTGAGTGAAGAAAGTATAGAGCGCGCCCGCCAAGCCCGCGAACGCAGTCCCAATGCCGAAGGCAGCGAGTTTATACGCGCTCGCATTGATCCCGATTGTTGCGGCTGCGCCCTCGTCCTGGCCGACGGCACGGAATGCAAAGCCCATCCAGGATCTCGCGATGCAAAGGCTCAGCACGATCGTGCCGCCCGCGAGCGCCAGGATCAGGATCATATTGCCGGTCGCGCCAAAGCCGGTGGGCGGAATGTTGCTCATCCCCATCTCGCCGCCCAGCCAACCCTGCTTGCGAACAAAGCCGGTGAAGAGGAAGTTGACGCCAATTGTCGTCACTGCGAGAAAGTCCGAGCGAACTCTGAGCGAAGCAAAACCGACCACAACTCCAAATGCGGCCGCGACCGCGGTGGCGGCGCAGATCGCGAACGCGACATTTGGGCTCGCCGCCATCACGAGCGCGGCGACGTATGCGCCGACTCCGAAGAAAGCGGCGTGGCCAAGGCTGATCTGGCCACAGAAGCCGCTGATGACGTTGAGGCTCACGGCGAGGATGACGTTGATGCCGACCGCCGAGATGACGCTGATTTCGTAAGTGCTCATGCCGTGCGCGCTCCGACGAAGCCCTGTGGACGGAACATCAGCAACACGATGAGAGCGACAAAGGAAATAGCATCGCGATCGAGCCACGCGTCGATGTAAATCGTGCCGAAGGCTTCGACAACGCCGAGAACGAGACTGGCTATGAGCGTACCCCTGATGTTACCGAGGCCCCCGAGGACGATGATGGCGAGTGCTTTGTAGCTAACGACGAAGCCAATCGAGGGGTCGACGAGATTGTTCATCAGCGCGACCAAGCCGCCAATAATGGCGGCCAACGCCGAACCGATGGCGAAATTGAGATAGCGCACCTTGATCGCGTCGACGCCGAAGCTCGCCGCGATTTGCGGTCTCGACACCGTGGCACGCCAGCCGACACCGATGCGGGTCATCGTAGTGAAGGCGTGCAACCCGGCGAACACGACGAGGGCGGTGGCGATTATGATCACCTGTATGACGTTCAGCGAGAGCGTCCCGATATTGAACGTCGTGACACCGAACGTAGTACCGTGGAATGTTATCCCCTGCTCGCCAAACACGATGCGAAAGGCGTCCTGCATGAACACGAGAAGGCCAACGGAGGCGACCAGCGGCACGTGGGGTGGATATTTCAACAGGGGTTCATAAAGCAAACGATAGATCGCCAATCCGAATACCGGGGTGATCAGGACGGCGGCGAGAAATGCGAGGCCGATGCTACCTGTCAAATTTGCGACCAGCACCGTAATGTAGGCGCCCAGCGTAAAGACCGAGGCATGCGCCACATGGAGAATTCGGAGCAGACCATACACAAGGGTCAACCCGATCGCCATCATGGCGTACATACAGCCGAAACTGATGCCGGTTAAAGTGAGATCGACGTAATACACCAGGCCATCCCCAACCACGAAAAACTGGATGGTGCTCCCGCACCGCCCAGGGATAGGTCGTTACTTCTCGGGTGGCGCGAATGCCGCGAGGTCCTCGATCTCGCCTACCGACTTGAACTTCCGGTCCTTGATCACACTGACGCTCACCGTCATGAGCATTTCGTGCAGGCTGTTGAACCCGAGCATGTCGCCATAGGCCGTGGGGAAGTCTTTGGTCGCTGCCAGTGCGTCGCGCACCTTGTCCGGATCGGCGCTGTTGGCGCGCTTGATGGCGTCTGCGAACAGCTTGACCGCCGAATAGGTGATCCCGGCGCCGCCGTCGATCGCCTCGCCCGTACGGCTGGTGAACGCCGCGGCGAACTTCTGAAGCGCTTCGTCCTTGCGTTCCCTATCGAAGCAATCGATCACGTAAGTCCCATCGGCAGCCGCTCCTGCGATCTCGACGAACTTTTCGGAATCGAACGCTTGCGAGGCGATGATCGTGGCAGTGACGCCCGCGGCGCGCAACTGCGCGACCAACGGACCTCCGGTGAAGAAATAGCCCGTCGCGTAGACGGCGTCCGGGTTGTCACGCTTAACGCTCGCGACGATCGAGCCGAATTGACGGTCCTTGATCGAATAGCTGTACTTGTTGAGGACTTCGACATTATATTTGGCGGCGGCGCCGAGGAAGCCTTCAACGGTCGCTTGGCCGTAGTCATTGTCCATCGTCACGATGGACACTTTCCTGATGCCGAGCGTCTTGCCCGCGTATAGGGCGGTGGCGACGCCCTGCGACTGTCCGTGGTGCACCATGCGGAACATGTAGTCGCCAGCGCGCGTCACGTCGGGATGGACGGCGTAGGTCGCGATCATCGCCACGCCCGCCCTCTGGAACACAGGCGCCGCAGCCCGGGCGGAAGCCGAGTAACTCGCATTCACTACCAGCTTTACGCCGTCCTCGCCGATCAGCTTGTTGGCCGTGAAGATCGCCTGGTCGGATTTCGCCTGATCGTCGTAGACGACAAGTTGGAGTTTCTGACCGAGAACGCCGCCGGCCGCGTTGATGTCTTCAACGGCAATCATCGCAGCGGTCGAAGCGGATTTGCCGTCGGAAGCCGCAGGGCCGGTCAACGGCGCCTGAAATCCGATCTTGATGTCGGCATGGGCCGACGCTGTCATCATTGACGCGAGAGCGACCGCGCCGGCAATACGCGAAAAAGTGCACGCGAGCAGTCTTTGTGAGCTCACCTTACCATCAGACATAACTTCCCTCCATCGACAAAGGTCCTCGGTCCGGCAGTACCGGCGTCAATCAATCACGTCCGCATTCGGAGCAACTTCACTTCGGTTTCCTGACCTTCATCTCCCTTGCATCTCCCTTGCCAATAACGACCCAGCCCGCGCCCAAAGCTCTTGATACCCGCCCCAGCCCTTGAGCGTTTAGTCATGCTGGCTCGCGGGTCGATTATCCGATCGTGCCCGAGAAACAGGGGTTATGGTGAAGTCTCTTCTTCCGCATCACCATATCGACCGGGGCCTTTCAGTGATCCAACATTCATGTGAAGAGCGGCATAGGAAAACTTGAAGGTGGGATGACGGCGGGTGTGAAGTCCGCTATGTAGCCCGAAAATGCGGGAGTCCAGGGACCGATGATCGAACTGCGTACGCTAGCCTACTTCGTGACGGCCTGTCGGGCGGAGGATTTCACGCATGCCGCAAAGGAACTCGGCATCGCAGGCTCGACCCTCAGCACGACGATGAAGGGGCTCAGCGAAGAACTGGGCGTCACGCTGTTTCGCCGGGTCAGAAACACGCGATATCCAACGGGCGACGCGCGAGCGCTGGTGCGTGCCGCGGCCCCTCTCCTGATGGCCGAGGCGTTCGCGCGGCGCTGGATCGGCGGTCCTGACAAGGTCAAGCTGCGGGTTCTGACCGTCGACATTGCCCTCAGTTTTACGATCGGGGCGATGAGCGTGGCCCTTCGCCGCGCGGTTGATGAGATGGGGCGGCTGCGTCCGGACGTCTTTGTCGATCCCGTCTGGTCGGAAGAAAGTCACACCCGGTTTGTCGAGGGACTGACAAAAGGATGGACGAACTATGAACGCAGTCGCGTCGTCGTGGCGCTTGACGACGGAAGTCATCAAGACTCCAAATTCTCGACGACGCTTTTGACCGACAAATGGGTGCTCGCTCGCCGGATCCCGGCGAGCACGCGCCACAAGCCAAGCGCGGCAGACCTTACCTCGGGACGCCTGATCGTGCCAATGCTCTCGCCTCTGCTGCTCGAGCAGGCCGATCGCTATTTCAACGAGCAGAAAATCACCGGCGTCCGCTTTCTCAACGATCATCCAGACGATCTGCCGCAGCTGATCGAAGAATATCCCGATGCAACTTTGTTTGTGCCCAGTAACCTCATTACGCCGAGGCTTGGCATGCTCAACATCGCCGCGGTGGCGCCAAAACAGCCGTTGACCATACGCATCGTAGCCAGGACTTCCAAACCGGACGCGGCGGCCTCGCTGTTTTCGGCGCATTTGCGCCGAGCGCTCGCGACGCCCGGCGGCGCGCCGCCCGAGCGCCCACTGATCAGCCTGAGGCAGATTCGTTACTTCGGCATGGTGCACCGCCTGCGCCGCGTCTCGGCCGCCGCCCATGGCGCGAATATCAGCCAGCCTGCGCTCAGCGAGCAATTGCTCAAACTCGAGGCGTCGCTTGGCGGGGCGCTTTTCGAGCGCCAGTCGGACGGCGTCATTCCGACGAGCAGAGGCGATCGTTTCGCCGTGTTCGCCAACGTGCTGGAAGCGGGGTTCCACCGCCTTTCGGCCGGGGACGAAATCGCTACGGCGCGGTCGAGCCCGCGGCTTGCGTTCGGTATTTTGCCGTCGGTCAATCAGCACGGCCTTCTCGTCAATCACATAATGGAGGCGATGCTCGAGATTCGATCGCACTACCCTTCCCTCCGGCTGGTCGTCAGAGAGGCGCCCAATAGCACCCTGCAAGACTGGGTCTTGCGCGGCCTCGTTGGCGTCGCCATTGTCGAAACCGCGCTACCACACATGCCGCGCCTGCCGCTCGGGTCCTCCGAGGAGCTCGCGGCGGTGGCCCATCCTCGCCACGAGTTGCTGGCGCCCGGCCCGGTACGCCTTTCCGACTTGATACGACAAAAACTGGTTTTGCCGACCAATGGCTCCGGTTTGCGCCAGTTGCTTGAGAGCGCTGCCGAGAAACGCGGCTTCAAGATAGAGCCCTACATAGAAATTGACGCCCTGCCGATGGTTGTCTCGATCCTCGCGCGTCTTCCCGTCTGCGCCGTGCTGCCCCGATCGGCGGTGCAGCGCGAGATCGACAACGGCGATATTGTGGCGCACCACATCGTCAACCCCGTCATTTCTCGCAACCTCTTCGTCATCTATTCAGGTGACCGCGCCTTGAACAAACCCGAGCGCGCGCTCGTCAATTCGTTAAGGAAGCGACTGTCGGTAACATCAACGGCGGAGTAACGGCTGCTTACCCGAAGATTCGCAAGATTTTCGATAGCCGATCCAGCTGGTCTGAGCCGACCGGGACCGCCTTTCGGGCAATTGCCGCAGTTCCGGCCGTCCATGAGGCTTGGTCGCGTTCTCAATTGGCGGCGAGCGGATAGCGCAGCCTCCACATTTGTGCCGCGGCCGTACGCTGGGCGTTTGAACGACGCCTTCTGTTTCCCCTATCGCCTATTGCGATATTTCGATGTCTGGCCGAGCGCTGCGGTCGATAAGATGGCGGGAGGACAAACTCGCGCCAGCATTCAGCAGAATGGGGCGGCAGCGCACCACGGCGAGATCTGAAACCTTCAAATCACGGAGGCGATCCAGGCGCGGCGCCGACGAAAGTTAAGGAGAAAGCTTGTGACACACCAATTGCAATTCTACATCGACGGGGCCTGGGTCGAGCCGGTGACGCCCGAACGCCTCGATGTCGTCGACCCTTCCAGCGAAGCCGTCTTCGCGCAGATCTCACTTGGATCGAAGGCAGACGTGGACAAGGCGGTCGCTGCCGCCAGGCGGGCGTTCTCGACATATAGCCTCTCAAGCCCGGCCGAGCGCATCGAGCTGCTGCAAGCTATCGTCGAGGTCTATAAAAAACGAAAAATCGATCTCGGCCTCGCCATCTCCCGCGAGATGGGCGCTCCACAACAATTCGCGCTGAGAGCCCAGGTCGGAAGCGGCCTCGCCCATATCGAGAAGATGGTCGAGGTCCTGAAAGACTTCGAGTTTAGCCGCGTCAAAGGTTCGTCGCTCGTCGTCAAGGAGCCGGTCGGTGTCGTTGGCCTCATCACGCCATGGAACTGGCCGCTCAATCAAATCGCTGCGAAGGTTGCTCCCGCGCTCGCGGCCGGCTGTACGATCGTGTTGAAGCCGAGCGAGATCGCGCCTCTCGACTCCATTATCTTTGCCGAAATCCTTGACGAGGCCGGCGTCCCCAAGGGGGTCTTCAATCTGGTCAACGGGACCGGCCCGACCGTGGGCCAGGCTCTCGCGAGCCACCCAGACATCGACATGATCTCGTTTACGGGCTCGACCCGCGCCGGCATTCTCGTCGCCAAGGCAGCCGCAGACACCGTCAAGCGCGTACATCAGGAACTCGGTGGCAAGTCCGCCAATGTCTTGTTCCCCGACGTCGACTTCTCGGTCGCTGTCGCGAAGGGCGTGGCGGGCTGCTTCAGCAACAGCGGCCAATCCTGCGACGCCCCGACGCGGATGTTTGTGCCGCGCGAACGTCAGGACGAGGTAGCGGCTATCGCCAGGACCGCGGCCGAAGCCTATGTCGTCGGCCCCGCCGACGCGCCGACGACGACGCTCGGACCGGTGGTAAGCCAGATCCAGTACGACAAGATTCAAGACCTGATCGAGAGCGGCATCGCCGAAGGAGCCACGGTTGTGACAGGCGGCCTCGGCCGGCCATCAGGCCTCAATCGAGGCTACTTCGTCCGGCCGACGGTCTTCGTGAATGTGTCGGCTGGCATGCGTATCGCCAAGGAAGAAATCTTCGGGCCGGTGCTCTCGATCCTGCCTTACGACAACGTCGAGCAGGCAATCGAGCAAGCCAACGACACCTCCTACGGCCTCGCATCCTACATTCAGACCAAAGATCTCCAGCGCGCGCGCGAAGTAGCTGGCCGCATGCGCAGCGGCAATGTTCACATCAACTACCCGCCTCGCGACCCAGGTATGCCCTTTGGAGGATACAAGCAATCCGGCAACGGCCGCGAATACGCGGAGTACGGCCTGGGGGACTATCTCGAGATCAAGGGCATCCTCGGCTACGCGACAGCCTGAGCCGCCGTGCCGGTCTCGGGTAAGAAGGCGTGTGGCCGGCCACGGTGATGCGATGCTCGCCATAATAAAGCTCGAAGCCGGGCTTGCGGTTACGGGCTCTCTTGCAAGATCCTATCGAGAGCCTTGACCGCTTGATAGATGACAGCGGCTCCGGCTGCGATCGCTTCGCGGTCGGCCCATTCTTCCGGCGCGTGGCTCTTGCCGTCGCGGCAGGGGACGAAGACCATCGCGGCGGGACAGATGCGGCTCACAAACGCAGTGTCGTGGCCAGCGCCGCTGGGTATGTCGATCTCACTTAAACCCAGATTGCGCGCGCCCGCCTTCAGCGCTGAGCGCATAGCCGGGTTGCAGGCGGTAGGCGGCCCGTCGGACAACGTCAAGAACGACGCACGCGTCACTTTCGCCGTCTTCGCATGCGCGGAACTTTCGCGGTCAATTATGTCTTCAAAGCGCTGGGTCAACGCCAGATTGGTCGTGCGCGCGTCGACGACGAGCCGGCACCGCGCCGGCACGACGTTTGACGCCGACGGCTCCACGGAAAGAATGCCGACCGTGGCGACGAAGTAGTCGCCACCTTCGGCCGCGAGACGGCAAGCCGTCTCGCGCACCGAAGAAACGGTCGCGGCCGCCGCGACGAGGGCGTCGCGCCGCACCGCCATCGGCGTCGTGCCTGCATGATCGGCCGAACCCTCGAACACGATTTCGAATCGACGGATGCCGACGATCGACGTGACAACGCCGATGTCAACGGCGAGGGATTCGAGCACGCAGCCCTGCTCGATATGCAATTCGAGGAACGCCTTGAGGTCATCGCGCTTGGCTTGAGCGAGACGCCCGGAATCGCCGCCGACGCGGACCAAAGCGTCGCGCAGCGTCTCCCCACCGGGCCCTGTGAGGGCTAACATATCGCTCTCGAGGCAACCTGTCATTCCGCGGCTACCGACGCACGAAAGCCCATATTCGCTCGGCTCTTCGGCGAGGAAATCGATGATCTCTATCGTATGGTCGAGCCGTTCACCGGAATCGCGCAGGGTACGCACTACTTCGAGCCCAGTGGCGACGCCGGCGATTCCATCGAAACGACCGCCCGAAGGAACCGTATCGCTATGCGAGCCGATCGCGATGACTCCGAGGTTGGGGTCGGCGCCCTCCAGCCGCCCGATTAGATTGCCGGCAGCGTCGACTCGCGTCGCCAATCCTGCTTCGACGAACCGCCGCGCCAGCCAGGAGCGGCCCTCCAGAAACAATCCGCTGAACGAGCGCCGCGTATAGGGACGCTCTGGATCAGTAATCTCCGCTAGCGCCATCACGTCGGCCCAAAGCCGGTTGACGTCGAGCGGGAGGCTGGTCTTCACGTACGCTTCCCCAACTCTAATGCATCCGAAGCGGGCTGACGAAACGCCCTTGCCCCGGCTCGGCAACGACCTGTCCATCCGCAGCGACGCAGGCGCCCCGCACGAATGTCGCGACGGCGCGGAACGGCAATTCGAGGCCGTCATAGGGACTCCAAGACACGAAATTGTTGCCGCTCGCCGCGGCGAAGTAGCGATAAGGATCCCGCCGCATCAATACGATGTCCGCGTCGCGGCCGATTTCCAGCGCCCCTTTGGCATGCGTCAACCGGAAGAGCGCCGCGGGGTTGTGCGCCAGCAACCGCGCGGCATGTGAGAACGACAGGTTGCGCTCGCTCAGACCCTTCAGCAATAAGCCATAGAGCGCCTCGAGCCCCGGCACTCCCGACGCATTCTTGAGCATGTCCGGATCTGACTTGCGATCTTCAGACCAACTCACATGATCGGTCGAAACAACAGTGACGTTGCCAGCCGCAAGGTGATGCCAGAGCGATTCGACCTCACGGCGCGGCCGAACCGGCGGATTGATCTTGGCCTTGCCGCCGAGGCGGCGCACCTCGTTCTCTTCGTCGAGGGTCAAATAGTGGATGCACGCTTCGATCGTCGCGCCGTAACCCTGCTCGCGATAGGCTGCGGCGAGTTCGTACCCGCGCCCAATCGAGCTATGGACGATGTGGACGGGACAGCCTGCGCCGGCACCGAGTTCGTAGACTTCCGCAGTCGCAATCGCCTCCGCGATGGGCGGCCGCGATAATCCGTGTGCGGTGTAATCGGTGATGCCCTTCTTCTCGACATCCGCCAGGAAGGCCCGCACCAACTCGTCATTCTCGTTGTGGATGCCGGCGACCAGTCCCCTTTTGCCAACCTCCTGAAAAGAAGCATAGAGCGTATGGAACGGAATGCGCGGAAAGCGCGTCGGATGCGTGCCGAAGGTCGAGAACTTGAACGCGCAGGCGCCGGCCTCGACGAGTTCGCCAATTCGCGTCGGGCCTTCTTCCGGATCGATAGTGGCGTAGAGCGCAAAATCGACGCGCGCTTGCGCTCCGGCTTCCCTGGCCTTGGCGCGAAGACGCTCGGCCGTCGCGATAAGGCAATTGTCGTCGTAGGGCATATCGACAATCGTCGTGACGCCGCCGGCAGCTGCGCTACGCGTCGACCAGATGAAGTCTTCCTGTCCGAGTTGGCTGCGGCTATGGACCTGGGCGTCGATCGCGCCCGGAAGCACGAGAAACTGTGGGCCCCCATACCTTTCGCCCTCCGGGGCAGCCCCGGATCCGACCGCCTGCACAGCGCCATCACCAACCAAAACATATCCGTTTTCGATTATCCGGTCGGGCAAAACGACCGAGCCCGCGAATACTTTGTCAGCCATAAATTTCTCTTGATCGTTCGCCTGATACCTGCACGCAAAGCGAAGGCGGCGTCCCTTCGGTTTGAACCAGGAAAGGTTAGATCAAACGCGGGCTGGGGACTATTTGGGATCGACCGAAGCAGCCGATAGGAAAAAGCAAATCGACTCGCCCGCCCCGAATCGAGCAAGGCTCCTCGAGCCGGACCAGAGGAGGTCGATGAAAGCATGAAGGAGCGTGATCGCTCCGTGGTCGACGAAGGCAGGTGCCGCTTCCGAAATTGTTTTCCGAATGATCCATGGGCGACGAAATTGCGAAGCTGTCGGGCACACGTCTGGCGTGGTATTGATCGGAAAAGAAGCTAAAGCGCTCCAAGAGGTCTTTGGTTTTGTTGACGACGTCGAACTTTTGAGGCGCGACCGCCTGTCCAGCACGCCAGATGAAATACGGTTCAGCGATTTTGACGGCGTTTGTTCCCGTTGAATGCGCGTAGCGTAAGGATATCCTCGTGACTTTGTCCCGGTCGCGTAGCCGTGGACAATAGCGATTTGGAGCGTCATGGGCGTAGAGACGCTTCAATACCGCGCATGTTTGGCCATTATTGATGAAAGCACCCCGGAACAGACCTTCAACAATCCCTTGGGATCGACGTCGGGCAGCACGTCGCGTCCATCAGCGGACCGATTCTGGTCGACGATGCCGATGCGATGCAGGAGGCGGTGATGCATCATCTGGACAATCGCAATCCTGCACGACTGGAACGCAGCGGACTACCTTCGCAGCGGCGAGTTCGAGCATTTGCTTCCGGACTATGCGATAGCGGCGTTGCCCGTGCATGCGGTATATCCGGAGACGCACTGGATGTCGCGGCGTAGGCGAAGCTCTCTAGGTTTATTGATCAAGCGTGCAGAGCACTTTGCTCAACCCCGCCGCCACGTTCGCCATCAATTGTGCGCCCGCTAACGCGCTCCAAGCCGGGGACGAAAGTCGGGGTGAGGACGGGTTCCATGATCTCCCATCCTCGACACTCTCTCGGGTCCGTCCTGGCCGCCAACCGCAGGTAAGGACCAGAGGTTCGCAGCTATTGCCGCAATGGCGCGCCACTCTGAATAAAACCATGAACTGTTACATTATTGAAATTGCTAGATAATTTAGACATCGACGAGTCCGACGACACTTTTGAAAGTCGCGTTATCGCCGGTCGCGCAAATGGCC
>Ga0307516_10000216_pt1 | contig 74437 bp, 70 predicted proteins | sample 19_EM_MG_FD_203310 | JGI IMG/M metagenome (GOLD analysis project Ga0307516, IMG submission 203310) | Populus trichocarpa ectomycorrhiza microbial communities from riparian zone in the Pacific Northwest, United States - 19_EM | ecosystem: Host-associated > Plants > Roots > Unclassified | place... | reverse complement strand
TGAGGCTCGATCCCACCTCGATTTGCTTGCGGAACGCGGGTTTACCGTGATTCCCGGCGGCGTTGCCGCGGATGAAGCGCGTGAACTGCTCTCGAACCTGCTGGGTCTGCATGCCGCGCGCCGCCGCGCGCCGGACGCTCTACAACCCTTCCTCAATCGCGGGCACGACGTCCTGTACAACCTGCAGAGCGAAGGGGTCATGTTCCTGCGCCAATTCTCCAGGAACACGCTTGTCATGGAGATTTTGCGCGGCCTGCTCAACGACCTGTACTACAAGCAGATTCCGCCCGATCGGCCGAATTTCATTCTGCGGGCGATGGCGGGGCGCAGCAGCGGCAACTCGAATTTACCGCTTCACATCGACTCATTCGTGCCGAGCAGCGGCCGGCACTGCATAGCTTGTCAGGTTGCGATCGTCCTTGAGGATCAAACCCAAGAGACCGGCTGTACGCTGGTCGTCCCCGGATCGCACCGGTCGGACGAGTATGCCTCCCAGGACGCAATGTCGCGGGCAATCCCGTTGGAGACGCGCGCCGGCGACGTCGTGATTTGGGATGGACGCCTCTGGCACGGTGCGCTCGGAAACAAGACCGATCGAAGCCGGTGGTCGGTGATCGGAACTTTCGTGCGTTGGTGGCTCAAGCACAACTTCGACATGCCCGGAACGCTGCCGCAGGCGATTTACGACGAGTTGGATGACGATGAGAAGACGATGCTGGGCTACTGTTCCATGCCGCCACGCGATGAATTCGACCGGATCGACATCAAGGCTGGGCACGCCCAACTGAAATCCAGCGTCGCGGATTACGGTCGTCGCTGATGCATCACGGGCCGCATCGCAGCGATTCCGGTGGGGCCCGGCCATGAGTGACCTAAAAATCATCGACGTCGCGGTACGCGGTATCACCGTGAGATTTGCGGCGCAGAATCCGCGTCTGCGCGTCTGGGCGGAGAGGTTCGAGGAAATAGAGCCCGAACTGCTCGATCTGATCGATCAAATGCCGGCGCGCACGGTTTTTTTCGATCTGGGCGCGTCGATTGGGTTGTTCTCGCTGTACGCGGCGCTTCGCCGTCAAGCACGGGTGTACGCCTTCGAGCCCGAGGCCCAGAACTATGCCACCCTGGAACTCAACCACTTCTTGAATCGCCATGCTCTTGGCGAACCGCTGAACAGCTTCAACGTGGCCATCGGGGAGTCCTCGGGTATCGGCCGGATGCACACGAGAGTTTATGGTGCGGGGGAGCACGTCAAGATCCTGGATCAGGCGGTGACGCAGGACACGAAGGAAGCTTTCGAGCCCGCCCATATCCAGACGGTGCTCAAGATGCCGCTGGATCGCTTGATCGCCGAGTTTGGCCTGCCGCAACCGGCTGTGATGAAAATAGACGTCGACGGGTCGGAGGGAGCGGTGCTGGCCGGGGCAAGGGCGACCCTCGGGAATCCCATCCTCAACACGGTGTTCATCGAACTGACCGACCGGACACAAGCCGAGGAAGCGAGATTACTCGTGCAGAATGGGTTTCGCCTTGACGCCAAAATACCGGTCGCGCGCCTGCGCGGAGGCGTCTATCCCGATCTGTTCAACTGCACGTATCGCCGCTGAAGATCTTCGCCACATCGGCCGCCGTCGGAAAATCCGTTTGCAGCAGCCGCATGTCCGGGCCGTAGGTGTAAGGGCTCGGACAATTGCGCTCGATGAAGCTCGCCTCCGCGCAATTGTTGTAGCGGTAGGAGAGCGCGATCCGCACCTTCGATCCGCCGACGCTGCCGGTCCGGTGCACGAGAAAACCGGAGAAAAACACTGCGTCCCCACGGCGTAGCGTCAGCGGTTCAAAGTCCCGTTCATCCACTTCGCCGTCGGCCACCCGGTGACCGAAGGCATCGTCCACGCTTGGCAGCAATCCGCGCCGGTGGCTTCCCGGCACGACCTCGAGCGGGTAGTCGTCGATCCCGACGTCGAAGAGAGGCAGCCATATCGTGATTCCGTCCAGACTGCCCTGTACGCTGCGCCAGTCCTGATGGATCGGAGACTTGTGGTAACCGCCCTCGATTTTCAGCTGGTTCGCCATGTAATGAATGACCGGCCGCGTCGATATTGCCGGAACCGCCAAGCCGAGTTCGGCGACGATCTTCATGACCGGCGGCGACAGGCCGAATTGATGCACGCTCGCCAGGTGCTGGGTCTGCCTGGCAGTTGCGATGTATGACTTGAGGTCGTGTCGAAACAGTTCGGTCAGAGCGGTGGAGAAGCCCTGATGGTCGGCGGGGTCTTCGATCTTGAGCCCGACAGCGCGCGCGCGGCGGCCGAAAACACCGGCGATATCCGCGGTAACTCGAGCAAGGCCGTCGTCGGCGAATGCATCGCGTACCACCACGAAACCGTCGCGCCGGAAGTGATCCAACATCATGCCCGGGAGCGTACTGCATTCAATTGCCTAATCCATGGCGTGGCATCACAATTCCGCATGGAATTCGCTGCGATTCATTGGCGCCCCGGATGACGACCGTAGCCGTCATGCAGCCGTACTTCGTTCCGTACGCGGGGTACTACCGCCTGTTTACTGCGGCCGATATCTTCGTGGCGTTTGATTGCGTGCAGTTCCCGCGCCGCGGATGGGTGCATCGCAACCAGTTCCCAGTGGCGCCGGGTGCTGCCGACTGGCTTACTCTGCCGCTCCAAAAATGCGACCAGAGCACACGCATCGCCGATCTGGCCTTCGTACCCGATGCGGGCGCGCTGCTGGACCTGCGCGTACGGCGCTTCCCGATTCTGCAGAGCGCCTGGAATTCCTCATCGCCCCTGATCGACAGCATCAAGATCACCGGAGCAGGGACGGTCGCCGATTATCTATGTGCGCAGTTGGCGAGCCTGACCGCCTTGCTCGGCATCTCACGTCCGATCGTGCGTTCAAGTTCGCTGGGAATCCCGGCAGACGTGCACGGTCAGGCGCGCGTGATCGCCATCGCGCGGGCCCTCGGCGCAACCCGCTATGTCAATTCGCCGGGCGGGCGGGCCCTATATCAGCCCGAGGCGTTCAATGAACAGGGAATCGAATTGCGGTTTCTTTCCCCCTTCACCGGGTCGACGGACAGCATTCTCAGCCTGCTATTGACCGAGCCGGTCGAGCGGGTGGCGGCACTGATCCGCAATGAAACGATCCTACTGGAGTAGCGGCACCACCTGTGTGGCGGGGCGACCGAAGCAGCGGGACTACTTCGCCGACCAGATGAGTTTGCCCCGCAGCAGGTCGAGAATGCGATCGACCTGATCGTTGCGCAATCCAGGGTATATGGGAAGGCAGAGCACCTGCTGCGCCAGATTGGTGGCGACCGGCAAGTTGCTTTGCGACGCGGACGGCAAACCCCGGTACATGGGAAATTCGCTGATCAGCGGGTAGAAATAGCGACGCACATAGATGTCGTCGTCGCGGAACTTTTGATACAAGGCATCGCGGCTCAGCGGGTACTCCGGCTGGATCAGAATCGGGAAATAGGCGCAGTTGGCGAACGTCTCGCCGGCCGTCGGCACGCAGCGTATACCCGCGACATCCGCGAGTCCCGCTCGATAGCGAGCATCGATCGCCCGGCGTTGCTCGAATGCGTGATCGACGCCCTTCAACTGCAGCAGCCCGAGGGCCGCATTGAACTCGCTCATCTTGCCGTTGATGCCGGGCGCCACGACGGTCACTTCGTCGGCGAAGCCGAAATTCTTCAGGTAATTGATTCGCTGCCGGGTTTTTTCGTCCGGGCAAACGATGGCGCCGCCTTCGAAGGTCGTGAACACTTTCGTGGCATGAAAGCTCAGAACCGACAAATCGCCGTGATTGAGGACGCTGCCGCAATGGCAGCGCACGCCGAACGCATGCGCGGCATCGTAGATGACTTTCAGCCCGTAAGTGTCGGCGATTGCGCGAATGCGGTCGACGTCGCAGGGATGGCCGTAGCAATGCACCGGCATGATCGCCGTGGTCTGCGGCGTGATCGCCGCCTCGATCTTGCCGGGATCCATGTTGAGGGTGACCGGATCGATGTCGACGAACACCGGCTTGATGCCGTTCCATAGGAGGGAATGCGCGGTGGCCACAAAGGAATAGGGCGTCGTGATCACCTCGCCGGAAATACGCAACGCCTGAAGCGCTGTCACGAGCCCGATCGTGGCATTGGCAAACAACGCGATGAACTCGACTCCCAGATACTCGCAGAGTTTCTGTTCGAATTGCTGGTGAAACGGACCGCCATTGGTCAGGACCTTGCTGTCCCAGATTTCCTGCAAGTAGGGAATGAAATCCTCGAGGTTCGGAAGGTCGGGCCGGGTGACGTAAATCGGCGCGGCTTTCTTTGCCTCGGGCGATCGCTGGTTCCCGGGCGGCGCCCGCAGCGGCAATTTCATGTCTATCATGATGGTTATCTCGGGTCCTGTGCGACGCAGCTATGGAAGGATTCGGCCGGCAACCCCGCACACCAGCGGCGCCACATATGGCGGAGCGCTTGCCCGAGGGCGGCGGCGACGGTGTCGGCCTGCCGGCTGGGAGACTGTTGCAGCCGCGCGCGCAAGGTGGCACGGACTTCGGCGAGAGCGTCGAGATGGGTGGCCCAATACAGACCTTTGGCAATGAAGTCCGCGGCGTCGGCGGCGGTAAAGCCGTCCAGCCCCACCTGTCCGAGGATGGCCGCACCGCCGCGTCCCGCGGGCGTGGGACCGGCGATGGTCAAGGTGGGCACACCCATCCAAACCGCATGGATGGAGGTCGTGCCGCCGGTGTACGGATAGGTATCGAGGCAAATGTCCACTTGGTGATGCAGCGCGAGGTAGAGGTCCATGCCGCAGCGGGGATGGAATGTCAGTCGATCGCGTTCGATGCCTTGGGCGGCGAAATTCTCGATCAATTTGTCCTGCTCTGCATCGGAGGAAATGCCGCCCAGCAGCATCTTGGCGCCTGGCAGCGCACGCAGCAGTTCCGACCACACGCCAATGATCGCTGTGTTGATCTTGCTCAAGCGGTTGAAACTACCGAAAGTCACGTTGCCCGTTGTCAGCGCCGGCAATGCGTTGACCAGGGGCGCGGAGGGACTCGGTTGGAACGGCGCCTGCGCCGGCAGATACACCAGTTTCTCCGTGAAGTGCCGGTCGAACTGCCCGGGCGGCAGAAAATACGGGTCGGCCAGGAAGTAGTCCATGGCCGTGAGCCCGGTGGTGCCGGGGTAGCCGATCCAGCTGGCCTGAATCGGCGCCGGCTTGCGCGCGAAGGTGCAAAGCCGATTGAGCCCGGTATGCCCGGACAGGTCGATCAGAATGTCGATGCGATCATCGATGACACGCTGCGCCAGAATCGAATCCGGGATGTTGCTCACTTGCTGCCAATGTTTTACGTATTCCTTGAGGCGCGCAGTGACGTTGTCCTCGAGGGCGCAATTGGAGTATGCATGCAGGTCAAGACTCCCGTCATGGCAAAGGTGCGCCAAGACCGGTTCGAGGAAACTCGCCACCGCATGATTGCGCAGATCGCCCGACACGAGTCCGATTTGCAGCGGGCGGTCCGGATCCGCAACGTTCCGGTGCCGCGGCCAATCGGCCCGGAAGCGGGCCTCGAACTCCTCGCCAACCCGGCTGTGTTCGCTGAACAAGGTAGCCGCGTCAACCTGCGGACTGTAGCTCAGGATGTACAGCAGATTGGAATAACCTTGCTCGTCGTCGGTGGTCAGCGTATTCGGACGCAGCGCAATGGCCGAACGCAGGCTGGCCTCGGCTTCGGCGTATCGCCCCTGCAGTTCATATGACATCCCCTGTCGGTAGCGCGCCGGGGTGAACTTGGGATCGATCTCGATCGCCCTTTTCAGGTAGGAGTCGGCCTCTTCGAAGTGCTTCAATTTGGCGAGGATCATGCCAAGGTTGCTGTGCGTTTCAGCGTCGGTCGGCATCAGCCGTGCCGAGGTACGCATGGCTGTCAGGGCGTCGTCATTTTCCCCCGCCAACCAGAGCATCGCCCCCAATACCTTCCAGCCCAGACCGTGCTCGGGAAACTCATCGGTCATGGCGGCGGCCAGGGCCCGCGCTTCATCAAACCGCCGCTGCTCCACAAGCGCAAGCAGTGGAGCGTCCTGCGGATGCGAAGCCGCATGCGGCCGTTGCATGAGATCAGCCGTCGCCGCGGGCGTCTCGGTCGCAGCGGGGATCTCGAATGACTCCGCAGACAAGTTGGCGCACCAGCGCGTCCACATGCGTCTGAGCGCCTGTTCGAGCGCCGCGGCGAGCATGTCCGGCCGCTGGCTGGGCGATCGCCGGCAGCGTTCGCGCATCCCGGCGCGCAATTCCGCAAGCGCACCGAGTTCGGTGGACCAACGCACCCCCTTGGCAACGAAATCGGGGGCATCGGTCGCGATGAACGCGTCGAGACCCGCCAGCCCGAGGATGCCCGCGCCTTGCCTGCCCGCCGGCGTAGTACCGGCGACGGTCAAGGTGGGTACACCCATCCAGAGCGCATGATGGGTCGTCGTGCCGCCGTTGTAAGGCAGGGTGTCGAGACAGATGTCGACGCGATGATGGAGGGCGAGATAAGTTTCAATCGGTGCGCGCGCATGCACGGCAAGCCGTTCGCGGGCGACGCCCTGCGCGGCAAACCGCTGGATCAAATCGGCGTGCTGCCCGGGAGGGATGCCCGCGATGATGAGTTTCGAGGTCGGCAGCGCGCAGAGCAGTTGCGACCATAGGCCAATGGTTGCCGCATTGATCTTGCCCAACCGGTTGAAGCTGCCGAACGTCAGGTAACCTGCCGTGAGCGCCGGAAGCGCGTTGATCGGCGGGGCGGCCGGCTCCGGCTGAAAAATTGCCGCAGCCGGCAGATACACCAGCTTCTCGACAAAATGCCGATCGAACCGGCCGGTCGGCAACCAATGGCTGTCACCGAGAAAATAGTCCATGGCACGCAGGCCGGTAGTCCCCGGATAGCCGATCCAACTGACTTGGATCGGCGCGGGCTTGCGGGCGAAGGCGCGTAGCCGATTGAGTCCGGTCGGGCCCGAAAGGTCGATCAGGATGTCGATTCGCTGGTCGGTGATGAGATCGGCCAATGCCGGATCCGACAGTAATGCAACCGAATTCCAGCCCTTGAAGTGCGCTCGCAGCCGCGCCGTTACTTCGTCCTCGACCGTTTCATTGTAGTAGGCATGCAGTTCCAGGCCCGGGTACCGGCACAAACGCTCCAGTACCGGCTCGAGAAAGCTTGCGACTGCGTGATCGTTCATATCTCCCGAAACGAATCCAATTCGCAGGCGGCGTTCGGAGTCCCTAAGGTTTGAGTGCTGCGGCTGCGTTGCGCGCACCTGATCTTGGATCAGGCTGCCGAAGCGGCAGTGTTCGGCGAACCAGGCGTCGACAGCCATCGATGGATCGTGGCTGTACAAGAACAGGAGGACGGAATGACAGGGCTCAACTTCGGCCGTGAGGTAATCGGGCCTGAGCCTCGCCGCAGCGCAGAGGCTCGCCTGCGCCTCGGCATACCGCTCCTGCCGGAATCGCACCATGCCAAGATGATAGTGTGCGGCGGCGAATCGGCCATCGATCTGGATCGCCCGCTTGAAACTTCTCACTGCATCGTCGATGCGCTTTGCGTGCACCAGCGCCATGCCGAAATTGCTGTGCGTTTCCGCGTCGTCGGGGATGAGATGCGCAGCGTTCTGCATGGGCGGAAGGGCCTCCTGGTGGTTTCCCGACCACCAGAGAAGAGCGCCGAGAGTCTTCCAGCCCGATCCGTTCGCCGGATAGTCCGCTGTAAAGGTCCGTGCCAGGACCAGCGCGTCGGCGTGCCGCTGCTGCGCGACCAGCGCATTCAGCGCGTCGAACTGTCTGCGTTGGTGGCGCGGATTCGCGCGCCGGGTTGACCGCGCGGGCGCTGCCGGCGGCGCGCGTGTCGGCGTCGCCTGCATAGTGTCGTCCAGTCGACGGGCGAAATCTTCGGTGGCCCTTCCGGTCAGTCCGTGCTCTCGGCCGATCGCCAGCACCTCCACCGCTTCCTCCGCCTTGCCGGCCAGCAGCAGCGCTTCGAGATAGCCCAGCCAGTAATCGGGAATTTCCGGGTGGAGGTTGAGCGCGGCCAACAATAAAGGAACCGCCTGCGCCGGTCGCCGCAACTGCACATTCAGCATACCCAGACAATGATTCGCCGCGGCGTGACTCGGCGCTGCATGCAAAATCGCGGCGTACATCCGCTCGGCAAGATCGGTTTGTCCTGCGAGCTGCAGATTCATCGCCCGGCCGCACGCATCATCCCAATCAGCGGGATCGGCGACCGGCAGCGAGGCGGCGGACGACGTCACGCGACCGCGCCCGACTTCGGCGCCTCGATCGTATTGGCGGGCATAGGCGGCAACAACCTGCCGGCTTGCGACGCCGGGGCGCCGGTTGGCGTCAACAAAAAGGACATACCGTCAAAGGGCCGCCGCAACTTCACAGGCAGCAACGCCAAAGAGTCGTTGGTCTCACCGCAGGCAGGGTTCCCTGCAGCCGTTTCCAGTTCCAATTCCAATGGGGATCCTCCAATTCTGCGTTTGGCGGCCGATATCACCCTTGCGGGCAGGTCTATGAGAAACCTGTGCAAGACCGGTGCCAAATGCGGCAAATGTGACTGGATCCCCGAAATCCTCTGCCCCCAGCCCAATGTTCCCCTCAAGAACGGCCGGATGTTTCCGATAAGCCTTCTGAGTGTGGTCACCGGTCCGCCTAAGCAGGGTGAAAGTGAACACAACGTAGGGCCTAAGACGGGCCGGTGAATCAACAACTTTTAGGAGCCTTTACATGCCTTTAACATTAAACACGAACATCGACTCGCTGAATGCGCAGCGCAACCTGACCGCGTCGAAGTCGACGTTGTCACAGGCGCTGCAGCGTTTGTCGTCCGGTTTGAAGATCAACAGCGCTGCGGACGATGCCGCCGGTCTTGCGATCGCAACGGACTTCACCACGCAGATCAACGGCACCAACCAGGCCGTGAACAATGCCAACGACGCCGTGTCGGAAGCTCAGACTGCCGGCGGTGCCTTGACGACCTTGACCGCCAATCTGCAGAGCATCCGCACCCTGGCGGTTGAAGCCGCCAACGGCTCGAACAGCTCTGCGGACCGCGCCGCGCTCGACCAGCAGGTGCAGCAGCAGATCGCGGAAATCACGCGTATCGCCTCGCAGACCAACTTCAACGGCGCGCGCGTCCTCGACGGCAGCGCGGGCGTGACCAACTACCAGGTCGGCGCCAACGTAGGCAGCACGATTTCAGTGAACTTGACTCAGGGTGTCCGGGCCGATCAGATCGGCCAGGTTGCCTCGGCTTCCACCACCGTGACCACCGCGGCGTTGACCGGAACTTTGAGCATCACGGTAGGCACGGGCACGGCCGTTACGGTCGGCTCGAGCGTTGCCGGTTCTCAATCGGGCCAGACCGCCGGGTCTGCATACGCCAAGGCTGCGGCCGTCAATGCGGCGGGAATCGCCGGCTTGACCGCGAGTGCCAATACTTCGGTGACGGAGACGACCGCGTTCTCCAACGTCGTCGCAGGCACGGGCGCCAGCACGTACGATCTGTCGATCAACGGTACCGCCATCTATGGCGGCATCGGCAACCTCGCGGCCGGCACCACTTTGACGGCCTCCCAGGTGGCGGCGCAGATCAACCTGTACTCCTCCCTGGATAGCGGCGTTACGGCGTCGGTCACGGGCGGCAAGCTCACTTTGACCGCGGCCGACGGCAGCGACATCAATGTGCAGCAAACCATCGGGGGAGCCACTGCTACCGGCACCGGTATCAATGTCAGCCTCTCGGGAGTTCTGGGTACCACCGCGGGCACGCTGCCCACCGGCCTGGTCAACTCGGGCAAGGTCACGTTGGAGTCCAATTCCAACATCGGCATCGCGGGCTCGGACGCGGCGGCGATCGGCCAGGTCGCGGGCACCATCTCGCTGGGTTCGAACACGCTGGCGAATGCCAATGTGTTGACGGTCACGGGTGCGAACAACACCATCAACGCTGTCGACGCGGCGCTACAGACGGTCAGCGGATTGCAGGCGCAGTTGGGCGCCATCCAGAACCGCTTCACCTCGACGGTGCAGAACCTGCAGTCGACGGTGCAGAACCTGACCCAGTCGCGCAGCACGATTCAGGATGCGGACTTCGCGGCCGAAACGGCCAAGTTGACCCAGTCCAACGTGTTGCAACAGGCGGGCATCTCGGTGTTGGCGCAGGCCAACCAGCAGCCCCAGTTGATTCTCAAGCTTTTGCAATAACAGCCGATAGATAGTCTGAGAGTGATCTAAAGTCCACGGCCCGGGCGCGTAAGCGCCCGGGCTTTGGTCGCAATGACGCGAAGCGCAATGACGCGAAGGAGCATTCCCGCAACAGTTGAAAAATTGTAGGTGTCATCATGGCTAGCGACGCAGATTCGGTCAAAGCATCCAACATACCCCTCGTGCGGGGCGTCCAATCACCGACGTCGGCAACGGCCAACCCGGCAAGCGGCAAGTTCTTGCCGCCCGGCGGCACTGCGACGGCCGCTTCGACGACGGTTCACAAGCCGGCGAAATCAGCGGACTCCGCAAAGCCGCAACCCGATTTGCCTGCGCTGATCGCGCAATTGAACAAGCATCTCCAAAGCTCCGGCCGTCCGAACCACTACAAGCTCGACTCATCGACGGGCCATCGAGTGATTCAGGAAATCAACCCGGATACCAGCGAAGTGGTCAGTGAAATTCCTGCGAACGAATTCAAGGCATTGGCGCAAAGTTTGGGCATTTCCGGCCTGCTGCTCGACGCGCATGCATAAGTAAGCCCGGGGTAGGCGCCTCGAGATGGCGTCTGCCCCGCCCGGCATCGTGGTACGACTCTTGCTCAAGTTGTTTCGAGCATCGCCGATAAATCGACTAATCCGATGGCGGATCTTAGGACCCTCATGAGCACACCGATTTCTTCAGCCTCCACCGCGACTTCGGCCGCGTCCCCGAGCACCGTCATTTCCTCCCAGGGTGTCGGTTCCGGACTCGACATCGCGGCCATCGTCACGTCGTTGACCACCGCGAAGGCGGCGCCGTTGACGAACGCCATCAATCGCAGCAATACCGTGCTCAACGCGCAGGTATCGGCATTCGGGACGTTCAACAGCGCGTTGGCCACCTTCCAGGCGACTTTGACCGCTTTGCAGGATCCGACCAAGCTGGCAGGGCGAACGGCGACCTTGGGCGACAACACGATAGCGTCAGCCACGGCGACCGCCGCCGCGGTACCAGGCCAGTATTCCTTCTCGGTGCAAAACCTGGCCACGCCCGCCAGCCTGAGCTCGGCACCCAATCTCGGCGGCGGGACCGCGGTGATCGGGACCGGCACCCTGCAAATTTCCGTGGGTGGAGTCCTGGACTCCATCAGCATCGATAGCACCGACAATACGCTTCAAGGCATAGCCTCCGCCATCAACGGATCGGCGGGCAACCCCGGCGTAACCGCCAGCATTCTCACCACCGCCGACGGCGCCCGACTGGTGTTGACCGGCACCAAGACCGGCGGCACGAACGGCATCCTGGTCACTCAATCGGGCGGTGACGGCGGACTGGGGTCGCTGGTCTACGATCCTGCGCACAGCCTGACCACCCTCACGCAAACTCAGGCCGCGCAGGACGCCAACTTCACGGTCAACAGTTATCCGGCCACGAGCGCCAGCAACCAGGTGACGTCGGTGATCAGCGGCGTGACGCTGAATCTGCTCAAGGCCAGCGCCGCAAGTACCGCCACGCCGCCGGTGTACACGCCGACCACCTTGACCATCGGCAACGACACGGCAGGCGCGCAAACCTCGATCGGTACGTTCGTGAGCGCGCTCAACGGGCTGTTGAGCAGCATTCAGAGTCTCTCGAGCTACGATCCGGCCACGCAAACGGCCGGCCCGCTGCTGGGGAACGCCGCGGTTCAATCGTTCCAGAACCAGCTGTACAAGATTCTCGGTCAGGTCAACGCCGGAATCACCAGCGGACCCAATTCGCTCGCTGCGATCGGTATCGGCGCCAACGCTCAAGGAACCTACAGCAGCAATTCGGCGACCCTCGGCAATGCGTTGACGGGCAATTTGGACTCGGTCAGCAAAATGCTGAGCGGCCCGAACGGTATCGCCACGCAGATCAATACTCTGGTCACCCAGTACACGCAGGCCGGGGGCTTGCTCGATACGATCAGCAACGGCCTCAAGACCAGCCTCTCCAACAACGCGAAGCAACTCTCCTCGCTCAATGACCGTATGAAGGTGTATGCGGCCACGCTGACCGCCGAGTACAACGCCATGGACGCGGCGGTGGCATTGCTCAAGCAGACGCAGACCTACCTTACCCAGCAGTTCAACCAGAATTCGGGCTCGAGCAGTACGTCGAGCAATTCGAGCCTCGGCAGCGGCACGACGAATACCGGCTAAAGAAGTCCCATCATGATGCAGTCCAACAGAGGCGCCGCCCAGTACCGTTCGGTTCGCAGCCACGGTCTGGTCGCCGACACCAGTCCCACCCGGCTCGTGCAGATCATGTTCGAGCACATTTTGATCAATCTGGCGACGGCGCAGGGCTGCATGGCGCGCATCGAGAACGATCTTCCCTTGAACGAGGTCACGCAAAAGCTTTCCGCCATGCGCAAGGCTGTCCAACTGATCGGCCAGCTGAACGTCACGCTCGACATGGAGCGCGGCGGCAAGATCGCCGAGAATCTGCGTGCCCTGTACGAGTACATGCTGGTCAGGCTCACGCACGCCAACGCCTACAACGACACGCGCATCGTGACCGAGGTATCGAACCTGGTCCGCGAGATCAAGACGGGCTGGGACGGCATCGTGTCGGATGCGCGATGAAGGACGCCGCCGCGGATCGCGATGATCTTGCTCGCGCTCTCGCGCTGTCACACCAATTGCTGGCCGCCGCCGCACAGGGCGACGTGACGGCCGTGGCGAACCTCGACGCTGAGCGGCTGCGGCTGCTACACTCGATGCGCGTGAAGTTCACGAACATGACTGCCGACGAGCGCCTGATGCTGCGGAAAATCAACGAGTTGAACGACGAGGCCATCGGGCTCTTGGAGCACCGCCGGCGTCGTACCGAGCGCGATATGGACATGGCGTCCGCGGGTCGGCGGGCGGTGGCTGCGTATGGGAGCCATGCCTGAGTCGTTTCTCGGCGATGGTCTGATATTCGAGGACTTGCTTCCGTTGGCTTGGAGTCCGGGCCCCATGGTCGAGGGACCGGCTCTCGCCCGCATGAACGCCGACAACCATCAGCTCCTGGTCGCAGAAGCCTCATTGGACGACGTGCGAGTGCACGATGCTCTCAAGGACGAATCCCCCGCGCTGGTGCATGAGCTTCAACGGCTCGAGTTCAAGCTCAACATCCTGCTGCGTCTAACGGCCGAGCTTGCCGTGCGCAACAGCACGCTGCCTCCGCCGCAACGGGTCCGCGTTTCGTCGGAGGGCCTGGAATGGTTCGGCGAAATGGCACCGGCACTGCGCGGCACCGGCCTGGTCTCGGCGTACATCAATGCGGCGCTGCCCCAGCCGTTGAAGGTTTCCTGCAGCGTGGTCGGTGAGCGGGTGGTGGATGGAGTGCGCGTCGCGCAACTGCTGTTCGTGGGTCTCTCCGACACGGTGGTGGACTCCTTGCAGAAGCTCATCTTTCGACACCACCGCCGTTTGGTTGCCGGATCCCGCCTCGCGACGCGTTAGCTGCTGTCGCGCCACGGAACGCTACAGCGATCACATTAGGTAACGTTTGCGACAAACCCCTACACGTCTTACAGGGGTTTGCATACTGCTTCTACCTCAAGTTCATCGGTTAGTATCAGCCCCGAACTCGATATTGATTGAACAATGTCAACGAGTTAGAGATTTTACTTAAGACGGAACACGAGATTTTGTGGACTCCGTCACAGTTTCCGCAGGGAAGGAGTCCCAAACAGTGGCTGATGCGAAAGTTATTGTGATCGAACCCTCAGATTCGCAGGCGCGAAATCTGGAGACATTGTTGAGGTTTTTGGACCTCCTGCCGGTACATGTCCACGATGTAGCGGAATTTCGGCGGTACCAGCAGTCCGAATCGCATGATTGGCTGGCTCTCATCGTCGGGAAAGAGACCGTTGCGGAACACGGTCAGGAACTCGTCGCGGAATTGCGCGCGATGGCGCTGCCGCTCCCGGTGATTTATTTGAGCGCTGACGGGTTGCCGAAAATTGCGGAGACCAGCGGCGATCTCGTGTGGTTTCATTTGGACTACCCGGTGAAACAACGCCGCCTGTCGGCCGTTCTGGATCAGGCGCACAACATCCGCAAGGGTCACCCCACGCAACCGGGCGCGCATCGCTTTCGCCCGAGCGGCACGTCCCGCACCATGCGTGCGGTCCACCGGTTGATCGAGCAGGTCGCGCCGCACGACACCAACGTGCTGATCCTCGGCGAGTCGGGCACGGGCAAGGAGATGGTGGCGCGCCACATTCACGAGTTGTCCGGCCGTGCCGGCCATCCGTTCGTGCCGGTGAATTGCGGCGCCATTCCCGCGGACCTGCTGGAAAGCGAATTGTTCGGACACGAAAAAGGCGCTTTCACGGGCGCATTGTCGACCCGGCTCGGGCGCTTCGAGTTCGCCGAAGGGGGCACCTTGTTCCTCGACGAAATCGGCGATATGTCCCTGCAGATGCAGGTGAAGCTGCTGCGCGTACTCCAGGAACGCACCTTCGAACGCGTGGGCAGCAACCGGACCATCCGCTGCAACGTGCGAATCATCGCAGCCACTCATCGCGATCTGGAGGCCGCCATCAGCGCTGGCCGATTCCGCGAAGACCTGTTCTATCGCCTGAACGTGTTCCCCGTGCAGATGCCGCCGCTGCGCGAGCGGTTGGAAGATTTGCCGGTGTTGATCGAACACCTGGTGCAGCGCCAAGAACAGATGGCTGGCCGGCACATCAAATTGGACAAGCAGGCCATGAACTGCCTGGCGCGCAATCCGTGGCCGGGCAACGTGCGCGAACTGTCGAACCTGCTCGAGCGGCTCGCGGTGTTGTTCCCCGAGCAGACGATCTCCGCGGACGACTTGCCCGAGCGCTACCGCAACCAAGGAGCGGGGGCTTGGGTCGGCAGCGGAGTGAGCGTCCTTCCGGCTGTTGCCGCGACTCCCACGGCTTCCGCGGCGCAGGCTTGCGCGGCACCGGTGGCGTCAATTCGCGACTCCATAGACTTCGTCGACACCTGTGCATCGACGGATCGCGAAGCCGTCGAGGCCGAGGATGCGGCCGGCGGCACGGCCGACGGAATCCTGCCGCACGGCGGGATCGACCTCAAGAATCATTTGTCTGCCATCGAGATCGGCCTGATCCGCAAAGCACTGCGCGATGCGGACGGCACGGTCGCCGGTGCGGCGCGATTGCTCAACATACGGCGCACGACGCTCGTCGAAAAGCTGCGCAAATACCATCTCTCCGCCTGACAGTTTTTTGACGCTGCTTTTCCTCGCGGCTCGAGCTCCGACGTAACCGATTGATCGATTGAGGAAATGCTGACAAGGCACGGAAGTTGCTCACTCCTGCGGCATGTCAGCGACAAATCACGATGTGACGAGGGACGGGCGCGCCGATCTGCAGGCGGCCTTTCGCGTCTTCGGCTCGGTGTCCGAGCAATTGAGCGGCGCCTTCGATTCGCTGCGCGGCCAGGTTGCGCAGCTGCAGCACGATTTGACCCAGGCGCACGCCGGCAACGAGCATTTGGCCGCGCGCATGTCGGCACTGGTCAAGGGTTTGCCCGGCGGGGTGCTGGTGCTCGATGCGCTGGGCACCGTTCTCGAGTGCAACCCCGCCGCCATTGAATTGCTGGGCGAACCGGTGCTGGGCGAGACTCTGCCGACGGTGCTGGGACGTTGCGCGCCCTCCGCCGGGACTCCGGGCGAACACATTGAATTGCGCAGCGGCCGTTTCGTCAACATGTCGTGCCGCGATCTTGCCGGGGGCGGCGAGGTGGTGCTCTTGACCGATATCACCGAGTCGCACTTGATGCAGGTGTTCATGGCGCGGCAGCAGCGGCTGCTGACCATGGGCGAGCTGGCCGCCGGCCTCGCGCACCAAATACGCACCCCGTTGGCCACCGCCTTGCTGTACGCGTCGCAGATGGCCTTGCCGGATCGATCGAGCGCGGACCTTCGCCGCTGCGGCGAAAAGACCATCGACAGCCTCAAACAGCTCGACCGGCTCGTCAACGACATGCTTCTGTTCGCGCAGGGCGGAGCCGCACGCGAGCTCGTCAGCGTGAGCGCACTGCTCGAACAGGTCGCGCAGTGGCTGCGGCCGGCCTTGCGCGGCGGAATCCGCCTGACCATTCGCACCCTGGCGCCGGAATTGACGGTCCGCGCCAATGCTCCGTCGCTGGTGTCGGCGATTCTGAACCTCGCGACCAATGCCCTGCAGGCGGCCAGCGCCGATCTGAATCTCGAGCTGCTGGCCCGGCGGTCCGAGAGCGGCGGCGCGCAGATCGTCGTGAGCGACGACGGGCCCGGGATTCCGGCGGCCATTCGCGATCGCATTTTCGAACCATTCTTCACGACGCGGACTCGCGGCAACGGCATCGGTCTATCGATCGTAAAGTCCGTCGTCGAGGCGCATCGGGGTAGCGTGCACCTGGCCGAATCGATCGCCGGCGCCACGTTCATCATAGATTTACCAGTCGAGGAAGCTGCATGAGCACAGTCAATGTTTCGGTTCTAGTCGTCGAAGATGATGCCCCGCTGCGCGAGGCGTTGATCGACACGCTGCGGGCCGCCGGGATGTCCGCCTTGGCGGCCGCGGACGCCGACCAGGCCCTGCGACTGCTCGAGACGGAAGACATCGCCTTCGTCATCTCCGACGTGCAGATGCCGGGCACCAACGGATATCAGCTCCTGACGTCGATCAAGAGGCTGAGACCCGACCTGCCGGTCATTCTTATGACCGCGTACGGCACGGTGGCGCAGGCCGTGGCGGCAATGCGCGACGGCGCGACGGATTACATCGTCAAACCGTTCGACGCCCAGGCTCTCATCGATATGGCGAGGCGTCAGCTCGCCGCACGCAACATCAGCAACGAATTGATTGCGGTCGATCCGGAATCGAAGCGCCTGGCATCGCTGGCTCGCAAGATCGCCGAGACCGATGCAACCGTGCTCATCACCGGCGAGAGCGGCACCGGCAAGGAAGTGTATGCGCGCTTCATCCGCGATCACTCCTCGCGCGCCGACAAGCCGTTCGTGGCGATCAATTGCGCCGCGATTCCGGAGAACATGCTGGAAGCCACCCTGTTCGGCTACGAGAAGGGTGCGTTCACCGGCGCCCTCGGCGCTCATGCGGGCAAGTTCGAACAGGCGCAGCACGGAACGCTGCTGCTCGACGAAATCTCCGAGATGGATCTCGGGCTGCAGGCCAAGATCCTGCGTGTACTGCAGGAGCGCGAGGTGGAGCGCCTCGGCAGCAGCCGGACGATCAATCTGGACGTGCGCTTGATCGCCACCTCGAACCGGAATCTGCCGGAAGAGGCGGCTGCCGGACGCTTTCGAGCGGATCTCTACTACCGGCTCAACGTCATGTCGTTGCGCTTGCCCGCGTTGCGCGAGCGCCGCGGAGATATCCTGCCGCTGGCGCACCGCGCAATTCAATCGTGTGCGCGCGGCAGTCAGGCGTCCCTGGCGTTGTCGCCGGATGCCGAGCGAAAACTGCTGCAGCACGATTGGCCGGGCAACGCGCGCGAACTCACGAACATCGTGCAGCGCGCCGCCTGGCTCGCCGTCGGCGGTCTGATCAACGCCGCGGATCTCGACATCAATGCCCCGGCGGACGCCGTTCCGGCGCCGGCCGCGCCGCCTCCGGCGCAGGATGCCGACTTGGATCGGGATCTGAAGGAGCGCGAGCGCGAATTGATCTTTGCCACGCTGCGGGTCACCGGCGGCAGCCGAAAACTGGCGGCCGAGCGGCTCGGCATCAGTCCACGAACTCTGCGGCACAAGCTGCAGCAACTCAAGGCGGCCGGCATCAGCGTGCCGCGCCTTCACGATTCCCAATTTGCGACGGCCTGATCACCATGAGCAGCATGCAAATTCAGCAGGTACTTTCGGAAATGCGCGCACTTCAGGCGCGCGCATCCGGCATCGCGCCCGAGCCGGCGGCGCTCTCCGCGCAGCCCTCCGATTTCGCGAATCTCATGAAAAGGTCGATCGATGGCGTCGCGACCATGCAGAACCAGGCCACTGCACTCGCCAATGCCTACGAAGCGGGCGACAAGAGCGTGGATCTCACGCGGGTCATGCTCGAAGTTCAGAAGGCGGGCCTGGCGTTTCATGCCATGACCGAGGTTCGGAACAAGCTGGTCGATGCCTACACCCAAGTCATGAACATGTCGGTTTGAAGGACTTAAGAGGTTTGATCCATGGCTGACATAGTTCCTTCCGCGCCCCGTGGCTTGCTCGAGACCATCCCCGGACTCAAGCAGGTGGGCCTGCTCGCGGGTGTCGCGGCGGCGGTCGCCGCGGCGATCTGGCTGGTCATTTGGTCGCAGGGCCAGAATTACACGGTTCTCTACGGTCAGCTCTCGGAGCGTGAGAGCGGGCAGGTCATGGACGCTCTGACGGCCGCGGGAATCGAATTCAAGCTCAACCCTTCAGGCGCGGTGTCGGTAGCGGAATCCAAGGTTCAGGAGGCGCGCATCCGTCTGGCCAGCCAGGGGCTGCCGCAAAGCGACTCGATGGGCATCGAGATGATTCAAAAGGAGTCCGCGCTGGGCACGAGTTCCATGATGGAAACGGCACGCTACCAGTCGGTGCTCGAAACCGAACTGGCGCGCACCATCATCAAGGTCCAAGGCGTGCAGAGCGCCCGCGTGCACCTGGCGTTGCCGAAGCCGTCGGTCTTTCTGCGCGACGCGCGCAAGGCCACCGCATCGGTCATGCTGCAGCTCTATCCCGGCCGGCGCCTGGAGCCCGGCCAGGTCGCTGCCATCGTGCACCTGGTCGCCTCGAGCGTGCCGGAGCTCGGAGCGGGCGACGTCACCCTGGTGGATCAGGCCGGATCGCTGCTCAATTCGCCCGATGAGAGCGCCGAGGCCGTGGCATCGACAAGGGCATTCGAATACACGCGCAAGCTCGAGGAAAGCTATCAGCGGCGGATCATCGAGCTGCTGGAGCCCATCGTCGGCCCCGGCCGCGTGCGCGCGACCGTCACGGCCGATCTCGACTTCACCCAGACCGAGGAGACGCGCGAGAACTACGATCCACAGAAGACCGCGGTGCGCAGCGAGCAGACCAGCAGCGATACCCGCAAGAACGGCGACGGGGCCGAAGGCATTCCCGGCGCTCTCAGCAATCAGCCGCCGGGAACGTCCGGCGCCCCCGTGCTTCCCGGCGCCGCGCCGACACCCGGCTCGCCGGGCAATGGGCAAGGGGGCGCAACCACCACCGGACCGACCTCGAGTTCGCAACGCAGTACCCGCAACTTCGAAGTGGACCGAACCCTCTCGTATATCAAGCAGCCCTCCGGCAACTTGAAGCGCCTCAGCGTCGGAGTCGTGTTCGACGACTGGCAGAAGGTGGGCGCCGACGGCAAGGTCGCCACCTCGCCGATGAGCGATACCGACATCAAGCGATTCACGCAGCTCGTACGTGAATCGATCGGTCTCAAGGATGATCGCGGCGACAAGCTCGACGTCATCAATCAGGCATTCAAGACCAATCCGCCCATAGTACCGGTCGACGGTCCGCCGCTCTGGCAGACGCCCTGGGTCACCCAGCTCGCGAAGCAGATCGTCGGAGCCGCGCTGGTGCTGCTGCTCGCGCTTCTGGTCCTGCGGCCCTTGATGAAATCGCTGACCAAGGCGCCGGCCCGGCTGGGCTCCCGCTCCGATGGCGGCGATCTCGCGGGCGACAAAGTCAGCCTGTCCGGCAAGGCGGAGAACGCCATCAAGCTCAGTCCCAGTTTTGAGCAGCAGATCGCTGCCGCCAGGACGCTGGTCGGGCAAGATCCGAAGCGTGCCGCGCAAGTGGTGAAGGACTGGGTCGCCGCCGATGGTTAAACCGGAAGAGCTCGATGGTACTCAACGGGCCGCCATTCTGCTCATGAGTCTGGGCGAACAGGACGCGGCCAGCCTGCTCAAGCAACTCGACGCAAAGGATGTGCAGAAGCTGGGCATGGCAATGGCCGAGTTGAAAGAAGTCTCCCGGGATCAGATGACTTCGGTGCTCGACAAATTCATCGGCATCGTGGATGCAAAGTCGGATATGGCGTCCGGCTCTCAGGATTACGTGCGGCGCGTGCTGACGCAGGCCGTCGGCAAGCAGAAGGCCGAGTTGCTGCTCGATCGGGTCTCCACCGGCCATACCGGCCAGGGCATCGAAGCGCTGAAATGGATGGAGGCGAAGTCCGTGGCCCAAATCATCAGCGGCGAACATCCGCAGATCGCCGCCATCGTGCTGTCGCACTTGGAGCCTGAACAATCGGCCAGCATCCTGCCGCTGCTCGCCGAAGAGATGCGCACCGATGTGTTGATGCGGATAGCCTCGCTCAACGAAGTGCCGCAGTCGGCGCTGACGGAGCTCGATCAGCTGGTCGAGAAACAGGCGAATGCCGCGCCCCCCGCCGTGCTGCGGCGGATCGGCGGCGCGCGCACGGTGGCGAACATCCTGAACGCGATGGAAAAGGACAAGAGCACGGAAGAACTCGGCAAGATCGAGCAGGCCGACGGCGACATGCATCAGCAGATAAAGGACCTGCTGTTCATTTTCGACAACCTGTTGAACGTGGACGACCGCGGTATCCAGGCGCTGCTGCGCGAAGTCGGCTCCGATACCCTCGCCGTGGCCCTGCGCGGTGCGGAACCGGAAGTCTCGGAGAAGATCTTGAAGAACATGTCGAAGCGGGCGGCGGAAATTCTCAAGGACGACATGGAGGCCCGCGGTCCGGTGAAGCTCGCGGATGTCGAGGCCGCGCAGAAGGAAATCGTCGTGATCGCACAGCGCCTGGCCGAGGAAGGCACCATCAATCTGGGCGGGAAGGGAGCGGCAGAATTTGTCTAACGTACAGCCCAAGGCCGTATCCGGCGTCGCCGCCGTCTGGGCGGCACCCGACATGAATGATCCGGCGAAGCTGCAAAAGCCTCCGACGGTCAGCGGTCTCGCCGACCTGCAAGCCGAGGCCCACGCCGAGGCGTTCGCACAGGGCCTTGCGGAAGGGCGCGAAGCCGGACGCGGCGAAGTGCGCGCGCAAGTCGAGAAATTGGCTGGGATGTTCTATGACCTCGCCAAGCCGTTCGAAGTCCTGAATGCCGAGGTGGAGCGCGAGCTGCTGACTCTCGCAATGGCATTGGCGCGTCAGATCGTGCGGCGCGAATTGAAGACCGATCCCACGCAGATCATCGGCATCATCCGCGACGCCATCGCCGCGCTGCCCGTGGCGGCGCGTGAAGTGCGTGTCCATCTTCACCCCGAAGATGCGGCCGTCGTGCGCCAGAATCTCGCGCCCACTGAAAGCGAGCGTGCCTGGACCATGATCGAAGATCCCGTCATGGCACGCGGCGGATGCCAGATCACCACGACCACTTCACGCATCGACGCGCGCCTGGAAACCCGACTGGCCGCAATCTTGAGCGAACTCATGGGAACGGAACGCCAGACGTCGCACCAGCGCGGCGGCGGCGCGCCATGAGCGCAACCGGCGCGATTCGCCTCGATTCCAAAGTTTGGGCGGCCTCGCTGACGCAGGCGCGCGAGCGAATGTCGCACGCCCGCGACTTCGTCGTGGAAGGCACATTGAGCCGCATGGTGGGAATGACCTTGGAGGCGGTCGGGTGCGAAGCCGCGGTGGGAGGTCGTTGCCTGGTCGACACCGCCGAGGGCAAGCAGATCGAAGCCGAGGTTGTCGGTTTCTCGGGTGAAAAGCTGTTTCTGATGCCGACCGGGGACATCCGCGGCATCATGCCGGGAGCCCGCGTGATTCCCACGCACAGCGTGAGCGAGGTTGCGGTCGGCGACGCGCTCTTGGGCCGGGTGTTGGACGGTGCGGGGCGGCCCCTCGACGGCGGCGGGGAATTGCAGTGTACCGATCGGATTTCCCTGACCGGTGAACCCATGAATCCGTTGATGCGGCGCCCCATTCGGGATCCCCTCGATGTGGGCGTGCGCTCGATCAACTCGCTGCTCGCCGTCGGCGGCGGCCAGCGCATCGGCTTGTTCGCCGGGTCCGGCGTGGGCAAGTCGGTGCTGCTCGGGATGATGACGCGCTACACCAAAGCGGATGTGACCGTGGTCGGATTGATCGGCGAGCGCGGACGCGAAGTGCAGGATTTCGTGAGCAATACCCTGGGGCCGGACGGCATGCGGCGCGCCGTGGTGGTTGCCACGCCGGCCGACAACACGCCGCTGATGCGGCTGCACGGCGCGTGGCTCGCGACCGCGATTGCCGAATATTTCCGCGACCGGGGCATGAAGGTTTTGTTGCTGCTCGATTCCTTGACGCGATTCGCACAGGCGCAGCGCGAAATCGCGCTGGCCATCGGCGAGCCGCCGGCAACGAAGGGGTATCCGCCATCGGTCTTCGCGCGGCTCCCCCAGCTGGTCGAACGCGCCGGGAACAGCGATCGAGGCGTGGGTTCGATCACGGCGTTTTATACGGTACTCGCGGAAGGCGATGACCAGAACGATCCGATCGCCGACGCTGCGCGTGCCATACTCGACGGGCACATCGTCCTATCGCGGCGCTTGGCCGAAAGCGGCCTGTACCCCGCCATCGACGTCGAAGCCTCCATCAGCCGCGCCATGCACCAGATATCCACGCGCGATCAGCTCGAACTCGCGACGCGCTTCAAACAGGTCTACTCGACTTACCAGCAGAATCGCGATCTCATCGCGGTCGGCGCCTATCGCCGCGGTTCCGACCCGCGCGTCGACCTGGCGGTGGAGCAGTGGCCCAAAATGCTCGATTTTCTACGGCAGGACATGTATGAACCGGTCGGTATCGACAGAAGTTATGCGGATCTGCAGCAACTCGTGACGCAGTTCTCGGCGCCGGGAGCGGCAACGGTCCGATAGTGCGTTGCCCATGATGAGATCAAAACGCTTCGAATCGATTCGGGACATCGCCTCGACCTCCGCGACCGATCTCAGCCGGGCGATGGGCGAGGCGGGCCGCCGCGTCGCGGAGTTGGAGCGGCAAGTCGAACAGCTGAAGACCTACCGCGACGAGTACGTGACAAATTCCACCGAGGGCCGCGGCACGATGGACGCGGTCAAACTGCAGAACTATCGATCGTTCCTCGGACGCTTGGGCGACGCGCTCAGGCAACAGCAGACGCTGCTGGACCATGCGCGGACCGACTACGAAAACCGGCGTCTCGAATGGAGCGCAAAGCGCATCGAAGCCGAATCGCTCGGCCGGGCCATAGAACGATTCCGCAGCGAAGAGCAGCGCGACGCCGATCGGCGTGAACAGCGCGAAGGGGACGACGCCGCCATGAGAATCTCGATCGCGCAAGGCGAAGCCGGCGACCGCTAGACCAAGAACTCCTTCAAGTGCAACTGGCGAAACTCCCGGATCGAGCAGTCCGCCGGGACAGGCTGCTCGAGTAATCGCGTATCATTCGATCCCGCCGTGCTCGCGGCAGAGGTCGAACGTGGACGAGAAGATCGGGGGCGATGCCCATGCCAGCGAACCGATCGTGGTACCGCATACGGAGCTCGCCGCGGACTTGTTGCGCGCCGTGGTCGAGTCTTTCGTGCTGCGCGAGGGAACGGACTACGGCGAGCGGGAATATTCGCTCGACGAGAAGGTGGCCCGGGTGATCCGTCAACTCGAGCGCGGCGAGGCGCAAATCATGTTCGATCCGGACACCGAAAGCGTGGATATCGCGGTTCGCCGGGCGTAGCAGCCTGTCCGAGTATTCTGCGCGGCCGCAGTTCGCGCAGGTGCGCCTGGCATGCTGCTTGCAAATTCATGCTCCATGAATACCGCACCTGTCATCCAAATATCCGTCCAGCCCTCGGTCGGCCCCTCAACTGCGGCCGGGTCTGACAATACCGCCCAAGCCGGCGGCGCCCATTCGAATTTTGCCGGGGCATTGAATGCTGCCGGCGCCAAGCCAAGCCGTCGCGCAGGGGCCTCGAAGCAGTCGGATGACGGCGGATCCGGCGGAAGCTTGCCGCCGGCCGGCAACCAATCGCCGCCCGTCCCGCAGGCGGCGGCCCGGGGCGTTGCGAAACCCCATGCCAATCATAGTTCGGCCGCCGACCGACCCCGCGTGGAGCGGGCCAGGGCGAGCGACTCGGCACCCGCTGAGAATCCGCTGGCCGGCCAAGCCGCCGCCGGCGCCGCGGCGAGGATCGAGGGAGCCAAAGCCCCCTCGGGGCCGAGCAGGCAGGGGGCGGACAGCAAGGCAATCGCCGCCGGCCCGGCCGGCGCAGCCAATGCAGCCGCAGGCGCCGCAACGGCTGCCGCAGCCAGTGCCGCCGAAGTTGCCTCGACCGATGCCGCCGCGGCTGCTGCAGCCGATGCCGCTGCCAATGGCGCCGCAATAGCCGCAAAGGGTGCCGCAACCGATGCTGTAGCAGTATCCACTGCCAAAGCCGCAACCAATGGCGCAACGAAGAACGCAGCGGGATTCGATGCCGCGGGCGAGCGGTCCGCGATGGGGGCGAGAATCGAGTCCGGCCTTGCCGCGAAATCCGCGGCGGCGGCCGTGCAAGCATCCGCCGTGGTTGCCGCCGATGCTGCCGCTGCCGCGAAGCTCAAGGTGCCGGCGCCGATCGCGTCGCCGTCATCGAACTCCGCGCTGGCGTCGGATTCGACGGCCGCGCCTGATTTTGCGACAGACCCCGATGCGGCGACATCGGCGAATCCCTCCGCCAAGGCTGACTCGGCACAGGCAACTTCCGCGCCGCCGGCCTCCCCGGAGCAGGCGACGCTCGCAGCAGCGTCCGCGTCCGCCGCAGCGGACAAAGCGGCGCCGAAGCCGCACGCGGCCGCCCTGCGTCCTGTATCGAAGGGCACGGGGCAGACCATCGCACCGGCGACGAATTCCGGTACGGCTCCCGCCGGCGGAGAAGCCGATTCGACCTTCAGGGCAGTATCGGATCCAGCGAGCGATACCTCGCCCGCCGGCGGCGGCGCCAAAGTCCCAACGCCCACCCTGGATACCGGAGCGCAGGACGCCGCCGCCACGGCTGCGGCCATCGCCGCAGTAGTGAGTACACCTCAATCTGCGAACAAGGCACGGGTCGACAATTCACATGATTTCGACGCGTCCGTTGGCGCGCTGGGAGCTGGAACGGAGGCCGCCGGCGCATCGGCGCCGCTGGTGCGATCGGAAATGCGCGCTGCTGCGGGTCCTCTCCTCGCACAGGATGCGGCGAATGCTGCGAATGCGCCGACGGCCGCCGATGCCGGCAAACATGCACATGCCGGATTCGATCTCGCGGCATTGGCCGGCAGCGGCGGCGACGCCGCGGCGGGACTGTCGCAACTGAACGCCAACGCTTCCGTGGGCGCACCTGCGGACGCAACGCCCGCTCCGGCGCTCCGAGTCCATGCCAACGTCGACAGCGCCGACTTCCCGCAGGGGTTGTCGGACCGGGTCTCCTGGATGGTCGACAACGGCGTGAACGGCGCCAAACTGCAAGTCAATCCGCCGCAGCTCGGTCCGATCGAATTACGCATTTCGGTGCAGGGCGACCATGCGCAGGTGTGGATGACCACGCATAGCGCCGTCGCGCGGGATGCCCTGGAGTTGAGCTCACCGAAACTTCGCGAGATGCTGAACGCTCAGGGCTTCGGCCAGGTGAGCGTCGACATCTCCCAGCGCTCCTTTCAAGACCGGTCGGCATACGTGCCGCCTTACCAGCGGGAGTCGGCCGATGTTCGCGGCGCCGCGGTGAGGGCGGCGGCTCCGACGGCCGCTGCTTCGGCGCCACGCTCCCTGCCCGGCGCGCTCGACGCTTACGCCTAGCGGACTTTTGCCCCCGCGACACCCCTGGGAGGCGCGGACACGGGAACCCGCTCGTGTCCGGGCCTTCATTGGCAATCAGCGACGATGACGCGCAGCAACAGGTCGGGTGCCGTTCGCTTCAGTCCATCGTGCCGCTACGGCAAACCCAGCGCGGCCGCACACGCAGGAGCGGATTGATCCGTGCGCTTGTTGACACCTTTCGCAACGACATAGGTGACCAGGAAGTGCGCATCGATTGAGCCGTGGTTGGCGACATCGTGCAGCTTCGTACCCTCGGTCCAAGAGTCCCCGGCGTTGTAGACCGTTTTTACGCAGTTGGCGTCGTACCAATCGATGGGGCCGGAATCCGCCGCCAACGTGAGCAGCAAGATTCCCGGGTGGGTATGCCAGCCCGTGGTGCCGCCCGGGGAGAACTTGATCTCCTGCTGAATGAAATTGGACGCGCCCTCCGTTTCCAGTTCTGCGCTGAATCCCTCTTCCGTCCCGGGAAGCGCCACATGTGCGTGGGCATGGACGTCTCTGTTGACCGTGCCCGTCGACAGGATGACGTTATACCAGGCACCGATCGTGGGGGTCGCGATGGCGAGGCCCGCGATGAGCGAAGCGGCCAGGGCACTGCCCAATAGAACATTCGTTTCCTTGTTCATTTCAAATTCTCCATTGGTTTGTTTCCTCGAGAAAGCAGCAGTTCAAGCTATCCCGCGCGTCAGTCGACGCGGCGACGGCAAAACACAAATTAGCCGCCCGGGCGCGGTTCAACCTGACATTTCTTGCCAAGAATTCTCCAACCAGTGAAAATAAGCTCGATCTGCCGGTGGAGGACTCGAACCAAGGACGGTTGGGAACATGGACGCTTCGATTCCCTCTGAAATCCTCGACAAGCTGACCACTTTCGGCGAGCTGCTGCGCTACCTGCGGCGGCGGGCGGGATGGACCCAAACTCAGCTGTCCATTGCGGTGGGTTATAGCGATGCCCAGATCAGCCGCCTTGAACAGAATTTGCGCTTACCGAACTTAGCGACGGTGCAAGCACGTTTCCTCCCGGTGCTGCGCCTAAGGTACGAGCCCGCCGCCAGCCAGCGGTTGCTGCAACTTGCGCAACAGGCGCAGCAGCAACGAACCGATATCCACACGGGCGCCGAGGGTCGATCAGGTCGGCGAACGCCCTCGATTGCCGTCCTGCCCTTTCTCAACATCGGCACGGACGCGGAGAACGATTACTTCTGCGAGGGGCTGGCGGAAGAACTCATCAATGCGCTGACCCGGATCAAGGGTTTTTTCGTGGTTGCCCGCGGTTCCGCGTTCTCATTCAGGGGCCAGGCAATCGACGTCCGCGAGATCGGGCGACGGCTCAACGTCGACACGATCTTGGAGGGTAGCATTCAAAAGGCGGGCGATCGCCTCCGGGTCACCGCGCAGCTGATCGATGCCGGCAACGGTTTTCATTTCTGGTCCGAGCGATTTGACCGTCAAATGACGGACGTTTTTGCCATTCAGGATGAGATCGCGCTCGCGATCGTCAAACAGTTGAAAGTGGAGCTGCTGGCCAAAGAACGGGTGGCGGTGCTTGCGAAGAAGCAGGAAAGCCTCGACTCGTATAATCTCTATTTGAAGGGCCGCTTCTACTGGGCGCAGCGGCCTCAGGGCATTGCGAAAGCCATCGACTACTTTGAACAGGCCATCGACAAGGAGCCCACCTCCGCACGTGCCCGCGCCGGACTGGCCGATTGCTACGTCACATTGGGGTCCTGGGAAAATGGAACCCTGCCGCCCATCGAGGCCATGGCGAAAGCGAAAGCGGCCGCGAGCAAGGCCTTGGAGCTCGACAACCGGCTGGCGGAAGCCCACACGACGCTGGCGTACCGCACGACCCACCATGACTGGGACTGGGCGACGGCCGAAGCGCAATTCAAGTGCGCCTTCGAACTGAATCCAAATTATGCGGTATGCCACCACTGGTACTCCCATTTTCTGATGGCCGTGGGCCGCGCCGAGGAATCGCTGAGCGCCAGCAAACGCTGTCTGGAACTCGATCCGCTCGACCTCGTGATCAACATTCACATGGCATGGCACTATCAATTTGCACGTCAGTATGAACAGGCGGTCGAGCAGTGCTGGAAAACCGGCGAGCTGCATCCCAATTCGTTCTGGCCTGCCTATTTCTTTGGATTGGCCTACGAGCAGCAGGGTCAGATTGACCGTGCCGTGGAAGAATTTCAGACCGCGGTCAAAATGTCCGGTGCTGTCACCTTCGCCAACGCAGCGCTGGGTCACCTGTATGGGACCGTCGGCAGGACAGCCGAAGCGCGCGCCGTATTTGACGAGTTGAGCGCCCGTGCCCAACGCGCCTACGTACCGGCATACGATATCGCCCTGGTGTGCGCCGGACTGGGATGGAAAGACCAAGCACTCGAGTATTTATCTCGGGCCTACCAGGAGCGCTCAGGGTGGATGACGTATCTCAACGTGGATCCGCGACTCGACCCGTTGCGAAAGGATGCACGATTCATCGATCTCCTGCATGGCGTACGGCTCCAACAGTAACCATCAGACCGTCAGATCAGTCCGCCGTTGATGGAGATGACTTGACCGGTGATGTATCCGGCGTCGTCGGATGCCAGATAACCGACCAGGCTCGCGACCTCCAGGGCGGTGCCGGCGCGCTTCATCGGGACCAAATTCGCAATCATGGCGGCATCGAATGCCGGATTGCTCATGTTGGTGGAGATGATGCCCGGGGCTACCGCGTTGACCGTGACGCCGCGGCTCGCGACTTCGAGGCTCAAGGCCTTCGTCGCGGCGTTGAGCGCTCCTTTGGCGGCGGCATAGTTGACCTGACCTCGGTTCCCCGCGAGTGCCGTGACCGATGAGATGTTGACGATGCGGCCCCAGCGGGTCCGGATCATCGGCAGCACCAGGGGCTGGGTGACGTTGTAGAACCCATCGATCGCGACATCGATGACGCTGTGCCACTGCGCGGGACTCATGCCGGGAAACGCCGCGTCGTCATGAATGCCGGCATTGTTCACCAGAATCTGGATCGGCGCCCGTTCCAGCAACGAATCGAGCGCGGACCGCGTCGCCGCGGCATCGGTCACGTCGAAACACACGACCCCGGCCTCGCCGCCGCCAGCGGTGATTTCGGCCACCACGGTTTCGGCGGCGGCTCTGCCTCGATTGGCGTGCACATACACGAAGTGACCGGCGGCACCCAGTCGCCTGCAGATGGCCGCGCCGATGCCGCCGCTGCCGCCCGTGACCAGAGCCCGTTTCGTCGTCTCACTCATGCGAGCTCTCCGCCCGAGGCGAAGGGTAGAGGCCTGCGTCGAATACGACCGTCGCGCGGCCGCTGAGCAACAGTCCCGCTTCCGTCCGCAATTCGAATTCGTATAGAGCGGTGGTTGCGTCCCCGGCCATGCGCACAGCATCGCAGATCAGATCGCCTTTCACATCATCGAGGCGCAACGCGTGAAACCGGACGTTCCGCACCGCGGCCAGAAATCCGGCGGCAGGCGGTCCGGCCAGAGGCGCGCCGTGGCCCGGGTCGGTTCCGACGGCCGGTTCGTCGGCCGCCGCGTCGCCGCCGGCGACCAGTGCGCCATGCACGGCCATTGCCTGTGCGGCATATTCAATGCCGCACGCGATGCCGAGCCTTCCCTGAGCTCGAAGCGGATTGTCCGCGCCGCGATGAGTGCTGCTGCGGCAGGCGACGCGTTCCGCAGTCCAGGCTGTGACTTCATCGAGCAGGCACATGCGCCCGCGATGCGGAATACGGCTTTCGATCCATGCGCGGTTCAACGGCATGGTTCGACGTATACGGCGATGCTCGAGACATCCAGGTACTCGAGCACCGTCCGTCCGGCATCCGCGCGGGCGAGATGCGACAGCAGCGGCAGACTGCGAGCTGCAGGAATTGAGAGACGCAGGGATTCGAGCGCCGGATCCTCCATGGTGTCGGGCCGCTCGTTGCCGAGCGCCACGTCGATGCGCGCCACCGAAGTGGGTCCAGGGTCCGGCGTGAGCACCAGGGCGGCGCCGAAGGCGTCGGGAAGGGGACGTTTGGAGTTGATGGGCTCGGGGTATTCCGTGTCGTAGGCGACCAGCAACAGCGATTGGCCGTCGACCACGACCTGCGTCACGGCTTCGAGAAGGCCGGCACAGAAACTGGCGTCGAATGCGCAAAGGACATTCGATTCGAGCGTGGCTCCAGTGGCGATGCTCCAATATCCGGCCGCCGCGTTGTGCACCGAATTCGAAAATCGCGTCGGTGAGACTTCACGGCCGGCGAGTGCCAGTGCCTGGCACAGTTCGTGACAATTGTGGCCGTCGCCCCCCGAGGAGGAGAAGACGCTGGCGAGACCGGCGGGATCGATCTTCGCGCGCGAGGAGGCCTCGAGCGCAACCGCCAGTGCGAGTTTCACGACCCGGCCGGTGCGGCGGCGTTCGGTGGACGGCAGCAGTGCCGGCGCCGTCAGTACCGTCGCGGCGGGCGAATAAGGCTTGGCGCCCGACAGGACCGCCGCGGCCTCGCGCCAATCGGCGAGGCCTGGACCGAGCACTCCGATGCCGCCGATGTAAGCGGAAAGCTTCATGTGGGAGCCCGTGCTCCCGCGCGGCCGAAGATGAGACTGCAATTGGTGCCTCCAAATCCGAAAGAGTTGCTCAGCACATGCAACGCCGGCGACGGGCGGTTTTCCCTCAGGTAGTGTGCAGTGAGCATGGGGTCGATGCGCGTGGTGTTGACCCCGCCGGGCATGAACCCGCTCCGCAGCGTGATGGCGCTGATGACCGCCTCGAGCGCGCCCGCGGCACCCAACGTATGGCCGGTCGCGCCCTTGGTTGAACTGCCGGGCGTGGCCGCGCCGAATACGCTGGTGACGGCCTGGCTCTCGGATCGATCGTTGCTCGGCGTGCCCGTGCCGTGCAGGTTGATGTAATCGATGGCTTCGGCATCGAGTCCGGCGGAGAGCAGCGCGGCCCGCATGGCCCTGCGTGCCCCCTGTCCCTCCGGATGCGGTGCGGACATATGATGGGCGTCGCTCGATTCGCCGACGCCCAGCAGAAGAACATCATCGCCGCCCAAAGTCCCTTGCGGCGGCACCAACAGGGCAAAGGCCGCCGCTTCGCCGATCGAGATTCCGTCGCGTGCGACGTCGAACGGCCGGCAGGGCGATGCCGAGGAGAGCTGCAGAGAGTGAAATCCGTACAACGTGGTCAAACACAGGGAATCGACGCCGCCCACCACCGCCGCGTCGATGATGCCGGCCTCGATCATGCGCCTCGCGGAGCCGAAGACTTTGGCGCTGGACGCGCAGGCACAGGACACGACCATGGCGGGCCCTTCGAGGTGCAGACGCCGCCGCAGGTAATCGGCGATCGAAAACGAATTGTGCGTCGCGCTGTACTCAAAGCTGTCCGGCAATGCGCCGGTAACGAGGTCGCGATGGCGGTACGCAATTTCGGTCTGCAGGATGCCGGCGGTGCTCGTGCCCATGAAGACTCCGATTCGCCGTCTGCCGCAGCGGCTCGCCGCCCGTCCAACAGCCTCCTCGAAGCCGTCCTGCCTGAGGCTGAGTTCCGCCAGGCGATTGTTGCGGCAATCGAAACGCGACAGCTCCTTGGGCAGCCGGACCGCATCGACTCCGGGCACTTCACCGACGTGGGTTTCGATGTCGACCGTCTCGAACTCGCACCTTCTGAGCCCGCTGCGCCGTGCCCGCAATGACTCCAAGGTCGGCGCGACGCCAAGACCGATGCAGCTGGTCGCGGTGAAGCTCTCCAGGAGCAAGGGCTTCATTGCAGAGCAGTGCGCAGCGTGACGGGAGACAACCGAACGGCACGCAACCGGTCGAGCAGCCGCGGCAGCACGTCGAGTATCACCGGTCTGCCGGCGGCGCCGAGTGCGGCGTTGCCATCATGCAGGAGAAGAATGTCACCGCCGCCCAGGGAGCGCGCCAGCCGCCGATAGACGACATCTGCATCGCCGTTGATCGTATCGAATCCGCGCCGGGTCCAACTCGCCAGCCGCAGTGCCAAGCTTTCGAGTATCGGATCCAAAAAAGGATTGCGCAGCCCCGCCGGCGCGCGGAAGAAGCGCGGGGTGCTGCCGGTGATCCGCGAGATGCCGTCCTGCGCCCGGACGATCTCGTCTCTCATGCCCCGGGGGCCCAACAACGAAAAATTATGGCGGTGCCGCTGACTGTGGTTTTCGATGGCGTGGCCGCGCTGCACGATTTCCCGGGCAATGTCGGCGTAGCGCTCGACGCGCTCCCCCACGCAGAAAAACGTCGCCTGCACGCCGTGCTTCGCCAGCAGATCGAGGACTTGCGGGGTTACGGCGGGATCGGGACCGTCATCGATGGTGAGGGCCACTTCACCGCGCGCGCCGCTCGCAGCCGGAAGGCGTATCCAATTCGGACCCAGCAGCCGGCTTCTGGGCCACAGGCCGGCGGCGGCCAGCACCCCGTGGTTCGCGGCGACGGCACCGAGGGCCCATGGCCAATCCCTTGGGGAGCTCAACACGGCGGCGGCCGCGCTCAAATGGACGGCGGCGGAAGCCGACAGGACGGGCGACGACAGCACTCGCCGATGGCCTTTGCCGTGTCGATTCACGCAAACCTCGAGTCCAAAGAGTTCTCCTCCCACAATGGATGGGACGGGATGATTGACGAGAAGTCCATGACTGTCAAAGCGCATCGGCCGTGACCGGCGGATCGCGCCGTATCAGGAGACCCGAGAAAAGCAGAGCCAGGAATGCGCCGGGTGCCACCGTCGTTCCGAGAGCCACGAGCACGGGCACTTGCGAGAATGAGAGCAGTCCAAATCCTATCACCGTGCAGATATTGGCTATGACCAACGAGGCCAGGGTCAGCGCCGAGTTCAGGCTGCGTTGCATCGCCGCTTCGGCATCGAAGAAGAGCGCGTAGTTCGAGCCGACGGCGACGATGAGCAGCATTCCCACCAGGTGCAGGATCGTCAGTTGCTGACCGGCCTGCACCAGCCCGGCGGCGACGGTGAGCACGGCCAGACACAAGGGCGCGAGCAGCCGCGCCACCCGCAGCGGCGAGCGCAGCGCGGCCAACAGCAGCAGCACGATGAGGAGGAAGCCGCACAAGGACAGGCGCATCGCCTCCTGCAGATAGCCCGCATACAGTGCGTCGGTTTGCGCCTTCAAATCGAGGACCATGGTGTTGGGCAAGCGGGCCGCTTCCAGTCGGGCGGCGACGCGCGCGACCTCGATATCCGGCGTTGCGCCGTCCACCCCACGCAGCGGCAGCAGCGCGCTCCACCGATCGGATTGGTGCAGAATCAATGCATCGAACCCCGCCGCGAGAGAGGTGCCGCGCAGGTCGTCCGGAGTGAGGAGCGCGGCCTGGCGAGCTGCGGCGACGTCTTCGACGAACGGCGTCAATTGCCCGAGGTCGAGGCCCAGGCCCGCCACGCCGGCTTTCAGATCATCGCGAAGCGTCCGCGCGTCCGGCAGTGCGCCGCGGCGAGCCTCCTGTGTGGCGAGGCTGGGCAAGTAGTCGGCCGGACTGTCGACATCGCCGATGACCCGCTCGTCGACGAGAGTGCGCAAAACGGCCTCTGCACGCTCCGCACCGCGCAACACCTCTTCCAAGCCGGCGCCCTCGACGATCACGAGGTCCGACACGTTGGCGGCCCCGAGGTCGGCCCGCAGCGTCGCATCGTAGCGCAGATCTTGCGGCGATACGGGGCTCAGGCGCGACAGTTCGCGATTCCACAGAGTGTCGTGATGACGGTACAGCAGGAGCATTGCAACGGCCGCGACCGCGCAGGCTGCGTACCCCAATCTCGAGCGGCCGTGGCGGCAGATGGAATCGCGCACCCCGCCGACACGCAATCCCAAGGCCGATACGTCGCCAATGCGGAACCCGAGCGGCAACAGTTCGGGCAGCAGGAAACGCGTCACCATGGCGGCGGCAATCAAGCCGGTGATCGAATACAAGCCGAGCTGCGCGAGTCCCGGAAATCCCGAGGGCAGCAACGAAGCAAAACCGCACACCGACGTGAGCATGCCGAGACGAACCGTCGGCCAGAGCCGCCGTCGCCACTCATCCCCGGGCGGTCCGCCGGTGCCGCCGTGCAACGATTGAATGAAGAAATAAATCGAATAATCCACGGACTCGCCCATCAAGGTGATTCCAAATCCGAGGGTGACGCCATGCACGGCACCGAATCCGAGCGCGACGGCGGCGACGCCCGCCAACGCGCCCGTGGCCACCGGCAGCAACCCCAGACCCAGGGCGAGCGGGGACCGATATACCGCCAGCAGAACGGCGACCACGAGAATGCTGCTGACGATGGACAGCCGCATCGCGGCTCGTTTGATCTTGGCGCGCGCCGCCACCGCGAAGACGCCGGGTCCGCTCATCTTCAATTGCACGGCCGATGAATCCGCGGCCGGGATCTGCGCCCCCGCAGGCCGCACCTGCACACCCGACGCTTCGGCCACGCTCGCATCGAAGGCGCCGCTGATTGCCTGCAAATCGCGCTCCTGGGCATCGGTGTCGGAACCGGGCGCCGCGGTTTGCGCCACCAGCAGAGTGCGCGCGCCATCCGCCGAAATCCAGACGCCATGCTGCGTACGTGGACTCCTGTTGCGGGAAAGCTGATCGATGATCCGGAGCATCTCGCCGGTGGGGTCGTGGGGCACAAGCGACTTCAGCAGGAGGCCGGCGGGCGACGCCAGACCCTCGATGGTTTCCTCGATCGCGTGCTTGAGACCGGTCGCGGTGAAGCGCCCGGCGTCGACGGCATCACTCAGGAGGTAGCGATGCGCGAACAGGAAATCTCGGTCGCGCGACGCGGTGAGCGCCTCGCCGTTCTCGACAATGGAAAATGCGGCGTCGTTGCGCAAACGGCGCGCCATACCGAGCGAGACTCGGGCGCGAGTCTCCGAGTCGCCGCCCTCCAGCGCGATCAGCAACAGGCGCGAGGCGGGCCCGTCGCGCAGCTGATCCACCATGAGCTTCTGCAGATGAGTCGGCTTCGCCGGCAGGAACGCGGAGAGATCGTTGATGTAATGAGCGTGAGCGACCACCCACAGTGCTGCCGCGACGCCGACCAGCCACGAGGAAATGATCCACGGGCTGCGGGTGTTCATCGGCCGGAGTGCGCGCGCAGGGTCATGAGTGAACGGTCGCCGTCGGACTGCCGAATCTCCACCTTGAGCAATTCATCTCTCGAGCCATCGATTCGAATCTCCGCCACGGCCTTTGCGAGTTGCGCGTCCAGCGGAGTAAGAATGAGGGTCCAGCGCATCTCGCTGCCCGTGAACTCGAGCCGGAAGAGTTTCTCGAGGGCCGCCCGATCCCCCGCCAGTGTGGCGCGAATGCTTTCGATGAACGGCAGGAGTTGCGGGTATGCCTTCAGCTCCAGCGTATGGCTGCGCCGGCCGCGCTGCACGGTTACCACTTCTCCATCCACCACCAGGGTCTCCGGACGCGGCTCGATCGTGCGCTTCTCCAGCCGGTTGGGAGCGTCGTAAATCAATTCGCCGTAGGATTCCACCGGCCGCTTCAGCATCGAGAGGAACTGCTGCTCGACGAAACTGACCTGACCGTGGCGCCGCTGCGCCAAGGAGTGCATGACTTCGTCCAGAGCGTCGACGCCGCCGGCCGCCACGCCAGACGCCGCAGCGCCGTGCGCCGCAATGTGCGCCAACAGCGAGACACAGGCGCCGAGCACCCGTAGTTTCATGGCGCCGGCTTGGAGGTGCGCGAGTGTTTGGGCTCCTGCCAGAAATCGAAGAAATTGAACCAATTATAGGGATCGCTCCGGCAGTACTTGTCGAGCAACGCGGCATAGCGCTCGACCGCCGCGCGCACGGCGTCATCGCGGCTGACCAGTGAACTCGCGGAAAAGTCCGCGACCGGCTCGAATACCACGTGATAGTGATTGCCGCCGCGATATAGACCCGCCATGAATACGACGGAGCGGCGCAGAATGGCGGCGGCGCGCATCGGCCCGGTGGGCAGGTATGCGCGGCCACCCAAGACGGAGACGCCGTGCACCGGCTCCTCACCCAGCGTGCGGTCGCCCAGCAGCCCGACAAAGGCCCCGCGATCCAGCCGTTCGGCCACCTTCAGCATCGCGTCGAGATGCCCCAGTGAAATGATATCCGGCCTCACCTTTGGATTGATGGCGGCGAGGATGGAGTTGATCTTGCGGGCATTGTCCTCGTACATGGCCATCGATACTTTGAGTCCGGGTCTGCGGCGTCCGAGGCTCCCGATCACCTCGAAACTACCCATGTGTGCGCCCATCAGGAAGGCGCCGACGCCGCGCTCGACCTGCTCGCGCATCAGAGCTTCACCCTCGATCGTGATGCGGAACGCCTCGAACTTCTCGTTGATGAGGTAGACACGGTCGTGAATGGTGGTGGCGAAATACAGAATGTGCCTGAATCGATCGCGGGCGCGTGGTTCCCTTCCCAAGGCGCGTCGCAGATAGCGGCGCGATGCTCGTCGCGCGCGCGGGGCGAACAGGAAGAAGTACGCTGCAATCCAATAGAGCGGGATTCGGCTCAGCTTTCTTCCCAGCCGCATCGACAGAAAGGCCATCAAGCGCAGTAGCGCGGGACTGCCGCGTTCGCGGTTGCCTATCCATTCGGCGGTCTTGGGTGCCGCGGCGGCGAGGTTGACCCGTTCAAGCGCCACGGCTGCCGTCTCCCGATGCGTAGACGGCCGTCAGCATGCCGGAGGCGACCGCGCAGGTCGCATTGCGGATGACGAAGCGGATCGCGGCATCGCCTGACGCCGAATGCTCGAGCGTGAGAGCGTCCCCCGGTCGCACCGTTGCCAGAAACTTCGCAGATGCGACGCTCCATCGCGTCAAATCGATCGAGCGGGCGCGCTCGATTTCATGCAGAACCACATCCAGCAAGGCGGCGCCCGGCAGGATCGGGCGCCCGGGAAAATGGCCGGCGAATGCTGCATGGTCCTCTGCAATGCGCAGCGCAGTGCAAACCGCAGCCTTGGGTTTGGCCGCGATCGCGGCATCGTCGGTTTTGAGATGCTGCGCGGCCAGCGCCTGCAGGGCGTGCTGCGGCAGTTTACCGGTCGCATTGCGCGGCAGCCGATCAAGCAGCAGCAGCGGGCGCGGTAGAAAGACGGGATCGATCCGCTGCCGCAGCTGGTCCGTCAGTTGCGCGATACTCAAGGTCGGTGCGACCACCGCGGCGGTCAGGCGGCTCACGCCGGTGTCGCCGGCCGCCTGCGCGTCGGGCAGGAAAAACGCGCCGTCGATCACGCCGGGAATGGCGTTCAGCTGGGCATTCAAGTATCCGAAGGAACTGCGCTTGCCGGCGATATTGACCAGGTCGGCGGTGCGGCCGTGCAACCGGAATTCATGCTCGCCGGTCAACTCGATCACATCGCACAGGGGAGTCGATTGCTCGACGTGACCGCCCTGCGCGAATATCTCGCCATCGCGGGGAACGAGGCGCACCTGCGGCCACAGACGCCAGGTCAGGCGTTCGGCCGTGCGTCGCGTGGCGATTTGGCCGGTTTCGGTGGAACCGTAGATCTCGAGCAACCGGGTATGGAATTTCATTTCCACTGCTCGCGCGAGGTCCTCTGCCAACGGTGCCGTGGCCGATACGATCAATTCAATGGGAGGCAACTCGATGCCGGAGGTCAACAGGGCGCGCAGATGGACCGGCGTCGAGACCAAGGCCCGAGGCCGTGGCACTGCATCGATGACTGCGCAGATATCCGCCGGGTAGAACGGCCGCTCGGCGCAGAACGCGTTGCCGGTCAACAGGGGAAGCAGTACGGTCGATTCGAATCCATACATGTGCTGGGCCGGAACGGTGCCGATCAGCGCGTGCACCTTGCCGTCCGACAGCCCGAGCAACGGGGCTCCGTCGCGGACGCAGCGCGAAAGTTTTCCCCAGGTCTTGTTGTAGGGCAGCGGCGTACCCGTGGAGCCTGAAGTGAATACCATTGCCGCGAGTTGCTGGTTCGGGATGCGAGGAACCTGCCATGGCCGCTGTGCGCCGCCGGACCGCGGCAGTCCGCCAGGCTCACGGTAATGAAAGCGGGGCAGATCGATGCCGCAGGCCGGCTCGTCCGTCAGGCAAAACACGTCGGGAGCGAACTGCGCGAGCTGCCGGACCACCTCCGGCGTATGGGTCGACGGCAGCAGACTTACCCGTTCGGTCAAGAGACAGGCGGCGAGCCCCACGCTGAACAGATACCGGTCGGAGCAGACGTTCAGTACATGTCTTCCGGGCGGGAGGCGGTCCGCCAGTTGCGTCGCGTCGGCGAGAAACTGCCGCGCAGGAATGGCTTCACCGCGGCGGTGGGCAACGACCGCGGACGGTGATTCATGCGCCAGCAGCGGGCTCGTGTCGCTGCGCACGACTCAGACAGGCTCCTGATGGCTGGCCGCGAGATAGACCCGCAGCCCCGCCAGCAGACCGCTGCGCTTCACCCCGGGAAGAACGCGCCGCCGTACCTGGTATTCGGCCACGAACATGGCTCCCACCAGCGGCATGACGCAAAAATTGATGAACAGCGACCAAATTCGCAGGGGAGCGGATACAAACAGCAGGACCGAGACCGCGGTGATCGCGAAAAAGAATACGGTCCATGCGGCCGTCACCTGGCGCGTGTAGCGCACTTCATGCGCGGACAGAGGTCCGTGCTCCTTATCTGCCAGCTGCGTGCACAAAGCCACTCGGCCGGACAGCAGCGATCTGCCGAAGGTGAACCCCAGAAAACTGTAGACGCTGCTGTCCTGCACCAGATTGAGCAGGGGGTAGTTCTGCCGCAACACCGGCCACAGCCCCGCGATCAAACCGGCCAGACCGGCGCAGAACAATGCCGCGACCGCCGGCGGTGCAGTCCGCCATGCCAGGATGGCCGCAACGGCGGCAATTGGAGCAAGCGCCAGGGCCGCGCCCAAATCGCGCCCGCCGGCCACGGAGTTGCTGTAATGGGACAATCCGGCGTAGACCACGATGGCGACGCAGGCCGCAGCGTACTGCAGCCTACGATCCCAGCGCATGCTCACTTCGTTCTCTGTGCCGCAATGTACTGGGCTAAGTGCCGGAGCGACCTGAAGATTTGCTGATTTTCCTGGGCGTCGGCGCGAAGTTGCACGCCATATTGCTTGGACACCACCAGCGCAACCTCCAAGATGTCTATGGAGTCGAGGCCCAGCCCCTCCCCGTACAGCGGCGCGTCAGGATCGATGTCCGCAGGCTGGACCTCCAAATTCAACGCCTGCACGAACATACCGGCAATTTCCCGCTGCAGAGCGATGTCGGCCACGGGCGCCGGCTGTTGAAGGAGCGACGCGTTGTCAGACATAGGCTTCAGCTTCGATTGGGTTTACGGGTACGCCGGGCATCGATATGCCGCTTTGTGGTCATTATATAGGTGTCGGCTGGACCGGCAACCCAGGCTCAGGCGGCGCGCCAGACAGCCCTAATTCGAACCCTGCCGCAGCCGCCGGACCAGCAATAGGGGCAGCCGCACCAAGAACCCGGCAAATAACCGGCAGTGCATCCACGTCAGCAAGGCATTGTCGCGCCAGTAATTAAAGTGCGAAATGCCGCCTTCCTCCGGGCGGAAATAGCGGACCGGCGCCGCCAAGTTGATGGGGCGGACGCCGCGCCAGCACAAGCGGACCGCCGCTTCGACGTCGAAATCGAAGCGCCGCATCCAGAGCTGGTGCCGCATGATCCGCTCGAGTTGCGCCATCGGATAGACGCGAAATCCGAACAGGGAGTCGCCGATGCCGCTCCAGAGAGTCTCGACGTCGGCCCACCAGTTCGAGATCTTACGGCCCTGGACGCGCAGGTTCGGCGCGCTCGAGTCGAATACCGGCCTGCCGAGCACCATCGTGGCGGCCGCCAGCTGCGAGGCTTGCATGAATGCCGGAATTCTCTCGGGAGGATGCTGTCCGTCCGAATCCATCGTCAGTGCGTGGGTGAAGCCCAAGCGCATCGCCTCGCGCATGCCGTGCAGAACCGCGGCGCCTTTGCCCCGATTCTTGGGGATGACCAGCACGCGCAGGCCGGGGAGAGTGGATGCCAGCTCGAGCAGCTGCAGCGTAGAGCCGTCCGTGCTGCCGTCGACCACGACCCAGACCGGCGACCACTGGTCGAGCGCCGCGCGCACCGTTTCGAAGACCTTGGGTCCCGGGTTGTAGCTGGGAATGAGAACCAGATGAGTCGCCGAGGACTTGCGCATGCGTCTACCCGCGCAACCAGCGGGACTGCAAGGCACCGGCGAGCTCACTGCGGTAGTAGGTATCGAGCTCCGCGGTGAACCCGGCGACGTCCTGCCGAGGCTCGAAGCGCTTCCCCAGGCGCACTCGATAGGTGATCGGCAGGCTGGGCCGTTTGAACAGCGGCCACCCCTTGCTCAAATAGGGCGAATCGGTCTCGATGATGAGGGTTTGAACCGGCACATGGGCATGCTTCGCGATGAGGGCGACGCTCCCAACGAGCGGATTGATGGGCGCCCGGATGGTGCGCGTGCCTTCCGGAAAAAGCAGCAACACGGCGCCTTCATGCAGATGCGCCACGGACTCCTTGACCATCTGCCGCGACGATTCGTTCCTCACGTAGCGCGCAAGGCGGGCGCCGGATCCAAGAAACACGTTTTTCATCAGCACCGCTTTCATCACGCACACGACGTTGGGATGGCGGGTGAGGATCAGCAGGGCGTCGATGAGGCAGGGGTGATTTGGCGCCAGAATCACGGGCGGCCCGCCGCGCAGCGAATCGATCGCGGCCATATCCAGTCGATACGTTCCGGTGACCGACAACGACCACGCATAGAGGCGAAACCCGCCCATGATGCCGCGCCGTCCGACCGCCGTGCCGAGTTTGCGCGGCAGGATGAAGTACAACGGCAGCGCGAACACCGACCAGGTCAGGCAAATGCTGCCGAGCAGCGTCAGCGACGTAAAGAGCGCGAAGTACTCATAAAGGGTTTTGAGCCGGCGGAACATGGCGGGAAGTCAGTCGGGTACTTCGACCATCTGAGTCGATGTGTGAATCATCCATGAAATGCCGACTCCGGCGGACCAGTAGGAGGGCCGCTGAACCAGCGGGCTATCCGTGAAGGCGGCGCCCGCCAGAGTGTCCGCCCGCACATAGGCACCCACCCAATAGCGGGGAAATCGCTTCGACAACGCCGCGATGGCCTGCATTCCGGCATACCCGCCGGTGGCGGAGTACACCGGACGCGACGCTGTCGCATACGGAGGCGCCACCGAGTAGAAGTATGCGTGGTAGCGGCGGTCGGCGAACAATGGACCGATCAACAATCCGGCATTCCAACCGGCAAACCCGGCGGGATCGGCCACATCCAGCGCGAGCCGCGGGGTGAACGTCCAACCGATGAATTTGGGGGAGGCTTCGACCGTGATGGCGGAGCGCAGCGGCAGGCGCAAATCGAGCTTGATGCGCGAATCGGTGCTGTGCAGAAGATGGAAATCGAGGGACGGGCCGATTTCGAGCGTGGACTTGAGATCCGGCATCCCATGGCGCGCACGGTCGTTGCGCACCGGTGTGGTCGCATTGCCGCTCAGGTTGAGCTCGACCCATTCCTGATTGAACAGTGTCCCGCGCACGCCTTCGCGATCCGCCTTCAAGAACCTGCCGTTGTATACCAAGTACGGAATCGGCAAGGGATACACGTGGGTGGTGGCGGATCCGCGATAGTCCTCGAAGGCCAATGCACCCAGCCCCAAGCCGAACTCGAGCAGAGGCGCCTCCTTGGACGCCGCGGCCGCGGCCATGGACCAACCGAGGAGCGCGGCGACGAGCTTCCTCACGCGGCGGCGGGCGTTGGGCGCCACCGCCATCAGCCGGTCATTCGTTCGGGCTCGACGGCACGAATGTTCGCGGCGCGTCCGCGCATCGCGCGCAGCGTCCGCCCGAGATTCGCGATGGAGATCAGATAGTACAATCCCTTGAACAAGAGCAGCGAAGTCCTGTAGCGGGTGCGCCCGAAGACGTCGCCGGAGAGCACCGACAGCAGTGCCTCTTCCATGCGCAGGACATTGCGCGGACTCAGGAATATCTCGCGCATCGTGGGATTGGTCACGCGGTAGATGAACCACGAAAATTCCTTCGGCCCGTGACGCATGAGCCGATCGAATCGCTTCAGGGCGAGCGCCTTGCGCGCCGGATCATTGCGGCAGATGTCGGCGGTTTCCGCGGCGGCCGCGCCGCTGTTCATGGCCAACATCACGCCCGTCGAGAACACCGGATCGATGAACGAGTACGCATCGCCGATCATCAGGAAATTGCTGCCATAGCTGCGCTCACAGGCATACGAGTAGTTGCCGGTGGCTTCGACCTCGGATGCCAGCGAGGCGGCGCGCAGGCGCTCCGCAAGCGGCGGGCACAGGGCGATGGTCGATAAAAAGAAATCGCGCACGGGAACGTCGCGGGTCTTCATGTAGCGCGGCCACACCACGGCGCCGATGCTGGTCGCGCCATCCGCCAGCGGGATGAACCAAAACCAGCCGTGATCGAACCAATAAATGGAAATATTTCCTTCCTGTTTGCCGCAGTTGCGGCGCGCCCCGGTGAAGTGGGCGTACATGGCTGCGCTGTTGTGCTTCTTATTCCGGCGCTTGGTCCGCAGGCGGTTGCCGAGGAACGTATCGCGCCCGGAGGCGTCGATCAGCTGCGCTGCTTCCCACGACTGCGTGCGCCCGTCATCGTGCTCGGCGTGCACCCGGACGCGTTCGTCATGGAGAAATTCGACGTCCCGGACACGGCACCCTTCGACGATATCCGCCCCCTGGGCAGCCGCGCGCCGCACCAGGATTTCATCGAACTCCGACCGCCTGACCTGGTACGCCATGGGTAGAGATTTGTCCCAGGCGTTGGCGAATTGGAATTCCTGGCCGCGCCCATCCCAGTGCGAAATGAATTCCGCGCCCCATTTCTCCATGCCGATGGCGCGGACCTTGTCCGTCACCCCGAGACGCTCCAGGAGCGGCAGATTCGCCGGCAGCAGCGACTCACCGATGTGAAACCGGGGATGGCGCGCCTTTTCCAGGACGACCACCCGATAGCCTTTTTCCGCCAGCAGGATGGCGGCGGTCGAGCCGGCGGGCCCGCCCCCGATGATCAATATGTCGCATGCGGAGGGCGTCATAGTCTCAAAAGTCCCTGTTGGGTCGCCCCTGGCGACCACCGCCCAAGTTTAACGTGCCGACAAACACCGGTCCAACGCCTGTAAGATATGCGGTATGCACATCTTGATTGTTGAAGACGATGAAGTTGCGCGCGACTATCTGGCCAAAGCCCTGCGAGAGGTGGGTCATACCGTGGACGTGGCCGCCGACGGCCTCGATGGGCTCCACATGGCCTCCTCGATCGCGGTCGACCTTGCGATCGTCGATCGCATGCTGCCGAAGCTCGATGGACTCGCCCTGGTGCAATCGCTGCGGGCCACGGGGCGCAAGATGCCGGTGCTGATCTTGAGCGCCTTGGGCGACGTCGACGACCGGATCACCGGACTGCGTGCCGGCGGCGACGATTACCTGACCAAGCCCTACCACATGTCGGAGCTGCTGGCGCGCATCGATGCGCTTGCACGGCGCGGCGATTCCGGCAATGCGGAAACGAACACCAAACTGAAATTGGCGGATCTCGAGCTCGATCGGATGACGCGGCGCGTGACGCGCAACGGAAAGAAAATCGAGCTGACCGCACGCGAGTTCCAGTTGCTCGAATTCATGATGCGTCACAGCGGCCAGGTCGTGACGCGGACCATGCTGCTCGAGGGCGTGTGGGACTATCATTTCGATCCCCAGACCAATGTCATCGACGTGCACATCAGCCGCCTGCGCCAGGCGATCGACAAGGATTTCGACAAACCCCTGCTGCACACGGTGCGCGGCGCTGGGTACAGTTTGCGCGAAGACGAATAGTGCGCGTCGCGCGACGGCGAACCGTCAGCCCCGATCAGCCCCTGCGGGTGCTCGACACCTCGCCGTTCCGCATCGCCATCGTCTATTCGATCGTGTTCGCGTGTGGAGGGGCCGCGCTCCTTGGCGCCGTCGACTTCGCCGTCTCGAGAGTCGTCGACGGCAGCACCGACAATCTCATCGAGGCCGAAGTCCAGGGCCTGCGGGAGCAGGTCCGGGTGCTGTCGCGCGGCGATTTCATCGAGCTGATCGAACAGCGCTCACAAGATCAGGATGTGCGCGGCGCCGTGTATCTGATGGTGGACCCGCAATTGCGCCCGGTAGCCGGCAACGTTCCGGCGTGGCCGAAAATCGATGCCAACGAAGGGAAGTGGATCCAATTCAAGGTCTCCGTTCCGTTCGGCGATGAAACCCGCGAGCACGAAATGCGGGCGCGGCGTTTTCCGCTGCCCGGCGGCTACCGGATGTTGGTGGGGCACGACGTTCAGGAGCGGCAGGACGTCAAGAATCTCATGATGCGGGGACTCATCGCCGCGGTGGTACTGACCTTGCTGCTCGGCCTCGGAGGCGGCTTTTGGATGGGCCGCCGCATCCTCGCTCAGGCGGGCGCGATCTCCGCGGTGGCGACGCAGATCATGAGAGGCGACTTGTCGCAGCGGCTCCCCGTGCGAGATGCCGACGACGAGATCAACACCTTGGCGCGCGAGATCAACGGCATGCTGGACAAGATCGAGCAACTGACCCTCGGCATGCGCACCGTGCTCGATAGCGCGGCACACGATCTGCGCACGCCGCTCAATCGGCTGCAGGCCACGGCCGAAGGCGCGATGCATCAGCTCGCCTACGGATCGGCGGAACGGCGCGTGCTGGAGGGCGTTTCCACCGAGGTCGACCGGATGCGCAGCACCTTGGATGCACTGCTGCGCATCGCACTCGCGGAGACCGGCACCGTGGCCCGTGAACCGGTGGACCTGTCGGAATTGGTGGCGAGCATGGTCGAACTGTACGCCCCGGTCGGAGAGGAGCGCGGCATCGCCTTGGAAAGCACCGTGGAACCCGGCGCCCGCGTTCAGGGCAGCCGGCAGCTGTTGGCGCAGGCGCTCGCCAACCTGCTCGACAACGCGATCAAGTTCACTCCGGACGGCGGCCGTATCCGGGTGCTGCTGCGTGGGCCCTCCACCGAGCCCGAGGTCGTCGTCGAGGACAACGGGCCTGGGATTCCGGCCGACAAGCGCGAGATCGTGCTTGGCCGGCGCGTGCGGCTGGACGAAGCGCGTAAATTCCCGGGATCCGGCCTAGGGCTGTCGTTGGTGGCGGCCGTCACCAAATTGCATGGTGCGCGGCTGGTTCTCGATGATGCCGGCCCGGGCCTGCGAGTTTCACTGAAATTTTGAGGTTTTGCATGTCGCAGTTCTGCAAGCCGCCGTCCGGAATATCGACGCAATTTGTGGACGACGCGGTGCGGCCCCAGGACGATCCGTACCGGTACCTGAACGGCAAATGGCTGGATGGATTCGAGATCCCACCGGACAAAGGGCATTACGGCGCGTTTACGCTGATCGACGACCGGACGCAGGAACAAGTGCGCGCCATCGTCGAAGGTCTGGCCTCTGCGAGCGGGGCTGCCGCTGCGCCGGGCGGCGAAGCGCAAAAGGTCGCCGATCTATACGCAAGCTTCATGGACGAGCCGCGGCTCGAGGCGCTCGGACTCAAAGTCCTCGAGGCGCAATTCGCGGAAATCGATTCCCTCGCGCACGGGCGGGATATCCCCGCGCTCATTGCGCGGTTCAATCGGACCGGCGCGGGCGCGCCCTATGACGTGGACATCAACCCCGATTCGAAGGAATCGACGCGTTACGCGGCCACCATCGGCCAGAGTGGATTGGGACTACCGGACCGGGATTATTATTTGAAGGATGGTCCCAAGCTCGGGGATGCGCGCAGCAAGTACCTCGCCCACGTCGAAAGGATGCTCGCGATGGCGGGGGAACCCGAGCCGCGGCGCAGCGCAGCGGACACACTGAAGCTCGAGACGTCGCTCGCGCAGATGCAATGGACGCGGGTCGCGAACCGCGATCCGGAAAAGACTTACAACAAGCTCCTGTTGGGCGATCTCGGCGCACTGATGCCGGGCTATGACTGGCCGAGCTACCTTGAGGGCAGCGGGTTGGCGGGGAAGACCGACTACATCATCGTCCGCCAGCCCGGCTACTTTCGCGACCTCGACAAGCTCATGACCGATACGCCGCTGGCGGTATGGAAGAGCTACTTCAAGTGGCAGCAACTGTCGTTCGCCGCGCCCTATCTTTCGGAAGCCTTCGTGCGCGAGCGCTTCGCCTTCACCGGCACCGTCCTGCGCGGAATTCCGCAGAATCAGCCGCGATGGAAGCGCGGCATCGCGCTCTTGAATTCCTCGATAGGCGAGGCCGTCGGCCGGCTTTACGTGGCCAAGCACTTCCCGCCGCGGAACAAGGCCCGTATGGAGGAACTGGTCCGCAACCTGCTCGAGGCATACCGGCGCAATATCGATACGCTCGAATGGATGAGCCTTGGGACCAAGGAGGGCGCGCGGGAGAAGCTCGCGAAGATGGCGACCAAGATCGGATACCCCGCCGCATGGCGCGACTACGGCGCGCTCAAGATTGCGCGCGACGACTTGTGGGGCAACGTCCGGCGAGCGGCGGAATTCGAATACCGGCGCGGCGTCGCGAAACTCGGGCAAACCATCGACCGCGCCGAATGGCACATGAACCCGCAGACGGTCAATGCTTACTACAATCCCGGCATGAACGAAATCGTGTTTCCCGCGGCCATCCTCCAGCCGCCCTTTTTCGATGCCGAGGCCGACGACGCCGTGAACTACGGCGGCATCGTGGCCGTCATCGGGCACGAAGTCAGTCATGGATTCGACGACACGGGCAGCCAGTACGATGCCGAAGGCAACCTGCGCGACTGGTTCACTCCGGCGGACCACGCTAAATTCGCCGCCAAGACGAAGTCCTTGATTGCTCAATACGAGGCCTACGAGCCGGTCAACGGGTATCGCCTCAACGGGGAGTTGACTCTGGGGGAGAACATTGCCGACAACTCGGGCTTGGCGATTGCCTACCGGGCGTACCAGCTTTCGCTCTCGGGTCTTCGCCCGCCGGTCATCGACGGGTTCACGGGCGAGCAGCGCTTTTACCTGGGGTGGGTGCAGGTCTGGCGCGCAAAAGTGCGCGATGACGAGGCGGTGCAGCGCATCAAAACCGATCCTCATGCGCCGCCCGCGGTGCGGGGCTCGGCTCCCCTGGTCAATCAAGCGGGTTTCTACGCCGCGTTCGGGATAACGCCCGGCGACAAAATGTACTTGCCGCCGGAGCAGCGGGTCAGCGTCTGGTAGCGACCAGCGTCAAATATCCGTCGCTTGGGCCCGGGGGGCGGGGGTGGCTGCCCGGATTTATTCGTAATGCTCTGAAAACATTGAAGAAAAACAACCAGAAATAGCGTGGCATAGAACTTGCTCAATACTAGAGGCGGCAGTCGAGCCGCGCTAGGAATTGACACTATGGCCGACGAAGCTGGAGAAGCTACTCCTCCGCCCGCGAAAAAATCCGGTGCAATGATGGGCATGTTGGTGAACGGGCTCGGCATCTTCGTGCTGACCTTGGGCGCCGTCGTCGCCGGCGGCACCATCAACGCCAAGCTGCATCCCCTGCCCGATTTCAAATTGGACAAGGACGGCAAGATCACCGCCATCGTGCCGGTGCCCCCGCCCTCGGAACACGGCGAAGGGGAGGCCAAGGCCTCTCTCTTCTATCCCATCGATCCTCCGCTGGTGGTCAATTTCGAAGACGGTTCCGCCGTGCGCTTCCTGCAGATCTCGATGGAAGTCATGGGCAAGGACCAGAAGGGCATCGACAGCGTCCAAAAGAACATGCCGTTGATCCGCAACAATCTGTTGCTGCTCATGAGCAATCGTGAATACCAATCGTTGATGTCGCGCGAGGGCAAGGAGAAGCTGCGCCAGGAAGCGCTGACCGAGATCCGTGCCGTGCAGAAAAAGCAGGGCGGCGCCGACGTCGAGGATCTTCTGTTCACCAGTTTCGTGGTGCAGTGATGGCCGACGCCATGCCCGCGGCCGACGCCGGGGCCGCGATAGGCGACCCGGGCGCCCAGAGCGCGATCTCGGAAGAGGAGGTGTCGGCGCTGCTGGAGAAGAGCGGACCTTCGAACGTGCGGCCGTACGATTTCGCGGCCCAGCGCATCAATCGCACCCAGTTGCCCATGCTCGAGATCGTCAGCAAGAGTTTCGCGGATCGGATCGGGCCGTCGCTCTCTGCGCTGCTCGGGCGCGACGCGACGGTGCAGTTCACATCGCTCAATTCCGCCAAAGCCGCTGAATTGCAGGCTACATTGCCGGTACCCTCCAGCCTCGCAATGGTGCGCCTGAAGCCCTTGCCGGGATTGGCGTTCATCACCGTCGAGCCCGCGCTCCTGCTCGCGCTGCTGGATGGATTTTTCGGCGGTTCGGGACGCGCCACCACCGAACCCCGGGCGGCCATCGCGCCGGCCGCGCTGCGCTTTCTCGCCCTGCTCATGCGCACCTTCGCCGCCGATCTCACCGCGGCATGGAGCCCCGTGACGCCGCTCGAGCTCGAACTCGTGAAGCAGGAAACCAATCCCCGGCTGATGCAGCTCGGGGGGCCGCAGGACCTCATCCTGGTGCTGAAGTTTACGATGGAGTTCGGCGCGCACAGCGGCCGCATCGACTGGCTGCTGCCCGAAACCATGTTGGCGCCGATCCGCGAATCGCTGGCCTCGGACGGCGGCAATGCACCGGTCCGCAAGCAGGAAGTCTGGGCGCCGGCTCTCGCGTCGGGGCTGATGGAATCGGAACTCGAGACGCGGGCCATCCTCGCGCAAGCGCAGATCAGCCTCAGGGAGCTGGTGCGACTAGCGCCGGGCGACATCATCCCCATCGAGCCGCCGCAGCAGGTCACTTTGCTGGCAGGCGACGTTCCTCTGTACCGAGGCCGGTTCGGCGTTTCCGAGGGCCGTAATTCTCTCAAGATTCTTCCCGGAGGTTCTGCATGAGCATTCCCGATCCCAAGCCTGCAAAGGTTGCACGGGCGCAATTCAACGATCTGGGGCCGAACGCGGGCGGCGCCACGGGTCAGGAGATGAACCTGAACCTGATTCTCGACGTCGCGGTCACGCTGGCGCTCGAGGTGGGCCGCGCACGAATGTCCGTCCGCGATCTGTTGCAGCTCGCACCCGGCGCCATCGTCGAACTCGACCGGCTGGCGGGAGAGCCGCTCGACGTACTGGTGAACGGCGTGCGCATTGCCCGCGGCGAGGTCGTCGTGGTCGACGATAAATTCGGCATTCGACTCACGGACGTGGTGAGCGCAACGGAAAGGATGGAGCACGCGCAATGAACGGCCTGTCGCAACAGGCCTCGCCCTTATCCGTGAGCAGCCTGGCGCAGCTCACGTTGAGTCTCGTTGCGATCGTCGGATTGATCTTTGCCATCAGCTGGGTGTTGAAGCGCTTGAAGGTCTCGGCGCCGCGCGGCGGCCGCGGGCAAATAACCGTGCTCGACGAATTGACCTTGGGCGCCCGGGAACGGGTGATGCTGCTGCGGGTCGGCGACAGTCAAGTCCTCGTCGGCATCGGCGCGGGCGGGATGGTGGCCCTGACCCCGCTCGGTACACCGATCGTGCTGAAGGAGTCGCCGGCGACGCCGGTGTTCGCCGACCGGCTGCGGGAATTCATGAAGCGGCCCGGCAGCTCCGCATGATGAATTCTGCGACTCTCCGCCGTGCACTTGCGCTGGCGGTCTGTGCCGTGCTGCCCTTGGGCGTGGCGTCCGCACAGGCGTCGCTGCCGGCGGTGGCGATCAAGACCGCCGCCGATGGGGCGCAATCGTATTCGCTGACGTTCCAGGTCTTGATCCTGATGACGGTGCTGACGCTGTTGCCGGCGATCCTGCTGGCGATGACGGCCTTCACCCGCATCATCATCGTGCTGTCGATACTGCGGCAGGCGATCGGCATGCCCACCACGCCGTCGAACCAGGTGCTGACGGGCCTGGCCCTGTTCATGACTTTCTTCGTCATGAGCGCGACGCTGGAACAGTCCTACGCCACCGGAATCAAGCCCTATCTGGATGGACAGCTGGCCCCTGAAACGGCGATCGACCGCACGGTGGGGCCGCTCAAGAAGTTCATGCTGGCGCAGACGCGCGAAACAGATCTGCAATTGTTCACGAAGCTCTCCGGCAGGACGCAGTATGCCAGCGCGGCCGAGGTGCCGCTGACGGTGCTGCTGCCCACCTTCATCACGAGCGAACTGAAGACCGCGTTCCAAATCGGCTTCATGGTATTCATTCCCTTTCTCGTCATCGATTTGGTGATTGCGAGCGTCTTGATGTCCATGGGCATGATGATGCTGAGCCCGAGCCTCATTTCGCTTCCGTTCAAGATCATGCTGTTCGTGCTGGTCGACGGCTGGACTCTGCTGATGGGCACATTGGCCGCGAGCTTCCATCAATGACGCCGGAAACCGTCATGGATCTGGCGCACAGCACCCTGATGGTGACCTCGATGGTCGCCGCGCCGCTGTTGCTGATCGCGCTCGTCGCCGGCCTCGTCATCGGCATGCTGCAGGCGGCGACGCAGATCAACGAGGCGACGTTGAGCTTCATCCCGAAGCTGATCCTGATGGTTCTCACCCTGTTCGCCGTGGGACCGTGGATCCTCCGGGTGTTGATCGATTTCACGCACGATCTGTACACCAACATCCCGAATGTGATCGGCTGATGGCGGTCATGCAGCCCCTCGTCGTCAGTGCAGCCGACGTATCGCAAATGGTCGCGCGCCTGTGGTGGCCGTCCCTGCGCATCGGGGGGTTCGTCCTGGCCGCGCCGATCGCCAGCGAATCCACCATTCCGAAGCGTGTCAAGATCGTATTGACCCTGGGTCTCGCATTTCTGATGGCGCCGCTCGCGCCGGTGCCGTCGGGTCTGTCGATCCTCTCCGGCAGCGGGGCGCTGACGGCGGCGCAGGAGATACTGATCGGGGTCGCGATCGGCCTGGTCATGCAGCTCGCCTTCGACGCGCTCACGTTCGCCGGTCAGACCATCTCCATGACCATGGGTTTGGGCTTCGCGACCCTGGTCGATCCGCAGCGCGGGACCAACGTCACCGTCGTCGGACAGCTGTTCATGTTCATGGGCATACTCACGTATCTCGCCATCAACGGCCACTTGATGCTGCTGGGAGCCCTTGCGAACAGCTTTCAGTCGCTGCCCATCGGCGCGGCGAACTTCGACAAGGGTTTCCTGCTGTCGGTCGCGACGTGGGGCGCGCGCATTTTCGAAACGGGCCTGCTGGTCGCGCTGCCGGCGGTGATCGCGTTGGTCATCGTGAACATGGCCCTGGGTGTGGTCACTCGGGCGGCACCGCAGCTGAACCTCTTCGGCATCGGATTCACCATCACTATGCTGTTCGGATTCTTCGTGCTCATCGTGGGATTGGACGGCGTCATGGCCGGCATCTCCAGCCTGATCGACACGGCGCTCGCCGCCGTCATGGAGCTCGTCGGTGGAGTGCCGCCCGTCGCGCCGACGGTGGGAGTGCACTGATGGCCGAGGCCGAACAGGGCGGGGAGAGAACCGAAGAGCCGTCGCAACGACGCTTGGATCAGGCGCGCGAGCGCGGCCAGGTACCCCGATCGCGGGAGCTGACGAACTTCGCGACCATGATCGGCGGCAGCGCCGCCCTGGTCGCCGTGGGAGGGACGCTGGTCGGCCGCATGTCCCATATCATGACCAATTCCCTCACCATCGATCCGCGCCGGCTCGAATCGACGGATTCCATGACGGCATCCTTGGGCGAAGCCGTGATGAGCGGGCTCTCAGGGATGCTTCCCATCTTCGGCACACTGATCGCTCTGGTGCTGCTCGCGGCAGTGGTGTTGGGCGGATGGAACTTCAGCCCCGCCGCGCTGACGCCGGACTTCTCCCGGATGAGCCCGCTGTCGGGATTGAAGCGGTTGTTCGGGTTTCACGGCGTGTCGGAACTCGGCAAGGCGCTGCTGAAATGCATCGTGGTGGGCGGGGTCTGCAGCGGCGTCATCTACCGGCTGTTCCCGGACGTGATGGCGCTGGGCCATATGCCGCCCCGTGCCGCGATCAACCACGGCGCCGGTCTGCTCGCCTGGTCCTTCGTGTGGCTGTGCTGCTCCCTGGCCGTCATCGCGATGATCGATGTGCCGCTGCAGCTCTTTCAATACAACCGCTCGCTGAAGATGACGCGCCAGGAATTGAAGGACGAAGCGAAGGAATCCGACGGCCGCCCGGAAACGAAGCAGCGAATTCGCCAGTTGCAGCAGACCCTCGCCCGGCGGCGCATGATGCACAAGGTACCGTCGGCGGACGTGGTGATCGTGAACCCGACGCACTTCGCGGTGGCGTTGAAGTACGATCCGAAGAACATGCGCGCACCCCGCGTGCTCGCCAAGGGCGTCGACCTGGTCGCCGCGAACATACGCCGCATCGCCGAGGAGCACCGGGTGCCGGTGTTCGAATCGCCCAAGCTCGCGCGGGCATTGTACAAATCGACCGACCTGAATCGCGAGATTCCCGCCGGTCTCTACGTGGCCGTCGCGCAAGTGCTGTCCTACGTCTTCAGGATCCGCACCTTGAGTCCGACCCTCGCGGCGCGCATGGCGCGGCCCGATCTCACCGTCGGCGATGAGTACGCAGACGTATGAACGGCCGCGCAGCACTGGCGACATTCGGCGAATTTGCCCGCAACGGCTTGGGCGTGCCGGTCGTGGTGATGGCGGTCATCGCCATGATGGTGCTGCCGCTGCCGGCGTTCCTTCTGGACATCTTTTTCACGTTCAACATCTCGCTGTCGCTCATCATCCTTCTGGCGGTCATCTATGTGAACCGCGCGCTGGAATTCGCCGCGTTCCCGACGGTGCTGCTGGGCGCAACGCTGCTTCGGCTGGGGCTCAATGTGGCGTCGACGCGCATCGTGCTGATGAACGGGCACAACGGCGCGCACGCCGCCGGCCACGTCATCGCAGCCTTCGGCCAGTTTGTCGTGGGCGGCAACTACGCCGTCGGCATGGTCGTATTCGTCGTGCTGGTGATCATCAATTTCGTGGTCATCACCAAGGGCGCGGGCCGCATCTCGGAAGTGAGCGCGCGATTCACGTTGGATGCCATGCCGGGCCGGCAGATGGCCATCGATGCGGATCTGAATGCCGGCATCATCACGCAGGCAGAGGCCATTGCACGCCGCCAGGAAGTGCGCGAAGAGACGGATTTCTACGGGGCCATGGACGGTGCCAGCAAGTTCGTGCGCGGCGACGCGATCGCCGGCATTCTCATCGTGTTCATCAATCTATTCGGCGGCACCATCATCGGCGCGGCGCAACACGGGATGTCGCTGGCGGACGCGGGCCGCACCTACGCGCTGCTCACGATCGGCGACGGCTTGGTGGCGCAGATTCCGGCGCTGCTGCTCTCCGTCGCGGTTGCCATTTTGGTGACCCGCGTCTCGCGGGCGCACGACATGGGCAAGCAGATCATGGCGCAGGTGCTGGGCCAACCGCGCGCGCTCGGCGTGACCGCCGGGATCCTGGCGCTGCTGGGCATCATTCCGGGCATGCCCAACGTGGTTTTTCTGGCGATGGCGGCCGGCTGCGGAGTCGGCGCATTCTTCCTCAGCAAGCTGCGCACCGCCGAAAAGGCGGCGGCCGCGGTCGCGCCGGCCATCGCGCCGGCCACGCCGCTCGAACAAAGGGAATTGTCCTGGGATGACGTCGAAAGCGTCGACTTGATCGGCCTCGAAGTCGGCTATCGATTGATTCCACTGGTCGACCGCAACCAGGGCGGCGAATTGATGGGGCGCATCAAGGGCGTGCGCAAGAAATTGTCCGAGGAGCTCGGTTTCCTGGTGCAGGCCGTGCACATTCGCGACAACCTCGAACTCGGTCCCAATTCGTACCGCATCACCATTCTGGGCGCGCCGGCGGGAGAGTCCGAGGTGTTCCCGGATCGCGAAATGGCCATCAATCCGGGCCAGGTGTCGGGCGTGATGCCGGGCTCCGCCACCAAGGATCCGGCGTTCGGTCTGGACGCCGTCTGGATCGACAAGGCGCGCCGCGAGCAGGCGCAGTCGCAGGGCTATACGGTGGTCGACGCGAGCAGCGTGATCGCGACCCATTTGAGCCACCTCCTGCAATCCCATGCTCACGAGCTCTTGGGCCACGAAGAAGTGCAGCAGCTGCTCAATCGATTGGGCAAGACCGCGCCGAAACTGGTCGAGGACCTGGTACCCAAGCTGTTGCCGATGAGCGTCGTGGTCAAGGTGCTGCAGCAGCTGCTGCAAGAGCGCGTCCCGATCCGCAATCTTCGCACCGTGTGCGAGGCGCTCGCCGAACTCGCGCCGAAGACCCAGGATCCGCAGGCGCTGGTGGCGGCCGTGCGCGTCGCTCTCGGCCGCAGCATCGTGCAGAGCATCGGGGGTCTTCGCGAGGAACTGCCGGTCATCACGCTCGATCCGGGGCTCGAACAGGTGCTGCAGGACTCGATGGCGAGCGCCGGGGGCAGCGACGGCGCGCCGGGTTTCGAACCGGGGTTGGCCGACCGCATTCAGCGCGCGCTGGCCGACAGCACGCGGCGGCAGGAAGCGGCCGGCGAGCCCGCGGTACTCTTGGTCGCACCGAAAATCCGGCCCTGGGTGGCGCGCCTGATGCGCTATTCGACACCGTCGCTTTCCGTGCTCGCCTACAACGAGATTCCCGAAAATCGCCGCATTCGCGTCATTGCCGCGGTCGGACGTTGATGAATTGCTTTGACTCAAGGAGGTCCTAGATGAAGATAAAACGCTACATGGCCGAGAGCATGCGCGCGGCGCTGGCTCAAGTGCGGTCCGAGCAGGGACCGGACGCGGTCATTCTGTCCAGCCGACGCGTTGCCGAGGGAATCGAAGTCATTGCGGCCGTCGATTACGATGAGGCGCTGTTTGCGGGTGCGACTCAGAAGCGCACGTCCGTGGCGGCCGCCGAGCCCGTGCAGCCGCCTGCCGCGGCCCCGGACCTGGAGGCGCCGCCGGCATCTTCGGCGATGAGTCTGTTCGATCAGATGCTGGCTTCTCAGGAAGTCTTCCGCCTGGTCATGCCGCCGGACGACGACGAGAAGGTGCCGGCGGCCACTGCGCCGGTCCGGGAATCGCCGCGCGCTCCGGACGGCAGCTATCACGAGATGCAGCGCGAATTGAAGGAGCTGCGCGAGATGCTGCGAGGCGAGCTCGCGCACATGTCCTGGCATGAGAAGCGTCCCAGGGATCCCTTGCAGGCGCGCGTTCTCGAACAGTTGACTGCAATGGACATCACGCCGGACGTCGCCGTGGCGCTGGCGGCGCGCACGCCGAAGGTCCCGGCTTCGAAGGATTCGTCCAATCTTCCCGTCGAGCTTCTCGCCACCTATCTGCGGGTGGTCGACAAGCTCAGTCCGGTCAACGGCGGCGTCATCGCGCTGGTCGGTGCCACGGGCGCCGGCAAGACGACGACCATCGGTAAATTGGCGACGCGCTGGAGCATGCAGCACGGCAGCCAAGATCTCGCCCTCGTGAGCACGGATGGCTATCGCGTCGGAGCGCGCGACCAGCTGATGACGTATTCACGTCTGCTCGGCGCTCCCTTGCATACCGCCAACAACGGCGAGGAGCTGGCGCAAGCGCTGGAACGACTCAAATCCAAGAAACTGGTCCTGATCGATACCGCCGGCATGGGACCGCGGGATGCGCGTCTGAAGGAGCAACTCGCCGCCTTGAAACTCGGCGCCGCCGGCGCACGCGTGTATCTGGCGCTTCCCGCGCACGGCGAAGCCAACGCGCTGGACGAAGCCGTGCGGTCGTTCGCCGATTTGACTCCGGATGCATGCATTCTGACCAAGGTGGACGAGGCGGCAAGCCTGGGAGCGGTGCTCTCCACCATATTGCGGCACAAACTACGGATCGCCTATTTGTGCAACGGCCAGCGGGTTCCGGAGGACCTGCACGCGGCCTACGACCGGCGCCTGTGGCTGGCGCGCACGGCGAAGAAGCTCAGGGAAAACGCCCCGACCCGCCTCAACGACATAAACCTCACACAAAACCTGGAAAGAGCACACGCCCATGTCTAACACTCGACTTTCACGAAGCCAGGCGGAAACCCTCGAGGAGCTCAACTCCTCGCGCCCGGTCAAGGTCATTGCGGTGACCGGCGGCAAGGGCGGCGTAGGCAAGACGACCGTGTCGGCGAACCTGGCGGTGTCGATCGCGGCGCAGGGCCGCGATGTGATGCTGGTGGACGCGGACTTCGGGCTTGCGAACGTCGATGTGGTGCTGGGATTGAACACCCGGTTCCATCTGGGCCACGTCGTCAGCGGCGAGTGTTCGCTGGAGGACGCCATCGTCACCGGACCGCATGGACTGCAAATCGTCCCGGCGGCCTCCGGCATCAAGCGCATGGCCAATCTTTCCGACACCGAGCAGGCCGGCATCATCCGCGCCTTCAGCGATCTGTACCATCGGGTGGACGTGATGATCGTGGACACGGCGGCGGGACTTCACGACAGCGTGCTGACCTTCAGCCAGGCCGCCCAGCATGTACTCGTCGTGGTCTGCGACGAACCCGCCTCCATCACCGACGCCTACGCTCTCATCAAGGTGTTGAGCCGCGAACACGGCGTGCAGCGCTTTCAAGTCCTGGCGAACCAGACCCGCCGTTCAGGGGAAGGCCCGGAGTTGTTCCAAAAAATATCCCGAGTCTGTGACCGATTTCTCGATGTCACGCTGGAGTTTGCCGGTTCCGTACCGTTCGATGATTACCTGCGGCGCGCCGTCCAGCGGCAAAGCGCGGTCGTGGAAGCCTATCCAGCGTCAATTTCATCCGTCGCCCTCAAGAATCTGGCAATGAAGGCCGATAAGTGGTCTGTGCCACAAGGGGCACGAGGTCACCTTGAGTTCTTCGTTGAACGCATGGTGGGGGCCCGGATCGCTCCTACGACGACGGTATTGCAATGAGAGCAAACACACAATATTCGAATTCGCAGAAGCGCAGCCCGAAACCGGTTGTGGACGGGGACGTCCCGATCGGCGAGGTGCCGCAGCACGAACTGGTCGTCAAGCATGCCGATCTGGTCAAACGTATCGCCTACCACTTGGTCAGCCGAATGCCGCCCAATGTGGAGGTGGACGATTTGATTCAATCCGGCATGATCGGCCTGTTGGATGCCGCCAAGCACTATTCGGCCACCAAGGGCGCCAATTTCGAGACCTACGCGGGAATCCGCATCCGCGGCGCGATGCTCGACGAGGTGCGCAAATCCGATTGGACGCCGCGTTCGGTGCATCGCAACATGCGCGAGATGGCGGAGGTCGTACGCAAGATCGAAAATGCGAAGGGCCAGGATGCCAGTCCGGTCGACATCGCCGAGGGGCTCGGCGTGTCCATCGAGGACTACCACAAGTTGGTCCAGGATGCCGCAAGCTGCCGTCTGTTCAGTTTCGACCAGATGGGGTCCAGCGAGGACGAGTCCAGTCCCGCCGATCACGCGCGCGACGAGCGGCCCGGCCCGTTCGATCATATTCAGGACGCCGGATTCCGCGATGCCCTCGCCAATGCCATCGGCACGCTGCCGGAGCGCGAGAAACTCGTTTTGTCGCTCTACTACGACGAGGACATGAACTTGCGGGAAATCGGCGAAGTCCTCGAAGTATCGGAATCGCGGGTCTGTCAAATCCACGGTCAGGCATTGATTCGCCTGCGGTCTCGTCTGGCGGAGTGGTTAACGCCAGATTGAGTCCATGGACATTCTTAGCATCATCGGGGTTGTGCTGGCGCTGATCGCAATCATCGGCGGTGCGATATTGAAAGGCAGCAGCGCCGGCGCCCTGGTGGGCAGCGCGGCGTTCGTCATCGTGGTGGTCGGGACCCTGGCCGCGAGCCTGGTTCAGACCCCGATGGCGACGTTCCTGCGGGCGTGGAAAATCGTCTCGTGGGTGTTCAAGCCGCCGTCGAACAATCCGGCGGCGTTGATCGAAAAGATCGTCGAATGGAGCAACATCGCGCGCAAGCAAGGACTCCTCGGCCTGGAGTCGGCGGTGGAGTCCGAGAAGGACGACTTCCTCAAGAAGGGCCTGCAGTCGCTGGTGGACGGCGGCGAACCGGAAGCGATTCGCTCGAGCATGGAGATCGAACTCGACACCATGGAGCACTTCGACAACCAGGCGGCCAAGGTCTTCGAAGCCATGGGCATCTATTCACCGACGCTGGGCATCATCGGGGCGGTCATGGGGTTGATGGCCGTCATGCAGAACCTCGCGGATCCGTCCAAGCTGGGTCACGGGATTGCCGCCGCCTTCATCGCCACGATCTACGGCATTGCCTTCGCGAATCTCCTGTTTCTCCCGATGGGTAACAAGCTCAAGGCGGTGATCCATGGTCAGACGCAGATGCGGACCATGGTGATCGAGGGGATCATTGCAATCGCGCAGGGAGAGAATCCTCGGAACATCGAGGCGAAGCTGCAGGGCTATTTCCACCACTGACGCGCCTCAGGGAGCCTGTGGCACAGGGTCCCAGGCAGGGGTTCTTAAGGACGATCGAGCATGGCGCGCAAGAAAAAGCACGAAGAGCACGTAAACGCGGAAGCCTGGGCGATTCCCTACGGCGACCTGGTCACGCTGCTGTTCGCGCTGTTCACGGTGATGTACGCGATGTCCTCGGTCAACGAGGGAAAATTCCGGGTGCTGTCGGATTCGATGATCGCCGCCTTTCACGGCGCGCCGAAGAGCATGCAGCCCATCAACGTCGGCTCGAAGCAGCCGGGAAAGGGCGGCGACAAACCCTTGGTCGGCGTCTCGCCCACCGCACTGATGAAGCTCAACAGCCAGAACACGCCCGGCGGCGACCTCACCCCGCGGGACCCAGCGGCAGGGAAGGGCTTTGCGCACGAGGATCTTCCCGGCGCTCTCATCCGGATGGAACGCCAGGTGCAGAACGCCATGCAGGCGCTGATCGACGCCAAGCTGGTCACCGTGCGGCGCGAGAACATGTGGCTCGAAATCGAAATCAACACCGATATTCTGTTCCCGAGCGGCTCCGGAGCGTTCGCGTCCCAGGCGGAGCCGGTCCTGGACAAGCTCGGTGAAGTGCTGAAACCGTTCCCCAATCCCATCCGGGTGGAAGGGCACACCGACGACAGGCCGATTCGCACCTCGGCCTTTCCGTCCAACTGGGAGTTGTCCGCCGCGCGCGCCGCGAGCGTGGTCCATCAGTTCACGAAGCAGGGCATCGATCCGCTACGGCTCGAGATCGTGGGCTTCGGCCAGTTCCATCCGCGGCAGCCGAACGACTCGGCCGATGGGCGCAATGCCAACCGGCGCGTCGCGATCCTGGTCTTGGAGCAGATCGCACCCGGTTCCGCCATGACCGTGAGAAGCAACGGACAGACGCCGCAGACCCTGCCTGGCGACATCGAATTGGCTGATGGGAGCACCCCGGGAAATCGGTTACTATCCAAGGTGTCGGTTGCCGATATCGACAAGACGGTCCTGGTCAAGGATCCAGCCGAGCCGGCTGCTGCGAGCGAGCCGGCTGCGAGGGCGGTGCCCAGAGAACCGATGAGACAGCACATCGGGCCTGTGGAGCTGGCCTGGCCGGCTGTGAAGCCTGAGGCCAGAGCGCCGGCGGCCACGCACGAATAGGTGGAGGTCAGACATGAGCGAAATCGATCGCTTGAGCAATTCCGGCCTATACCCGGCACTTCCCATTGCGGACCAACATCGCAACAAAGGCAAGTCGACCGGCAAGCCCCCGCCCGATCCCCGCGCCGCCAAATCCGATCCGAAAGCCGCCGCTGTGCCACCCGACCCGACCGCACCGCGCCCGCCGAAATACATCATCGACGACTACGCCTAGGCTCCCCTGGATTTCTCTGGGCGCATAGCGCGTTTCGCTGACGGGCGAGTACCGGCGCGGCGTAACGCGTAGCGTTGCACGGACAACCCACTGACCGGAGAGTCATGGACCGTCGCGAGAAATACGCCGGCGGGCTGATCGAAGCGCCATTCCGGGAGAGACGACCGACCATGTACGCTGCGGTTTATTACGGTCCGCGTGACCTCAGGCTGGAATCGGTTCCAGAACCAAGCCTAGGCCCGGGCGACGTCAAACTGCGAGTTCTCTTCAATGGCATCTGCGGCAGCGACCTGCATGAATATTACGACGGTCCCGTCACGACCCGGACGACGCCGCATCCGCTGACCGGGGTCAAGAACCCCGTGATTCTCGGCCACGAGTTGTGCGGCGAAGTGGTCGCCTGCGGCGCCGGCGTCGACGATCTGGCGCCGGGCGATCTGGTTGCCGTGGAGCCTTTTGAGACCTGCGGCTGCTGCCTGTGGTGCGCAACCGGCCAGTACAACCATTGCCCGATCCTGGCGTTGCATGGCTACAATCGAAGCAGCGGCGGTCTTGCGGAGTACAGCGTCGTGCGGCGCTCGATGGCACACCGGCTTCCTCCCGGCATGACCCCCCGGCAGGGCGCACTCATCGAACCGCTGGCGGTAGCGTGGCATACCGCGAACCGCTGCCGGCTCGAAGCGGGCCAGACCGTTGCGATCCACGGCGCGGGGCCGATCGGCATCGGCGTGTGTCTGACGCTCAAGGCGCGCGGCGTCGACGTCATCGTGGTGGATCCGTCGCCGCTGCGCAGGGCCGTGCTCGACCGCCTGGGTGCGCGCGTTACGTTGGATCCGAGAGACTGCGACCCCGTGGCTGCCATCCGCGATCTGACGGGCGGCCACGGGGCCCATGCGTCCGTGGATGCCGCGGGCGTGCCGTCGGCCTTCCACGCCATGCTGCACGGTACGCGCGTCGATGGCACCGCCGTCGTGGTTGCGATCCACCATGTGCCCGTGGTGATGCCGCCGTTCGACTTGCTCATGCCCGAGGTGAACGTCACGGGCGTTGCCATGTCCGTCAACGCGTTTCCCAGCGTCATCGATGCGATGTCGCGCGGCGTCTATCCGCTCGACGACTGGGTGGAGACCATTCCGTTCGAGGACCTCGTGGAAGGCGGCCTCGAGCGGTTGCGCCGGCAGGAAGGATTGAAGATTCTGGTCGACGTGGCTTCGTGCGCCATGCGGCGCGCTCAGGAGGTGGGACAGTGACCGTCAGCGAATTGTTCAAGGTCGCGGAATACGGGGTCATCGTCACCGGCGGCGCCAGCGGGATTGGTCTCGGATACGCCGAGGCGCTCGCAGAGAACGGCGCGCGGGTGACCCTGCTGGACGTCGACGCGGGCCGCATCGACGACGAGATACGACGCATGCGGGGTCTCGGATACGCCGTGCGCGGGGAGGTGGTCGATGTGCGCGACCATCCCGCGATCGATAGGGCATTCGATGCGGCGGTGAAGGCGCATGGACGTCTCGACGTGGTATTCGCCAATGCCGGGATCGATTCGGGGCCGGGATTCGTCGGCAGTTGGGTGGGCGCGGTGCGGTCGCGTAATCCTGAGGGTGCCCTCGAAAACTACACGGACGAACGTTGGAACCGGGTCATCGACGTCAATATGCACGGCATCTTCGCGACCTTGCGCGCCGGCGCCCGAATCATGCGGCCGCAGCGGTCCGGCCGCATGATCGTCACCACATCCGTGGCGGCTTATCAATGCGAGCCGGCCATCGGTTCCGCCTACATGACCGCCAAAGCGGGAGTTGCCCACCTGATGCGCATGGTGGCCCTTGAATTGGCGGCCGATCAGATCACGGTGAACGCCATTGCCCCGGGATTCTTCGCGACAAACATCGGCGGCGGGCACGCCAAGCAGCCGGCAATGCAGGCCGCGATGAGCAAGGTGATTCCCATGCACCGCGTGGGATTGCCGGAAGATATGAAGGGCCTGGCGCTGTTTCTCGCATCGCCGGCGTCGGCGTATGTCACCGGACAGCAGATTTCGATCGACGGCGGCTGGACACTTGGCCTTGCGGACTAAGTCGGCCGCAGGCCTGCTTGAACGCCGCGGCCCGAAGGGCGAGGTGCCCGGGCTGAGTATTAGGGGAGAACGGCAATGGGACTCGTAGGTTTTGGACAACCCGACGATGGCGTCATTCAAATGTGTTACCTGGTGCCGGACATTCAAGCGGCAATGAATGCGTGGGTGGAGAAGCTCCGCGTGGGCCCCTGGTTCTTGCTGGACCACTTTACCGGCACCAACCCGAAGTATCGCGGGCGGGACAGCAAGGCCGACGTATCGCTGGCGATGAGCTTTGCGGGGCACATGAACATCGAGCTCATTCAGCCGAACGATGAACATCCGTCGGTTTATCGGGAATGGATCGACCGCAAAGGATATGGCTTTCACCATTGGGGCCGCGCCACCCGGAATTTCGATGAGGACGTGGCCCGGTATCAAGCCGCCGGACATGATCTCGCTTTTCTTGCGGGGGTCCCGTCGGGCGGCAGCGTCGCGTACATGGACACGACCGCCCTGCTGCCTGGATATGTCGAACTCATCGAAATCGGCGCAGGCTTCGAGCCGCTGTTCAGCAAATTCTATCGCGCCAGCATCGGCTGGGACGGCGAGGATCGGGTGCGATCGTTCATTTGACGGCGGCGGTCGTTGCCGCCTGACTCAATAGCCCGTCCAGCGCGGCGCGGTCAAATTTCCTTCCGCCCAGGAAGACTGCATGGATTCTCGTTGTGTTGTGGATGTCGGTCAGGGGGTCGGCGTCCAGCAACACCAAATCGGCGACCATTCCCGGCTTCACCGAACCGTACTTGTCGGCAGCACCCATGAAGAGGGCGGCATTGCGGGTTGCCGCCTGAAGCGCGGCCAGTGGGCTTACTCCGGCCTCGACGCGCATCGCAAGTTCATCGTGAAGGCTGAATCCCGGAAAGCAGTAGGGATTTCCGACGTCGGTGCCCGCCAGCATGGGAACGCCGGCGCGAAACAACTCGCCGACCAGGCGCATGTCGAAGGCGAGGTATTCGCGCTGCAATTTAAAGTACTCGTCGGACTTGTTTTTCAGCCGGAAATCGTCGTCGGCCACCAACCACCTGCGCGCTTCGCCTCCAAAGTACTTCGTTCGTTCGTCACTCGTGAAATTCGGATCGTTGAGCGAGGCAAATGAGCGGCTGACCACAAGCGTCGGTACCGGCCACGATTTGTTCTTCTTGAATTCCGTGAACAAGCGTCGGCACTTCTCCTCGTCGTAAGTCTTCGATGCCTCCACGACCAACCGCTCCAGTTCTTCCGCGGACTTGGCAGCCACCACCTTCGGCCATAGTTCCTCCTCTCGACCGGAACAGCCAAGGCCGATGCCGTTAAGATGTTCGATGCTTTTTTGCTTCGCGGCAGTCGCCTCCCAGATGCTGATGCTCCGCGGTACGTGTCCCTCGACGTCGATATGCTTCTTCTTCGCCTCGTCGATGATCGCGAAATACGCTTCCCGCGACAGCATGCCGTATACCTTGATGAAATCAGCGCCGTTGCGCGCCTGTTCGTCCACCACCTGCCGCGCCTCCCCGGGCGTCTTCACACTGATGGACTTCGGCCAAACCGCTGGATAACCATCCACGATCGGACTTCCGAGGTAGATACGCGGCGCGTCGATATTCCGGGCGGCCAATTCCGCTCGAAATTGGCCGGCGTTGGCCGGCCCGAACATTTCGCGGATTCCAGTGACGCCATTCGCCAGGTATAGAGGGAAGAAGTCGGCAAACCACGGTTGGTTGTTGCCGTGAACGTGCATATCCCAAAGGCCCGGGATCAGGAATTTGCCGGAGCCGTTCACGATTTTGGCGCCGGAGGACGCCTTGCCCGCGCGAGCGGCAATGACCGCGGAAATTCGCCCTCCTGAGATCTTGACCGTGCGGTGCGACGCCTCCTTGCCGGTCTCCGTATCGATGACGGTGACGTCCTGGATATGGAGCGACGCGGCCATTGGGCGTGGCGCCGCGGAGGGTTGAACTTGCGCGATGCCGGTCAACGGCAGCAAAGCCGCGGCCAAGGCCAGCACGCAGGGGTAGGTGCTCATGATGGGGAGCTTATGCTGGGAAGGACTGAATATCGACCTGGAGCAGCATCGGAATCCGGGCGGAAAAGATTTCATTCAGCGCAGCGTCCAAATCCTCGCAGCGTGCGACCCGGATGCCCTTCACGCCATGGCCCGCGGCCAGCGCGCAGAAATCGAGATGCGGCAGCTTCACGCCCGGCAGTTCGTCGAGGGCGAAATGCCTGCCGAATTCTTCCAGCGCACGGTAGCTGCCATTGTTGACGATGACGAAAGCGACGGCCAGACCGAGTTCCGCGGCCGTCCACAGGCCCTGGATCGAATACATCGCCGACCCATCGCCCAGCAAGCCGATGACCTTCCGTTCCGGCCGCGCCAGGGCCACGCCCACCGCCGCGGGCAGCCCATGGCCCAGTCCGCCGCTTGCGCAAGTGTAGAACGTTTCGCGGTGGAGCATGGGCAGGTGGTCGTGCATGGGCCCACGGCTGCTCGGCGCCTCCTCGACGAGGATGCTGTCGGCGGGGCGTAGCGCCGCAATCTGCTGCAGCAAGTAGCGATCGGTCAACGCATCCGCTTTCACCGGCTGCGCGCGCGGCGCCACGACCGGGGGCGATCGATCGGCCCGGGGCCGGCTACCCTGCACGGCGGCGACGCCCAGCTTCAAATTCGTGACGATGGAGCTGCCCACCGGGGACCAGGAGGCGGCGCCCGGATCGTCGGTGAGCTGGAAGAGCGACGCGCCTTCCGGAATATGCGGTCCATGACCTTCCACGTGGTAGGTGAACGCCGGAGCGCCCAATACAAGGATGAAATCCGCACCGTTGAGACGCGATACGATGCCGGCCCGGTCCGCCGGGAGAAATCCGGCGAACAGCGGGTGCCGTTCGGGAAAACTGTTGCGCGCGGACAGGGGACTTACCCAGACCGCCGCTCGATGCAACTCGGCAAGCGCTATGGTCTCATCCCACGCGTCGTCGCGCGCCACCGAGGCGCCGACCACGATGATGGGCCGTTGCGCCCGGCTGAGTGCATCGGCGGCGCGCGCGAGCAGCACCGGATCTCCGGCAACGGCGCGGCTCACCAGACGGCCGGCTAACGGCAAGCAGGGGCGATCCCAGTCATCGACGGGAACCGACACCAACGTCGGGCCGCGGGGCGGCTGCATCGCGACGTAGTAGGCGCGCGCCAAGGCCGCGGGAACGTCCGCCGCACGTGCGGGCTCGATGCTCCATTTCACGTAGGGTTTGGGGAGCTGCGAGGCTTGCTCGGAAAACAGAAAGGGCTCGAACGGCAAAATGGAGCGCGCTTGTTGACCGGCAGTGATCACCAGCGGCGTCTGATTCTTGTACGCAGTGAAGATGCTGCCCAGCGCATGGCCGACGCCGACGGCCGAATGTAGATTGACGAGCGCGGCGTCGTTTCGCGCCGAAGCAAAGCCATCGGCCATGGCGACGACCACCGACTCCTGCAGTCCCAGCACGTAGCGGAAATCATGCGGGAAATCGCGAAACATCGGCAGCTCGGTCGATCCGGGATTGCCGAAAACCGTGGTCAGCCCGAACCCCCGCAACAGCGAATAGGTTGCCTCGCGAACCGTGACTTCGCCGTTCACAGGCGGATCGCTACGCATTGCAAACCTCGAAAGTTGGCTCCGCATTGGACATCAAGGAAATCTCCCGCGATCGACCGTAACGGCATCCATAGTCTACCCGCAGGGAACGCGCACCTGTTCAGACAGGCTCGAATTTTCCCCTGAGCGCCGGGGGACCGCCGCTGCCCGCCGCCGCGACAGCCTCGTGCAGGGTCCCGAAAATTCGCGTCTCGCCGACCACCGGCGTGAGGCAATGCCTTTCCATGTCGGCACGCATGTAAGGGTTGACACGTGCGAACAGCACCGTGATCTCCCGCCGCGCGAAATCATCGAGCAGGTCGCGCATCACCTGCGCGGCGGAGTAGTCGATATCGGTGATGGCGCTGCAGTCGACGATGAACCACCGAACCGGCGTGGGTGCATGGCGCACCAGGGCATGCACTTCATCGACAAAGCGGTTTGCGTTTGCGTAAAAAAGATCGGCGCCGAAGCGGTAGATGATGAGTCCGGGGCCGGTGATCCCACCCGGCGTGGCCGGAACGGGCAGCCACAGCCCCGAATCGTCCGGCACGAGCATCATCGTATGCGGGCGATAGCTGTGGCGCACGTGCCTGAACAGGGACAGGACTATCGCGAGGAGAATGCCCTGTTCCACGCCAAGCGTGACGACCGTCGCGGCCGTCGCGAGGGCGAGGTAGAACTCGCCGGGACTCTCGCGCCGGATGGCCCGCAATCGTGCGACGTCGATCATGCCCACCGCGATCGAAAAGACGATGCCGGCCAATACGCAACGCGGTAGATACTCGAGCGCGCCGGTCGCGACCACCAGCACCACCGACACGACGGCCGCCAAAGCCAGTTGGGCGACCTGGCTTCGAGCACCCATGTGCTCCGCCATCGCCGTTTGCGTGGGGCTGCCGTTGACGACGAAGGTGCCGCTCAGCGAGGCGACGGTGTTCGCGGCGGCGAGGGCGAGAATGTCCGCGTCCGAATCGACGGTTTCCTGATATCGCAGGGCGAAGGCCCGCGATGTCGCGGCGCTTTGGGCAATGATCACCACGACGCATGAGGCCGCGACCGGGAGCAGCGCGAGAATATCGCTCGCCGCCACGCGAGGCAGGCGGAATATCGGGAGCCCGCCCGGGACGGCGCCGATGAGCGCGATGCCCTGGTGGGCGAAATCCAACTTTGCACCGGCGGCGATCGCAGCGACGACCGCAATCAAAGCGACAGGCGCCCGCGGCGCAAAACGATTTCCAAGCAGAGTGCCGCCCGCCACCAGCACGGACAGCGCCAGGGTGGGTACATTGGATAGGTGCAGGCCATGCATCACTTCCCACGCGCGTACCAGCGAGTAACGCGAATTCACCGCGACTCCGGACATGTCGCTGAGCATGGCGGCAGCCACCTGCAGTCCGACGCCCGCCAGGAACCCGACCAGAACCGTGCGCGATAGAAAGTCCGCAAGGAATCCCAGCTTGAAGAGACGTGCCACCAGCAATAGTCCGGCGGTCAGCAGCGTCACCATTCCGACCAACGCCATGTAGCGTTCTCCTGCCGGCGCCGCCATTTGCGACAGGGAACTGGAGAAGATCGCGGCAGTCGCCGAGTCGGCGGCAACGATCAGATGCCGGGAGGAGCCGAAGACGGCAAAGGCCACGAGCGGAAGGATCAACGTATAAAGACCCGTGACCACCGGCGCGCCGGCAATCCGCGCATAGCCGAGCACCTGTGGAATGTTGATCGAAGCGGCACTCGCACCCGCGATCACGTCGCGCAACACCCGGCCGCTGCCGAGCGGCCGTAAGCCGCCAAAGAGCCTTATGGGCATGGCTGAAGTGTAGCAGCTGGCGACCTTTGCCCAGCCGAAGCACCGAATTCCATTACACTGCGCAAATGAAAATCCCCAAGGGTTTGCAGCCTCTGATCGATGACGGCATGGTCGATACCGTCGTTCGCCGCCTCAAGAGCGGCAAGGAAGCGTCGGTATACATCGTGGCCTGCGGCGGCGAAGCAAGGTGCGCCAAGGTGTACAAGGAGGCCGAGCAACGCGGGTTCCACAAACTCGCGCAGTACCAGGAGGGGCGCAAGACTCGCAGCAGCCGTGATGCGCGCGCCATGGGTAGACGCGGCCGCCACGGCCGCCGGGTTCAGGAGGAGGAATGGAAGAACGCCGAGGTCGACGCCTTGTTCCGCTTGGCCGGCGCCGGTGTGCGCGTTCCAGCCCCCTACCTGGTGCACGAAGGCGTGCTCTTGATGGAGTTGGTGCGGGACGCGCGCGGCGATCCCGCGCCGCGGCTAAATGACGTTCAGATCACTGCTACCCAAGCGCGGGAGTGGCATGCCTTCATGATCGTTCAAATCGTGAGGATGCTCTGTGCCGGCTTGATCCATGGCGACCTTTCCGAGTTCAACGTCCTGCTGGACAGCAGCGGGCCGGTCATCATCGATCTGCCGCAGGCCGTCAACGCGGCCAGCAACAACAACGCGTTCGCCATGCTGGAGCGCGACGTCAACAACATGCGTGCGGCGTTCGGGAGCGCGGCGCCGGAGTTGCTCGAAACCGAATATGCGCGCGAGATCTGGAAACTGTACGAAGCCGGCGAGCTTGTGCCGGATACCGTCTTGACGGGGCGGTTCGCGCGCGACATCTCCATTCCGGACGTGGAGGCCGTACTCAATCAGATCGAAGACGAGCGGCGCGAGGCCGAGGAGCGGCAGCGGCGGCGTGAAGCGGCGGATGCGGCTTGAAATCCGGGAAATCCGTGACCTAGGAGCCTGAGGCCACCCCGAGATTGCGCTTGACAATCGGTAAGCCATGACTTACCGTAAGTCATGGCTTACGCAAACGCACTGTCCGCACTCGCCGATCCCACTCGCCGCAGCGTGTTCGAGCGGCTGCGCTCCGGACCCGCGTCGGTCGGCGATCTCGCGGCCGAACTGCCGGTGAGCCGTCCGGCCGTATCCCAACATCTCAAGGCCCTGAAAATGGCCGGCTTGGTGACCGACAAACCGGACGGCACGCGCCGTGTCTACTACATCGACCCGGACGGTCTCGGCGAACTGCGGCGCTGGCTGGACCAGTTTTGGGACGATGCGCTCGAAGCGTTCAAGAAAGAAGTGGAAAAGCCCAAGAAACCCGGAGGAGGTTTGAAGCCGTGAATCGAACCATCAGCATTGCGCCGGTGCGCAAAACCATCGTCGTACAGGCAACGCCGGAGAAAGCCTTCGCGGTATTCACCGCCGGGCTCGATCGCTGGTGGCCGAAGACACATAACATCGGCACCGCGCCGCTTCGCGAATCCATCATAGAACCCTTCGTCGGCGGCCGATGGTACTCGAAGTGCGAGGACGGATCCGAGGCTGTCGTCGGGCACGTCAGCGTCTGGCAACCCGCGGAGCGGTTCGTCGTGAGCTGGGAAATCAGCGCTCAATGGAAGCCGGATGCCCGCCTGGCCCTGGCGTCCGAAGTGGAGGTACGGTTCGTGGCCGAGGCGGCCGGCGGTACACGAGTGGAACTCGAGCATCGAAAGTTCGAGCGCATGGGCGTGCAGGATGGCGAGACCATGCGCAAGGGTGTCGACGGCGGCTGGCCCGGGTTGCTCGAGCTGTTTGCGAAAGAAGTTTCGGTAGGGAGCGAGTAGACCATACAGCACTGATGCGGCATAAAGTCAGTCGTGGCCAAGAACATCAGGACCAATCACGTCCGCGGGATGGTTGAGCAGCAAGGCTGTATTTCCATTGGCGGCCCGTGACTGAGATTCTCAGTCCGATGAAGTTGACGAGAAACGTAGCCGGGACGCTGTTGACCGCCGTTTCCATCAGTGCGGCGCTTTTTGCCGTCGGCCCGAGTGACTACCCGAATCTGCACCTCATTCTGGACACGGGAATGTGTCTGCTGTCCGGCCTGTTGGCGCTGCTTCTTCGCGACTTGGGTGCGCGCGCCAAGAGCCCGTTTCCCATCTGGTTGGCGATCAGCTTCGGCATCGTCTTCCTGGCGGAGCTGGCTCATGTGCTGGTCACTATCGAGTGGTCCGGCCCCTTAGCGCCGATCGCACAGTTGCAGTCGGTGCTGCGGCCGGCGACCTGGCCGATCGCCGCCGTCATTGAGCCGCTCGGCGTGGGGTTCTCGATTTGGCTGCTGTCTCGCGGCCGGCAACGCGCGCCATGGCTGGCACCGGCGTTGATCCTATTGAGTTTCGCTCTGCTTGCGGTGTTTGTCCTGCTGCCGCGCTACACGCCGCCCGGCGTATGGGGAATTACCAGGCCAGCCCTCGTCCCTGTGCCGTTGCTTTGGGTGCTGGTCGGTTGGGCTTGCTGGCGCGATCGTTCGGCCGAGCGCATCCTGTCCGCGCTGGCACTGATGGCGGCGGTGCTGGTTCTCGCTCATTGCCCCATGCTCTACTCGCGTGCCCCCCATGACACGGCCGCGATGATTGCCCATTTGGGCCGGATCGCCGCTCTGCTGATCCTGTTGGTGTCGCTCATGGAAATGGCCTCACTCGACGTGCTCGAGCGCATTCGGGCCGAACAGCAGCTCGCCCGACTGAATGAGGACCTGGAGCGGCGCATCGTCGATAGGACCGCAGAGTTGAATCTCAGCTACGAGCGCATGCGCGCGATTTTCGAGACGGCGTTGGACGGATTGGTCACCATGGACCACGAGGGCCGGATCGTCGAGTTCAATCCTGCTGCCGAGCGCATCTTTGGACTTGACCGGGGCGATGCGATCGGCCGCTCCCTGGCCGATACCATCATCCCCCCTGCCTGGCGCGGCGCGCACGCCGGCGGACTCGCACGCTACTTGGAGACGGGCGAGGCTGTGGTGTTCGGCAAGAGAATCGAGCTTACCGGGCAGCGCGCCGACGGCACGGCGGTACCAGTCGAGCTCAGCATCAATCGCATGCCCGGAGAAGGGCCGCCGCTGTTCGCGGGCTTCATTCGCGACATCAGCGAGCGCAAACGTCAAGAAGCGCTGCGCAATCAGTATGCCGCGATCGTTGAATCGTCGGACGATGCCATCGTGGCGAAGACCCCGCAGGGGATCATCACCAGCTGGAATCGCGGTGCCGAGCGGGTGTTCGGCTACTCGGCGGCGGAAGCGATCGGTCGACCGATAGTGATGTTGTTTCCCGAAGGGCGCCTCGACGAGGAGACCGACATCCTCAAAACGATCGCGCGCGGCGAGAGCGTCGACCACTTCGAAACCGTGCGGGTCAGGAAGGACGGAACCAGCATCGATGTTTCGGCGACGATTTCTCCGATCAGGAATGAAAGCGGTGAAATCACTGGCGCATCGAAGATCGCCCGCGATATTTCCGAACGTAAGCGCGCCGAGAATGAGCTGTTGATGCAGGTGGTACGGCTGGAGTTGCTCGGGTTGATCACGCATGCGATCGGGCAGCGGCAGGATCTGCCGAGCATCTTCCAGGTCGTGATTCGAAACCTGGAAGACAATCTGCCCATCGAATTCGGCTGCATCTGCCTGTATGACGCGGTCGACGAAATGCTGGACGTCGTGAGCGTGGGTTTGGGCAGCGAGGCGCTGGCGTTGGAGCTTGGTCTCCCGGAGAAGGCGCGCATCCCGACCGGCCAAAATGGTCTCGCGCGCTGCGTCAAAGGGAAGCTGGTTTATGAGCCCGATATAGGTCAGGTAGCGTTTCCGTTTCCGCAGCAGCTCGCCCGAGGCGGCCTTCGGGCGTTGGTCGCGGCGCCCCTGTTGCTCGAAAGCAAGGTGTTCGGTGTGTTGATTGCCGCGCGCCGTGCTCCGCACAGTTTCAGCAGTGGCGAGTGCGAATTCCTGCGGCAGCTGAGCGAACACGTCGCACTGGCCGCGAACCAGGCGGAGATTCACGGCGCCTTGCAGCGCGCCTACGATGATCTGCGACAAACGCAGCAGGCTATCCTGCAGCAGGAGCGGCTGCGGGCACTTGGAGAGATGGCCAGCGGAATCGCGCACGATATCAACAATGCCCTCTCGCCGATGGCACTGTACACGGACGCGCTACTCGAGCGCGAGCAGCGATTGAGCGCACAAGGCCGCGGATACCTGCAGGTCATTCAGCGCGCCATCGATGACGTCGCACAGACTGTCGCGCGCATGCGCGAGTTCTACCGGCACCGCAATCCGCAACTCGCTCTCGCGCCGATTCAGTTGAATCGATTGGTGGAGCAGGTGATCGACCTGACGCGGGCGCGTTGGAGCGACATTCCGCAGCAAGGCGGCGTGGTCATCGAAATGGAGCGCGAATTGTTGCCGGAGCTGCCCGATTTCATGGGCATCGAGAGCGAGGTACGCGACGCGCTCACCAACTTGATTTTCAATGCGATCGACGCGATGCCGGCCGGCGGGACAATGACGCTCCGCACGGGCATCGTGCCGGATGACACCAACGTGTACGTCGAAGTCAGCGACAGCGGGGTGGGCATGGACGAGGACACTCGCCGACGCTGTCTGGAACCGTTCTTTACCACCAAGGGGGAGCGTGGCACGGGCTTGGGGCTCGCCATGGTCTATGGCATGGTGCAGCGGCACGGCGCGGACATCGATATTCGCAGCATGGTCGGACTCGGCACGGCCGTGCGCTTGAGCTTCCCGCACCAATTTGCGAGCATGCCGCTCGCCGACGACTCGGCCGCACCTTCGGCGTCAGCGCGGCGCTTGCGCATTCTGGTCGTGGATGACGATCCGCTGCTGCTCAAATCATTGCGCGATATTCTGGAGGGGGATGGCCACGATGTGACCACGGCCAACGGCGGGCAGAACGGAATTGACGACTTCCACGCCGCTCTGCAACGAGGTGCGGCGTTTGGCGTCGTCATTTCGGATCTGGGCATGCCGTACGTCGACGGCCGCAAAGTCGCCAGCGCCATCAAGAACCTGTCGCCCTCGACCCCGGTCATTCTGCTGACGGGTTGGGGCGAGCGTCTGATAGCGGAGGGGGACGTGCCGGCGCACGTGGATCGTGTGCTCGGCAAGCCGCCGAAGCTCAGGCAGCTGCGGGAAGCGCTGAGCGTCGCCACGACTCTCATGGAACCCTGAGAACCGCCAGTATCCGCTGCCCGCGGTTTGTATCACAATAAGCGAATGAGCAGCCGCAAACCTATAACCCTGCACCGTCTTCGCGAGATGCGGGCGAATGGCGAGAAAATCGCCATGCTGACCTGTTATGACTCGGCGTTCGGGCGCCTGCTCGACGACGCCGGTGTCGACGCGCTGTTGGTCGGGGACTCGCTCGGCATGGTCCTGCAGGGCCACCCGACCACCCTCGGCGTGTCGGTGGGCGAAATGGCCTACCATACTTCGTGTGTCGTTCGCGGAAACCGCACGGCGTGGGTGATCGCGGACATGCCCTTCGGGAGTTACCAGGAGTCGACGGAGGTCGCCCTGCGTCATGCCGTGCAGTTGATGCAAGCCGGCGCCCATATGGTGAAGCTGGAGGGCGGCGGCTGGACGGCGCCGATCGTGCGCGGCCTCGTCGATCGGGGAATCCCGGTATGCGCACACCTCGGCTTTACGCCGCAGTCCGTCAATGCGCTGGGCCACCGCGTGCAGGGCCGCGATGAGGCGACCGCCGCCGTGCTTTTGAAGCACGCTGAAGAACTGACCGCCGCAGGAGCCAGTCTTCTAGTACTGGAGATGGTTCCGGCCGGAGTTGCACGGGATCTGACGGAGCATTTGTCGATACCTACCATCGGCATCGGCGCCGGCGCCGGCTGCAGCGGCCAGGTGCTGGTACTGCACGATATGCTGGGCGTGACGCGCGGCGATCCGTTCCGATTCGTCCGAAATTTCATGGACGGAAGCGCGAGTATCGAACTTGCAGTACGGCAATACGTGACGGACGTGAAATCGGGCCTGTTTCCGGATGACAAGATTCATGGGTTTTGATCCTTAAGATCGTGCAAATACTTCAAACGGTCGCTGATCTACGCCGAGTGCTTGCCGGCTCGCGCAACGTTACCCTCGTCCCCACCATGGGGAATCTGCATGAGGGCCATCTCTCACTCGTGCGGATCGCGTGCGAACGCGATGGCGTGGTGTGCGCGAGCGTTTTCGTCAACCCCCTTCAGTTTGCTCCGCATGAGGATTTCGCCACGTATCCGCGCACGCTGGACCGCGACTGCGAACTCCTTGAAGCCGGCGGCTGTGACATCGTGTTTGCGCCTTCCGAGCAGGACGTCTATCCGGAGCCCCAGGAATACAAAGTTCATCCGCCGGCGCGCTTGGCTGACATCTTGGAAGGACAGGTCCGTCCTGGATTCTTTACCGGCGTTTGTACGGTCGTGCTGAAGCTCTTCGACATGGTTCAGCCGGCTGCTGCAGTGTTTGGGAAGAAGGATTATCAGCAGCTGCTGGTAATCCGAAACATGGTGCGACAACTATCATTGCCGATCGAAATCGTGCCGGCGGAAACCATTCGCAATTCCTCCGGTCTTGCGCTGTCTTCACGCAATGGGTATCTCAGCGACACACAGCGTGTCGAGGCGGTGGAGCTCAACGCCGTGCTGAACGGCGTGGCTGCTGCGCTGAGGACCAACCGGACCGACTGGGCATCGCTCGAGCGGGAGGCCGCCGCTGTGCTGAACGGGCGCGGCTGGAGCCCCGACTACGTGGCGATACGGAACCGGGCGAACCTTCTCGTCCCCGCGCCCGGAGATGACCTGGTTGTTCTGGGGGCCGCCAGATTGGCCGGCACGCGGCTGATCGACAACGTCGAAGTGGGTGGTTTCTAGCCTAAGTTGCGCAGAATCGACGGTCGCAGCTAGACAAATCAATGGGTTGCCGAAAAAGTCGGCACTACATTTTGGTGAAAGGGTTGATCAGGCGGTGAGTGCGGCGGGGAGTTCGGCGTCGAT
>Ga0307516_10000215_pt1 | contig 74522 bp, 72 predicted proteins | sample 19_EM_MG_FD_203310 | JGI IMG/M metagenome (GOLD analysis project Ga0307516, IMG submission 203310) | Populus trichocarpa ectomycorrhiza microbial communities from riparian zone in the Pacific Northwest, United States - 19_EM | ecosystem: Host-associated > Plants > Roots > Unclassified | place... | reverse complement strand
ATCGTACAGCTCCTTCTCGCGTGCCAGGGCGCGGTCGCGGGCGCCCAAGACCTTGTCCTCGAACGACTTGAGCTCGGGCGTGATGAATCGCTCGGCGGATTTCACGGTCTGGCGCCGCAGGTAGTCGGCTGGTACGCGATCTGCCTGACTGCGGTTCACCTCGATGAAGAAGCCCTGAACGCGGTTGAATCCCAGCTTGAGGCTGGACAGCCCGGTACGCTCGCGCTCGCGCCGCTCGAGCTCCAGCAGGAATTGCTCGGTGTTGCTGCCGAGCAGCCGCAGTTCGTCCAGCTCCGCATCGTATCCCGGCGCGATGACACCACCGTCCCGCAGATAGTGCGGCGGGGCTTCGACGATCGCGTGCTCGAGCACCGCGTGCTCCTCGCGGTGATCGCTCAATTCGCTCAAGAGTTGCTGCAGCAGAGGTGAGGGGGAGGATTCCAGCATGGCGTGCAGGGACTGGTGGACGCCCGGCAGTGCGCCGAGCGCGGTGCGCAGTTGCGTGAGGTCCCGCGGCCGCGCGGAACGCAGCGCGACCCGCGCCAGTATCCGCTCCAGGTCGCCGATCGATCGCAAGAGCTCCGACAAAGCGACGTGACGGGCGCCCTCCATGAGCGTCGCGACCGCGTGATACCGCAGCTTGAGCGCGTCGTGATCGCGCAGCGGCCGATGCAGCCAGCGGCGCAGCAGCCGCCCGCCCATGGCGGTCGCGGTATGATCGAACACGCCGGCGAGCGTGAGTTCCGGTCTGCCGGCCAGGCTTTCGTCGAGTTCCAGATTGCGCCGGGTTGCCGGATCCATGACGAGCGCGGCATCGCGTTCTTCGGTGGTGATGGACAGCAGGTGCGGCAATGCCGCTTTTTGCGTCTCGCGAACATAAGCCAGGAGTGCGCCGGCGGCGGCGATGGCGAGCGGCTTGTCGGCGCAGCCAAAGCCGGCCAAATCGCGCGTGTGGAATTGTTCGATCAGCGCGCGCGACGAAGATTCGGTATCGAAATGCCAGGGCGGCCGCAAGCGCCAGGGTCGATCCTGGTTGCCGCTCCCAGCGGTTCCACCGGACCCGCCGGTCAAGGCCGGCAGGGCGCCATCGGGAGCCAGGATTTCCGCAGGCCGCAGCCGCTCGATTTCCGCCTCGAGCGCCGCAAATCCACCGAGTTCCATGACGCTGAAGCGGCCGGCCGACAAGTCGAGCCAGGCGAGGCCGTAGCGTCCGCCGGCGCCGCAGACGCTCGCGAGTAAATTGTCGCGCCGCTCGTCCAGCAATGCCTCATCGGTGACGGTGCCCGGCGTGACGATGCGCACCACCTCGCGCTCCATGGGGCCCTTGGTTTTGCCGGGCTCGCCGCGCTGCTCGCAAATGGCCACCGATTGGCCTTTGCGCACCAGCTTCGCCAGGTAGGAGTCGAGCGTGACCGCCGGTACGCCGGCCATCGGAATCGGCGCGCCGGCCGAGGCGCCCCGCTGCGTGAGCGCAATGTCGAGCAACTGTGCGGCGCGGCGCGCGTCGTCGTAGAACATTTCGTAAAAATCGCCCATGCGATAGAACAACAGCACGTCGGGGTGCTGCGCCTTGATGCGCAGGTATTGCTGCATCATGGGGGTGTGGTCCTGGCTGGAATTGCTGAGGACGGGGTCGGTAGAGGGCAGGTCAGCGGTCACGTGGCCGAAATTCCCGATCCAAATCGGTTGCGATTCGGGCAAACACCTCATTCCAGTCGCCGACGGTCTTTTGCCGATATAACTTCGCGGTCGGGTACCATGGGCTGTCGTCGCGGTCGCGCATCCAGCGCCAGTCCGGAGTGAAGGGCAACAATACCCATGTCGGTCGGCCCAGGGCGCCGCTAAGATGGGCGATGCTGGTGTCGACGGTGATCACGACATCCATACATTCGCACAACGCCGCAGTGTTGGCGAAATCCAGCAAATTGTCATCAAACAAAACGATCGATGGGCTCGATTTGAGCGCTGCGCTATCCGCGTCGCGCACGTCCTTTTGCAGGCAAAAATATTCAAACTCCGGAGGCAGGTGCGCGACCCAATCAGCGAGTCGAATGCTGCGGCGATGGTCGATCGTATTATTTGGATTGCCGCTCCACACCAATCCGACGCGCGGGCAGCTCCGCTCTCCCAGCACCGCGCGCCACCGCGCGACTTTGGCTTTGTCGCTTTGCAAATATTTCGGGGCGGTGGGAACCGTGTCGAGGGTTGTTTTGAACGCCAGCGGCAGACTCATCAACGGGCATTGATAGTCGAAGGGCGGTAAAGGGCTCCCCGCGGCTATCACTTGGGAAACGCCCTCGAGGTTGGCGAGCAAACTGAACAGCGGCGGCTGCACTTCGAGAATCACGGTCGCGCCCTTGGCGGCGCTCAAAGCTGTATACCGGCAAAACTGCAGGGTGTCGCCCAAGCCCCCCTCGCTGTAAAGCAAGAGACGTTTTTCCGCGATGGATTCTTCGCCAAGCCAAAGTGGCTGCGTGAAATTTCTCGGTGTCCCGATGGATAGTCGGTGCGCGTTCTTCCATCGCCATTCATAGCTGCGCCAGCCGTTTTCGAAGTCCCCCTGGAACAACAAGGCCAAAGATCGGTTGTGTTGCGCGTCCGCGTACCCTGGATCGATCGAAATAGCTTGGTTGTAACTGGCCAGTGCCGCGTCCCACCGGGAACAATCCTGCATCAACAGTGCGCGATTGTAATGCGCCATGGCATCGGTGGCGTCGAGGGTGATCGCTTGGTCGTAACTCGACAAGGCCGCTGCCGTTAGGCCGAGACTTTGCTGCACAACGCCACGATTGCAGTATGCATAGGCATAGTCGGGCCTGCGCTCGATGGCCTGATCGTAGCTCGCGATCGCAGCGTCCAGCCGACCGAGGTTTTTCAGCATATTGCCACGTTTATAGTAGGCCTCGGCGTGGGAAGGGTTGAGCGCGATGGCCTGATCGTACAACTGGACCGCGCGCTGGAAGTCCTGAGTCGCTGCGGCACCGGCCGCCTGCATGTAGAGCGAATCAAATTGGTTCGGAGCAGCCGATTTGCGTTTGAGCAACTTGCCGAAGATTGATGGCATGAAATCAGTGTAGCAAACGCCTGTGATTGCACAATGTAATTAATGCTGGCATTATGCAAGCATGACAGTTCAAATCAACATCCGCGATGTTCCCGAGAGGGTGCGCGACGAACTGGCGGCCCGGGCGGCGTTGCAGGGCAAATCGATGCAGGAATTCTTGCGCGCTGAGCTGGAACGCCTGGCTGCTCGCCCTTCGGTAGACGCCTGGTTGCAACAGGTGCGCAAGAGAAAACGCGCGACGCAGACGCGAGTTTCCTCCAAGCAGATACTCGAGCACAGAAACGCTGACCGACGGTGAGTACGGTCGTTGATTCCTCCGTGCTCGTCGCCGCGCTCGTTGACACCGGTCCCCAGGGTGGTTGGGCGGAGGGCGTTCTCGCAAGAGGCTCGCTGCACGCGCCGGAGCTGGCATGTATTGAAGCAACGAGCATACTTCGCCGTCTGGAGCGCGCGAAGTTGATCACGACGCCAGAGGCAAACGGGGCGCAGGAAGACCTCATGCAGCTCAATATCAACTTCTTCTCTTTTGAGCCTTTTGCGGACCGCATTTGGGAATTGCGCCACAATGTGACGACCTATGATGCGTGGTACGTCGCCCTTGCCGAGGCGCTCAAACTCCCCCTGGCGACTTTGGACGAGGCGCTTGTGAAATCGAACGGTGTCGTTTGCGAATTCCTGACCCCTGGACCCTAAATCATCATGTTTCACTCGACCCGAAATCCGTTACTCGCCCGAGCGCCCCTGGCGCGGCTTCGGCCGACGCAATTCACCGTCGGCTATGCCGAGGTGGAACTCAAGGCCCGGCAATGGGCACGGCTCGGTAAGAAGCAGCGCAAGATGGAACTCGAGCACCACGTATTTCCGGCGGTGCTGGGGCCCGGGAAGGACCACTTCATCGTCGATCACCATCATCTCGGGATTGCCCTGCTCGAGGAGGGCCTGAAGGAGGTCTTCGTGGCCCTGTTGGACGATCTGTCCTGGCTGAAGCCTTCCGTGTTCTGGCGCACCATGGAATACCGGTCGTGGACTCATCCCTATGATCATCGGGGCAACCGCCGGGATTACCGCGATATGCCGCAGCAATTGACGCAACTGGAAGATGACCCCTACCGCAGTCTGGCGGGGTTGGTTCGCGGCGCCGGCGGATATGCGAAGGATCAGGCGCCGTTCGTTGAATTTCTATGGGCCGATTTTTTCCGCCCGCAAATTTCCGCCCGCACGATCAAGAAGGAGCCCGATCGCGCGACCCGCGAGGGCTTGCGATTGGCGCGGTCGCCTGAGGCGCGGTATCTGCCGGGCTGGAGCGGCAAGCCGGCGGCGGCGTGAAAGTCACCTGTCAATCCGTGAAGCGCATGCCGTGAAGCGCATGAAGAACACAGATCCAGAGCTTGGACGCCTCGCCGTCCGTGTCGGAAAAGCGCTGCTGCGCAGCGAGCGTTCGGCGGCCACCGCGGAATCGTGCACCGGCGGATGGATCGCCAAGGCGATGACGGATATTGCCGGCAGCTCGCAGTGGTTCGTCGAGGGGTTCGTCACCTACAGCAATGAGTCGAAAACCCGCCGTCTCGGTGTGCCGATTTCGGTGCTGAAAAGCCAAGGCGCGGTCAGCGAGGCCGTGGCGCGTGCGATGGCTCTCGGCGCTCTGCGCCGTTCGGGCGCTCAAGTAGCGGTGGCGGTGACGGGAATCGCGGGTCCCGGTGGTGCGGTGCCCGGCAAGCCGGTGGGTACGGTGTGGCTGGCCTGGGCAGTCAAGCGCGGAGTCAAGGTCCAGGTGACTGCTGACCTTAAGCGATTTTCGGGCGACCGGGACGCGGTGCGCCGAAAGACGGTGCGAGCGGCATTGGCCGGTCTTCTCAAGCGATGACGGCGTCCGCTACCGGTTCGACCAGCGCCCGCTTACGTCTATTTTTCGCGGCCGTGCCGGATCCCGTCGCACGTGAACGGATCGCAGCGGCTTCTCAATCCCTGTCGCTGGAGCCGGGAGCCAGGCGCGTTCCGCGCGAAAATTACCATCTGACGCTAGCTTTCGTCGGCGACGTCGCGGCCTCGCAGTTGCCCGTCATGCTGAAAGTCGGAGCGGCGCAAAAGGAACACGCGTTTTCTGTCACGTTCGATACATACGAGTACTGGCCGAAGTCCGAAGTCATCGTGGCTGCGGCACGCCTCATCCCCGCCGGGTTGCAACGGTTGTGGCGACAACTGCATCGCGAACTCGCCGGGCAGCGACGGGCACTTGAGTCCGAACGACTGCGCCCTCATGTCACCCTGGCGAGGAAGGTCTCGCAACCGCCTGTGTTGCAAGCAATGTCTGCGTTCGATTGGCGCGTGCGCGATTTTTGTCTGATGCGCTCCGATACCAGCGGCATTCAGTCCGCATATACAGTAGTCGATACCTGGTCACTACTGGATAACGCTGAAAATCCTTAGAAAATCTCTTCAATATCGATGCATATGAGATGAGCAGCCGGCGCTGGATATGAAATAATGGAGCCACATTTTGTTGAGGACTCCCTATGGAAGAGAATCGTAAGAAAGCTCTCGCTGCCGCGCTGAGCCAGATCGAAAAACAGTTTGGCAAAGGCTCCGTGATGCGCCTCGGCGATGCGGGCGCCACCTACGAGGTGGAATCCATTCCAACGGGCTCGCTGGGACTCGACATTGCGCTCGGCGTGGGAGGAATTCCGCGTGGCCGCGTGATCGAGATTTTCGGACCGGAATCCTCCGGCAAAACCACCCTGACTCTGGCCATCATCGCCTCGGCGCAGAGCAACGGCGGCACTGCGGCCTTCGTGGACGCCGAGCATGCACTCGATCCGGTCTATGCAGAGAAACTGGGGGTCAAGGTCAACGACCTCCTGGTGTCGCAGCCGGACACCGGTGAGCAGGCGCTCGAAATCACCGACATGCTGGTGCGCTCGGGCGCAGTCGACGTCGTGGTGGTCGACTCGGTTGCGGCGCTCACGCCGAAAGCGGAAATCGAAGGCGAGATGGGCGACTCGCACATGGGCCTGCAGGCGCGACTCATGTCGCAGGCCTTGCGCAAGCTCACGGGCAATATCAAGCGGTCCAACACCATCGTGATATTCATCAACCAGATTCGCATGAAGATCGGCGTGATGTTCGGTAACCCTGAGACCACGACCGGCGGCAATGCGCTCAAATTCTATTCGTCGGTGCGCATGGACATCCGGCGCATCGGCGCGATCAAGAATGGGGAGGAAGTGGTGGGCTCGATGACCCGGGTGAAAGTGGTCAAGAACAAGGTCGCCCCGCCGTTCCGTGAAACGGAATTCGAAATCATGTACGGCACCGGTATCTCCAAGGAGGGCGAACTGATCGAACTTGGTGTGCTGCACAACATGGTGGAGAAATCGGGTTCCTGGTACAGCTACAAGGGCGAGAGAATCGGACAGGGCAAGGACAACGCCCGGACCTTCCTGCAGCAGCATCCGGAGATCTCAAAGGACCTCGAGGCTCAAATCCGCACCAAGCTGATTCCCGAAAAAGCGACCATGAATCGCGGTGGCGACGTCAAAGAGGCGTGACGCCCCGGCCGGCCCGGGGACGGGACCGCCCGTAGACGCTCTCGATTCACGCGCGGCACGCGTTGCCGCGCTCGACGCATTGGCGCGGCGCGACTACGCCTCCGAGGATTTACGCCGCAAACTGCTCGATAAAGGTTACGATCCCACCATCGTCGCCGACCTGATCGAGCGCTTATGCAGCGAAAAACTGGTCGACGACCGCCGCTATGTAGAGAGCTTCATAAGCTATCGCGCGGCACGGGGCCAGGGTCCGCATCGGGTGCGCGCGGACCTTCGGAAAATCGGCCTGCAGGGTGAGATCGTCGAACGGGGCCTGGCGGTCTATGGCGACTGGATCGCCGATCTGCAAAGGGCGCGCCAAAAGAAGTTTGGCGCGCAGCTTCCGACCCATTACGCTGACAAACAGCGCCAAGCGCGATTTCTGGGTTACCGCGGCTTCACGGGCGCTCAGATACGATTGGCTCTAGGCTTTGACACGGACATTGACGTAGACACCACAGATATATGAAACGCGACGCCAAATTGAAATCGATGACGAGTTCGGAGATCCGAGCGAGCTTCCTGGAGTTCTTCCGGAAGAATGGCCATACGGTCCTGCCTTCGAGTTCGTTGGTACCGGGAAACGATGCCACGTTGCTGTTCACCAATGCCGGCATGGTTCAGTTCAAGGACGTGTTTCTCGGCAAGGACGCGCGCGATTACTCACGCGCGGCGACGGCGCAACGCTGCGTCCGTGCCGGCGGCAAGCACAACGACCTTGAAAACGTGGGATACACCGCCCGTCACCATACATTCTTCGAAATGTTGGGAAATTTCAGCTTCGGCGATTATTTCAAGAAGGAAGCAATCCATTTTGCGTGGAATTTCGTCACCGGCACTCTCGGCATCCCCAAAGATCGCCTGTGGGTGACGGTTTACAAGGAGGACGACGAAGCAGCGCGTATTTGGACGGAAGAGATGGGCATCGACCCGACGCGATGCACCCGGATGGGCGAGCAGTCGAATTTCTGGTCGATGGGAGAAACCGGGCCGTGCGGCCCCTGTTCGGAGATTTTCTACGATCACGGCCCGGAAATCCCCGGCGGGCCGCCGGGCACTCCCGAAGAGGAGGGCGACCGGTACGTCGAAATCTGGAACCTCGTGTTCATGCAGTTTGACCGCTCAGCGGATGGCACGTTGGTGCCGCTTCCCAAGCCGTCGGTGGATACCGGCATGGGCCTGGAGCGCGTTGCAGCCGTCATGCAGGGGGTGCACAGCAATTACGACATCGATCTATTCAAATCGCTGATACGCGCTGCAGCCGAGATCACGGGCACCGACGACCTCGAGTCCTCGAGTTTGCGCGTCATCGCCGACCATATTCGGGCCTGCACGTTCTTGATTGTCGACGGCGTCGTGCCGTCCAACGAGGGCCGGGGATATGTGCTGCGTCGCATCATACGGCGTGCCATCCGGCATGGCTATAAGCTCGGTCAAACGCAGCCGTTTTTTCACAAATTGGTGGCTACGCTGGTGCGTGAAATGGGCTCGTACTATGCCGAGCTCGTGAGCGGCGAGGCGCGTGCCACCCAAGTCCTCGCCCAGGAAGAGAGCCGCTTCGCCGAGACTTTGACGACCGGCATGGCGTTGCTCGACGCCGAGGCGGCCAAGTTGACCTCGTCGGTGATTCCCGGCGAGACCGTCTTCCGGCTGTACGACACGTACGGGTTTCCGCTGGACCTCACGGCAGACGTCGCCCGCGAGCGCGGCTTGACCATCGATCAGGCGGGCTTCGACGCGGCGATGGACGCGCAGCGCGGCCGGGCGCGTGCCGCGAGCAAATTCGGGACGGATCTCCGGGAGTCGGTGAAGCTGCCCGGCAGGACTGAATTTTCCGGCTACGATCATTTGGCGGGCAGCGGGAAGATCACTGCGCTCATCTTCGACGGTGCGGTGGTCGAGGCGCTGCGGGCCGGCCAGGAAGGACAAGTCGTCCTGGATCACACCCCGTTCTACGCAGAGAGCGGCGGACAGGTGGGCGACACCGGAATACTCACCACCGATACCGCTCGCTTCACGGTCAGGGATACGCGGAAGATCGGTACGTCGTTCGCACACGTGGGTGTGCTCGAGTCGGGCGAACTGCGTGTTGGGACCGAAGTTCAGGCGGAAGTCGACGGCAGCCGCCGGCACTCGATCGCTCTGAACCACTCCGCCACGCATCTGTTGCACGCTGCGCTCCGCGAGGTATTGGGAAAGCACGTTCTGCAAAAGGGTTCATTGGTCGCACCCGATCGGCTGCGTTTCGATTTCGCGCATACCCAGCCGGTGTCAGCCGATGAATTGCGTCGTGTCGAGGACCTCGTGAACGCCGCCATTCGCCGCAATGCGCCGGCTGAGACTCGCGTCATGGCCTTGGACGAGGCGGTAGCCGCCGGCGCGATGTCGCTGTTTGGGGAAAAGTATGAAAACGATGTACGGGTTCTATCGATTGGTGATTTCTCGATGGAACTCTGCGGCGGAACGCACGTCGAAAGAGCCGGAGATATCGGCTTCTTCAAGATCATCAGCGAATCCGGAGTTGCAGCCGGGGTACGCCGTGTCGAGGCGGTCACCGGGGAGGCTGCGATCGATTGGGTGAGTCGAACGGATCAAGTCTTGCGCGACATTTCCATTATGTTGCGTGGAAGCCGCGAGGACGTCGACGAGAAAGTTCGCGAACTTGTTGAGCGTTCGCGTCGACTGGAAAAGGAGGTTCAGCAGCTTAAGTCAAAGCTGGCGAGCGGGCAGAGTGGCGATTTGTCCACTCAGGCGAAGGATGTAGGCGGTATCAAGGTTTTGGCCGCGCAAGTCGATGGAGCGGACGCCAAGGCTTTGCGAGATGCGATGGACCGGCTCCGAGACAAGCTGGGCTCATCGGTGATCGTGCTCGCGACCGTCAACGAAGGGAAGGTTGTCTTGGTTGCGGGTGTTTCCGCTGATTTGCTCGCCGAATTCAAGGCGGGAGACATCGTCGGCGCTGTTGCAGCGCAAGTCGGCGGGAGGGGCGGCGGGCGAGCCGACTTCGCGCAAGCGGGAGGCACCCAGCCGGAGAACTTGGGCGCCGCATTGGCGGGCGTGGAAAACTTGGTGCGCATGCGCAAGGCTAGTTAATCAATTTAACTTTACGCCTGCTCAACAAGTGCAAGAACCGACGGGCGGTTTCTTGTATTCTTACAGTTTGATGAATGAACCCATGGCGTGTCGGATTACGATTCGTCCATGAAGGAACGAGGACGGCGATGCGGTTTCGAACGCAGCCAGGTGTTCCGCAATACATGCCACGGGAGCTAGGAGCCGCAACATGTTGATATTGACCAGACGAGTGGGTGAAACGGTGATGATCGGAAACGAGGTCACCGTGACCGTTTTGGGCGTCAAGGGGAACCAGGTCCGGATCGGTGTCAACGCGCCCAAAGACGTGGCCGTCCACCGCGAAGAGATTTACGACCGCATCAAACGAGAAGAAGAAGGCTACCCGGCCGTCCAGACGCCTGGAACCAAGGTATCCGACGACGCCTGAAAGGCGCCTTTAGCCCCCGATCGCTTTACCTGGACTGCTCCGGGCGGGTATCATCCCGCGGTTCCGAGATAGGGCTTTGCCCGACGGGAGAGGTGGCCGAGTGGTCGAAGGCGCGCCCCTGCTAAGGGCGTAAGGGTCAAAAGCCCTTCGAGGGTTCGAATCCCTCCCTCTCCGCCAAACGTTGGGTAAATTTTTGTAGGTTTGGATCGGTCAGCGGCGAGGGCAACGAAGCGGGGATAACGCCCGAAGGGCGGCCCCGAAGGGGCGAAGGTGCGAAGCATCTGAGTAATCCCTCCCTCTCCGCCATGTATTGCAATGATTTCGCTCAATGCGCGCCCGTAGCTCAGTTGGATAGAGCGCCTGGCTACGAAGAAGTCAACAGCCGGTTCGACTCGGGCGGATTTGATTGAAGGATCAGGAGGTTAGGGAAAGGTCAATTTCCGCCCTCAATGCGGAGTGACCAAAGAGTGACCACGGAAGGGGATTTTACATCTGCGCGCCCGTAGCTCAGCTGGATAGAGCACAACGCTACGAACGTTGGGGTCGGCGGTTCGAATCCGTCCGGGCGCACCATTTCAAAATGGTCCGAAAGGACAAAAATTCGCGCTCCCGAATCGGAGGGGAGCGACCTTGCTTTGGCGGCGCCGAAGCCGCATATTTGCATCATGGCGAGTAAAGCGAAAAAGACGATGCGCACTCGGCGCTCAGCGGCTACTGAGCCCACGATCGTTTATCGCGGCATCAAGATTGCCCCCGTGAGCGGCAGGCGTTCCGCCACCGCCGAAGCTATCCGCGACGCGCTGCGAACAAAGTCCGAGCAGACGCGTCGTGAGCCGGGGCGCGCCTAAGCCGCCAGCCTCCAAGGCCGTCTTCATCAATTGCCCGTTCGACGACGGGTTCAAGCCAATTCTGCGCGCGATGGTCTTTACGATCATCTCGTCGGGCTATTATCCGCGCTGTGCGCTCGACGCGACCGATGGGGCGGATGTCCGGGTCAGCAAGATCGCCACCATGATTGGTGAGTGCGATTGGGGGATTCACGATCTTTCGCGGATCGGGGTTGATCCGACCGGTATGCCTCGCTTTAACATGCCGATGGAGTTGGGCCTCCATCTTGGCGCACGACTTCTCGGCGAGGGCCGGCACCGACGCAAACGGGCTTTGATCCTCGATGCGGAGCGGCATCGGTACGATGCCGCTCTATCTGACATTAGCGGCCAGGATATCGAAGTCCACGGCAACGACGCCGCTCAGGCGATCCGCCGCGTGCGCAACTGGCTGTCGGAACATCGTCCTCGCAACGCCCAGCCATTGCCCGGTGCGGCCGCCATGCAGGCCGACTACCGCCTGTTCCAGGTGGAGGTCGCGGCGCTTCTCTCTGCGAAGCGTCTCGATCCGCTGGACGAGGTCACGCACAGCGACTTCTTGTTCGCTGTGCGTGACTGGATCGCCTCGCGCGTCGCAGCGACGAAATAGTTTCCGCCATGTCATATGATGACCATGGCCCAGTGCTGGGGTGCCGATGCCCTTTACTCGCGGCGGCCAGCCAGACTGCAGCGCCCTGGATATTCAGCGGAAGGTAACGAATGCTTGCGGCGACTGAAGAGGAGATCAAGACCATCACGAGGTACATGGTCTCGCAAGCGCGAGATCTTGAGGTCACTTTCGTTCAGAAAGTCCATTCCGAAAACCTGCTCGGACATGTACACGACGTGTGGGATGTTCACACGAACAAAGATCGGTGGTGGGTCATCACAAATCCAACGAACCTGTATTCACAGGATCAATTCCCGAATATGGACATCGCCGTTACATTCCACGTCGGTCTTTGCCTTCGCATACCGCGTTCAGAGAAGCCTAAGCTCTCGGATCTATCCGTTGAGCCATTCTCGGTGTGCTATCGACAGATGTCGGATGCGAGCGAGGCATTGTCTCAAGCCCAAGAAATCGCCGACTTTCAGGCGATAGGTGTCCGTTACCGTGAAATGTTATTGGCGTTCACGGACGCTTGTCGCAAAGTATTCCCTTGGACAGCCACGGAGCCAGCGCCGAAGGCGGCGGATTTCAAGTCATGGATCGATCACATCTGTAGTATCTTTCTTCAGGGCGAGACCCACGAGAACCGCCGACACTTGTTCAAGACGTTGTTGGATAGCGCGTGGAAGTTCGACAATTGGCTTACGCACGCGAAGAACTCGACGTGGTACGACGCAGAGGCCGCTGTATCAGCCTCCGAGAATGCGTTGACGATCTGCATTTCAACGATCATTCGTCACTTGAGGGGTGTTCCGGATCAGTGTCCACAATGTGGCTCAAGCCGCCTGGAGCCTCAGCACGCGCAGAATCCAACAAACCCAGAGGACATTTGGGAACGGCCGGGATGTCAAAAATGCGGCTGGACAGGCAACGAGACGCGAACCAAGCCGATCAGGTCGACGAGCACGAAAAAACCTAAGAGCAAGGTCAAGGGTGAATGCAGCATCCAGGCAGTGCCCATTACAAATCTCAAGAAACCAAATTGAATCCGGTTGTTCGTGCCGGTACTTGTCCGCGCTCACATCGTTTCACGCAAATTAAATGCCAGGCGTGCCGCGAAATGTTATACGCCCGCTATGGAGTCCTTGAAACAGATTGAGCGTCCCGGCGTACCGCCGGCGGGCTCGCGGGCGTTGCCCCGCGCCTCGCAGCGAGTCGCGGCCATTCGGCTTTGATCCCTGACGCCTCCGGCAGCTTTAGGCTGCCTGCGTGCTCCGCTTGCGTTGATCTCAAATCGAGTATGCAGGGAGGCGGTCTTGCTGTTTTTTTACCGTACCACGCCAATCGGAGTCGTCAAGGGCTGCGCGCGCAAGGCACGCTTGCGTCCGTTCGGCCGTCTTCGACCCCTGACTACTCCGCTGCGGCGTGTTCGCTCAGCTCCGGGCAATTCCGCCCAAATGACCGGAGCCAAGATCATGTCGCAACTTTCTTTCCCCATCGATTCTTCGCTTCTCGTTCGCGATGCACATGGACGCTATGTACTTGCGACGGCGGAGCAAATTCTCGATGCCGCGCGTCAGGTGATTGATCAACGGATGCGTCCAGGCACACCTCTTACTTCACCCCGCGCGGTGCGCGAATTCCTAAGTGCAAAACTTGCCGGATTTCAATATGAGGTTTTCGCGGTAATCTTCGTCGACTGCCATCATCGGTTGCTCGAATACACAGAGATGTTCCGCGGAACTCTGGACCAGGCACCCGTTTTTCCGAGGGAAATTATCAAGGAGGCCTTGGCACGGAATGCGGCCTCAATAATCGTGGCGCATTGCCATCCCTCGGGATCCCCGACTTTTAGCAGCGCCGACGAATCGCTGACCCGGCGCTTGCGCGACGCGCTGGAATTGGTAGGACTCAAGATTTTGGATCACGTTTTGGTGGCAGGGAATACGACGACATCGATGGCCGAGCTCGGGCTTCTATAAGCCAAAGGGGGCGACGCCCCCTTTTTGCGGTGGTCGCGAGGGGCGCGTGCCCTCGCAGGCGGCGGTGCGGAGACGCCACGAAAGTTTTCTGTCTCCGCGAGCGAACGAGTGGCACCCCGGCGGCTAAGACGCAAGAAGGGGTTTGCCTGGTCCTTTCCAGATTGACAACGTCGGTCGTCGCGTTCAAGACCCTGTGCGCGGGCCGATGGCCCGTGCTCGGCGAGTCGCTACGCGAGTCCTGAGCGCTCCACTGCGACGTGTCCTCTGCGGACCGCAGGCAATCCGCCTGCTAGAAATGCATAGGATTTCATCATGGAACACAATGACAACTCGATCATAGTTGCTACAATCGTCTCCGAGGCCCAGAGGCTCAATTTTCTACCGCGGCACTTTGGCCCGCTGATGCTCACTGTCTAATGAGCACACATTAAAAATGTGTTGAGCCCTCCGTAAGTTGTTGTTTCTTCGTAGGGGTAGGGCCGAACACTCCACATTAGTGACAGCATCGCAGCTCCCAATCTGAGGAGACAGCGATGCTGAACGAACTTATTCCCAACGCATGCATTAAACACCGCGCTCTGCCGATACTCGGAAGCCTTCTCGAAGACTTCGACGATTGGCTGATCGGACAAGGCTATGGATCTGTGACGCGCAAGTGTTACGTCCAGCGCCTCACGGGGGTCGAACGATATCTGTATCGCCGCGGCGCCCGTTGCTCAAGCGACTTAACGGCCGATCGGCTCGCCAAAGCGCAGAGATATTTCCATCCCAGACCCGGGCAGATTTTCTGCGCGGTTTCCTGTTTGCGCCGCTTCTTGCAAGCGGAGCAACGTCTAGCAGCGGCACCTCTTCCGCCACCTCGACCCTTCGACGATACACTGCAGGCGTATGTAAACTACCTCGTCGACGTTCGAGGTCTCACGGGCTCAACGACCAACCAACACTGCGCCAGCCTTCGCGCGTTCGTCGATCATCTCCTCGCCAACGACGATTCGTTTCACTGGGCCAAGCTGACTCAAGATTGCATCGAGGGATATGTTCGTTCCGTCGGCAAAGCCTACTCGCGGGTGTGGTTGCAACATATCGTCGCGCATCTCCGCAGCTTTCTCAGGTTTCTGGGTCTGCAAGGTCTGGGTCCGCTGCCAGGCACGCTCGTGGTCGATGCCCCGTGCATTTACAAACAAGAGCAGCTACCCAAAGCATTGCCGTGGGAGACGGTGCAAGCTTTTCTGAGGGGAATTGCCCGGACCACGCCGAGCGGACTTCGAGACTACGCGATCTTCTCGCTCATAGCGGCGTATGGATTGCGGCAATCCGAGGCCGCGGGATTGCAGCTTCACGACATCGATTGGAAGAGAGGTGAGATCCACATAGTCCAGCCGAAGACTCGTCAGCGTCTGACATTGCCACTGCTGGGGTCAGTGGCGAAGGCGCTCTTGGCGTACTTGCGCAAGGGGCGCCCAAAAACCTCATCACGTGCCGTCTTCTTCAGCCTCAAAGCGCCTCTCGGGCAAATCACTCCCAGGGCCGTTGCTGCCGCATTTCGGGGCCGGGTTCTACAAAGCGACTTGAATATCGCGTTTACTGGCGTGCACTGCCTGCGACATTCGTATGCGACCCATCTCTTGCGGCGCGGCGTTCCGCTGAAGACGATCAGCGATCTGCTCGGGCATCGTCTCCTCGATACGACATGCATCTATTTGCGCATGAACTTCGACGAGTTGCGCGAGGCCGCCTTGTCACTACCCACCTCGGAGATCCGCCCATGAGCTGTGCGTTTACCTCTTGTCTGGCAGGCTTGATCGATCGCTATCTGACCTTGATGGTAGCGCTCGGGCGTGGCTATGCGCTCGAGCGACGGGTTCTTACCCACCTGGATCGGCACCTGAGCCGCCACCACAGCCGCGACCTCTCATGCACTGAGTTCGACGAGTGGTGTAAATCGATCCGCCACATGGCGCCCGGTTGGCGGCGTGTACAGATGTACATCGTGCGCAAGTTCTGTCTCTACCGCCGCCGGTCGCTTGCGAGTGCCTTTGTCCCGGATACCCTTCATTTCCCGGACCGGCCGCCGCGAGAGCTACCCTACATCTTTTCTGATCGCGACATACGAAGTCTATTGCTCGCGTGTTCGAAGCTCAGGCGGACAACCCAATCGCCGCTGCGCCCGCACGCTTTTCGCTTGGCGGTCGTGTTGCTTTACACCAGCGGATTGAGGCGCGGGGAGCTGCTAGGATTTGCTCTGCGGGACTACGACCCAGCCGCGAAAACTCTGCTCATCAGAGAGACCAAGTTTTACAAGTCACGGTATATTCCCCTCTCGGCCGATGGAGATCAGGAGTTACAGCGATACCTTGTTGTCCGAGGGAAGTTAGGATTCTCCATGCGTCCCGACAGTCCGCTCTTTTACAACGGCAATGCGCAACGGCGTACTTACTCGATCGCCGGGCTGCAGACCGGATTGTATGAACTCATGGATAGCTGCGGTATTCGTAAAGCTAATGGCAGAGTGCCGAGGGTGCATGACTTTCGCCACGGGTTTGCGATTCGCAGTCTCCTGCGTTGGTATCACGCTGGGGCGGATGTGCAGTCGAAGTTACCCCTGTTATCAGCCTACATGGGCCACATCTCCATTTCATCCACCGAGTATTACCTGTCGTTCGTGCCGGAGCTTGCAGCCGCTGCGAGCGAGCGATTTCGTGCCCGGTGCGGAAGTCTGATTGAGCCCCAGTGCGGAGGGAAGGTTCATGAGTAAAGCAAAGCCCAACGCCTTGGCCCGTGCCCTCCATGGTTTCTTCAGGGAGTATCTGCCTGAGCAAAGGGGCCTGAGTCGACACACTATATTGAGTTATCGAGATACGCTCGCACTGCTGCTTCGGTTTGTTTCCAAGACTCAGCGGCAACCGCCTTCCGGGCTCGACATGGACTCCGTCTCCCCAGAGACGGTCTTGAGTTTTCTGCACTACTTGGAGAAAGAGCGCGGTAACAAAGTCTCTTCGCGCAACGTGCGGCTTTCAGCGATTCATGCCTTCTTCCGCTATGTGTCGATCTATTCGCCAGAGCGGCTACACCAGGCGCAAAGCATCCTCGCCATCCCATTCAAGCGCTCCGCGAGCCGACCGATTGACTATTTCGAGTACGAGGAGATTCAAGCCGTATTGCAGAGCGTGCGGCGCGACACCTTGGCCGGACGGAGAGACTATGCGTTGCTGGCGCTGATGTTCAATACTGGAGCTCGTGTGCAGGAAATCGTCGATCTCAACCTCTCTGACCTGCAGCTCCAGTCGCCGCTGCAAGTACAGCTTCACGGCAAAGGCCGCAAAACGAGGATTTGCCCGCTCTGGCCTCAGACCGGAAAGATACTGAAGGGCTTCATCGCCGAGGCCGCAGCTTCCCCCGATCCACACTGGCCGATCTTCCGCAATCAGCGAGGCGAGCGGCTTACCCGTTTCGGCATCCGCTATATCCTCAACAAATACTGCCGAAGCGCCGCATCTGCTCATCCATCGCTCGGCAAAAAGAGACTGCACCCGCACAGCATGCGTCACAGTACCGCGGTCCACTTGCTCAAATCAGGCGTAGAGCTGCCTTCGATCAGCCATTGGCTCGGTCACGCTAGCATCGCAACAACTGGTCGCTATGCGAAGGTCGATCTTGAGATGAAGCGTGAGGCACTGGCCCGAGCGGCGATGTTTGCCGACTGCCTCACTCCGAGTACCTGGCGCCAAAGTCGCTCCGTCCTCGACTGGCTGGCACAGCTCTGAAGCTGAAATAATGTGGAGTCGTCGGTACGTTTTCCTCGTCCATAAAGCCCAGACGGCGGCGACTCCACATTCATGACTGCTGCACATTAAAGCGTAAATGTGGCTCGCCACATTTACCGTCGAGCGCCAAGTCTATTCCTGGCTCTCGACGTTAAGCCAGGACTATTCGAACGGCCTGTGGCACTTCTACACCTTGAGTAATGGCGGTGGATACCTCGCTCCAGCGACTCCCGAGCGGTTTCGGATCATCGTTCAATCGAATGACTTCTCTGGAACCCTGTCGGCAGACGCTGCCGGGATCACCGCGACGCTGTTCGCTTTAAGTTCACTCTCGTTCAAGTTTCCGAGAATCGAGATCCTCTCAACGCGATTTCATCAGCTGTGGGACTTCGCGGGCGAGCACGCCGAACGACGGCTCATCTTTCAGGCCATCGATTGACGTAGAGCGCGCGGCGGTGCCCTTGGCCGCCGCGTTTCGCTTTTGCGCTGTCGTCACAACCATCGATCAACTGATAGAGATGGTAGAAGGAGCACATAACCTGATGTGGTCGCTCATCAAGGCGACTGACGGTTGCACTCGCGCCCCGTTCGCAAGGGCGGGGCGCCTCTTCTGTCTAGGTCTCTATGGATCGCCCATTAACCCGAGCATCCGCTTTCGTTGAGCCCTTCCCAACGCCGAGAACCCGACGATGAGCGCGGCGAGTTCTTGGTCTTGACAATAGAAATATGGGACCGGGGTTTGCAGCACCGCTGCCAAACGCGTCAGCGTTTGCAGATCCGGCATGTGTTTCCCGCGCTCGTACTGGTTGATTCGCGCGCTTGCGGAAAAAACATCGATCCCTGCCTTTATGCCGAGCTGCTTTTGAGAAATGTCGGCCTGCAGCCGTGCCTCCTTCAAGCGCTTTGCGACAATCGAGATTCCGCTCATCTCCGCCCCAGTGGTATATGTGGGTCTCAGAGACTCTTAGCTTTCTCATTGACGCGATACTAAGACTTCCTTAGTATCCTGGCGCTTAGGAGCGTTGCATCGATGGCCAATTCGCTGGCTATAGGACGGCTACCGCATGAGGGACCTATTATGCTCATACTGACTCGACGGCCGGGTGAAGAGATATTCATAGGCGATGACATCACGGTCGTTGTGCTGGGCGTCAAAGGTAGGCAAGTGCGCGTGGGCGTGAACGCACCGAAAGAGGTTGCGGTTCATCGAGAAGAGATATATGACCGCATCAGGTGTGGCAAACAATTGGTGCCGGAAGGGGTACCTGATAAGCAGGGGCAGGATCGTGGTCAACGCACGCGCTAGGTATCCGGAGTTTTGACGACGTATTTGCAGGTGTCGAATTCACAGGTCATCACTTATCGAAGGTTCCTATGATTACTCTGACTATCATTTTTCTCCTCCTGTTCGTCCCCGCATCGCGGCGGATACTTTCTCGGATCCTGTCGGGCATTCTCACCGCGCTCGGGATCGTCTGCTTCGTCGCTCGGGACTCGCGCACGCGGCGAAGAGGGTTCTGACGGTAACGACGTGGCCCTTTGGAGTTCAACCGGTGCGGGTGGATTGTTGCAACCACTTCGGTGGAAGCTTCGCTTCGGTTGCAGTCATGAGTTCGGCCGAACCGCAACCCAGAGCACGAGCGATCTTAAGCACCAGCACGAGCGTTGGCATGTGCTCGCCGCGCTCGATCTTCCCCATGTGAGAGCGCTCAATGCCGGCCAAATGGGCGAGGGTCTCCTGGGCCACTCCTTGTTCGGTTCTCGCTTCACGCACCGCAGCGCCGAAAGCCCGCGCCGGCGCCACCTCAAAGGTGGTCGCGCCTGTTGGCCGGCCGCGTTGAATCGTGCGCTTTTGCATGGACAAAAGCGTCGATCTTCAGCACAATTTAAACCACGTTAAATTTAACTCTTACGAATCAACGTGCAGCATTCTCGACAAACCTCAAATCCGCATTTACGCTTTGCCGCTTCAGTGCAAGAAAAATGCAATAGCGGATGTGTATTTTGTCGCCTTGGTCCGCCGTGGAGCGACATCGATTGAACGAAGCGACCGTAAAGAAGCTCATCACCGACGAGGAGCGCGCGCAGCTGCTCGCCAACGGCAACGCTCGTACCCAAGGACAGGAGCTTGACCCGCTGCCCGTCGTTAAGCTCTACACCCCGGACGCCCATGTGACCTGGCTTCTTACCGAACTCGATCCCACTGATGGCGATACCGCCTACGGATTGGTCGACCTCGGCTTCGGGACACCGGAACTGGGGACCATACGGATCTCGGTTCTGGAGACCATCCGCGGACCACGAAAACTGCCCGTGTTCCGCGAGTTGAATTTCACGCCCCGGCGCACACTCTCCGAGTATCTGCGGCGGGCGCAAGCCGACGGGTCGATCAACGATTGATCGCGCTTTCGCTGGTCAAAACTGCCAGCTTTAAGATCCAGCCGATCTGATCTGTTTCCGTCTTTGTGCATTTCAGTACTCCCGCACTTGCGTAGATCCGTATCGATGGCGGCCAACCATGCGATTGCCTGAGATTCAAGTCAAGTAACTGGCGAAATTCCCTCGTTTCTCGACGAGCATTTTGGCGGAGCATGAGCCATCATGGCGCATCTCGTCTCGGAACGGAACTCTGACGTGACCCCAGCGGAATGGCGACCCACTGCGCCGTATCTTTACATTCTGCATCTCGATGCGATTGCACTCGCGTGGGAGTACCTGCGGCGCAACTCCGCCTACCGGCGCGACTGGAAGGAATTCGGCCATCGGCATCCGGTGCAACGCGCCCGGAACTGGGGGTTGCATTGGCCTGGAGGATCCATCACTCGATTCGCGTGAGGCGCAACCCCAATGGCACCCGAGGCCGCCGGCGATCGTGCGGCTCATCGACGGCGACGAATGTGACCCGAAGGTCGCCTTTTCGCTGTGGAGCATTCCGGGCCGAAAATCGCTCTTTCATGATGGAAGTGATTTGCTTCTGACCGCGCAAGACAGTCATCAGACCCTGCGGCTCATACTCTCTGCTGATATCCAAGACGGCGGCGCGTTTGCGTTTTCGGTTCCCGGCTCCCATTTGCAGGAGTCCTGGCCGACGGCCACCCGCGTTTCTGAATTGCTCAAACTTAAGCGCAGGTCATCCAAGCGCGCTGCCACCCGTCGTCCGGGCCGCCACGCACTCGTCCACATGCGATCGCTTCAGGCGCTGGATGGAGAATCCGCCGGCGCCACCCATCGCGACATCGCGAGCGCAATCTTTGGGGAATCCGAGGTGTGGCGACGGTGGGCCACAAACAGCGAAATGCGCGCTCAAGTTCGCTACTTCCTGCGCCGCGGCCACCGGCTCGTGGAGGGCGGATATCAGGGGCTCCTGACGAAAACGAGATCGAACCGGGAGGAGGGAGGTTTGCGCACTGCCTCCGATTCTCCCTAGACCCCATCCGAATCCACCGCAAGCTGTCTCTCGCCGGCAGTGCCCCGACCGCCGGCGCCCCATGCAGACGGAGACAGCTCAGATGGACAGAAACACGACAGCGCCCGCGACGCTCTATCTCACCCCCGATGAAGCCGGTGCGCATCTTAAGTTAAGCCCGCGCACGCTTGAAAAGATGCGCACGATTGGCGGCGGACCGCGATTCCGCAAACTCGGGCGGCGCGTGATTTATTCCCTCCAGGATCTTGAGGCCTGGTCCGACGCGAGGGCGTGCGAGAGCACATCCGATCCTGTTTACGCCGCTTTGCGCTGATCGAGGTCGGGTCTCTCATGTCAGCCACGCCACGACGGGATGACGAGCGAGCGCAATTGGAAATCTTTCGCGCACTCCCCGGTGATCTCGCCGCCCGTGACGCGCAGGATCTGATGGCGTATCCCTTCTTCAGTCTCGCCAAGACCCATCGTACGGCCCCCATAGACTTCCGTGCTGGCGAGATCTCCATCCGAGTCGAGGCAACCGCCGAGCACGGCATGGCAACTATCTGGGACGCCGACGTTTTGATCTGGGCGGCCTCGCAGATCGTCGAAGCGCGTGATACAGGCCTCCCGACTTCTCGGCTCATGGTGGCGACGCCTTACGAGATCCTTCGGTTTGTTCAACGTGGAACATCGGCACCCGAGTACACACGCCTGAAAGCCGCGCTCGATCGGCTGCAATCAACGACCGTGGCCACGTCGATCCGCCAGGCCGCGGGTAGGAGGGTTCATAGATTTTCATGGCTCTCAGAATGGAAGGAACGAGCGACAGCGGATGGAAAGCCGCAGGGGATCGAGCTCATCTTGCCCGACTGGTTCTACAGCGGCCTCCTCGAGCGCACCTTGGTGCTCACAATCGATCAAAAATACTTCTCACTCACGGGCGGTATCGAGCGGTGGCTTTATCGGGTGGTGCGCAAACACGCTGGGCGACAGGCCCATGGTTGGCGTTTTGATTTCAGGCACCTGTACCTAAAGTCCGGGAGCCTTGCCCGCTTTTCCGACTTTGCCATCGATGTGCGCCGAATCGCTCGACGACAGTCGTTGCCCGGTTATTGGCTCACCGTCCAGCGTCAGAGCAACGGCGCCGAGTGGCTGGCATTCAGGGCCGGGCGCGATCCAGGTGAGCTCGCGCAAGCCGTGAGGGAACTTGCGCGAACCATTCGAGTTGGGGAAAAGCTGTGAATAGCGACGTTCTATCAGGCGCAGCGAACGGCGTAAAGTCTCGGCTATCAGGCGCACGACACTCGTTGGATCAGGCGCACGGACATCGACGAAACGCTATTGCCATAGGGTTTTTTCGCGCTCTTAACTCTTCTAACTTTATAAATCATCTAACGTGCGAAGAGGCGTGCGGACTGTGGATAAAAAAATCTGTTCGATTTTTCTATTCTCCCTCGCCTTCTTCATTAAATACTGAAAAACGTAAAAAGGCGAGTAGAAATCGAGTAAGCGAGCGGGCAAATATTCGCACGCCCAAAGCGGAACGCGGATCGACTGACCTTAGGTCCTGCAGATCGACGGAAGGTGCCATCAAGTGATCATCGCCCTCCTGCAGCAGAAGGGCGGCGGCGGCAAGACGACGCTTGCGACGCATCTCGCCGGCGAGCTCGCGAGCCGAGAGACGAGTGTTCTGGTGATCGATGCGGATCCACAAGGCTCCGCACTCGATTGGTCGCAGAGACGCGCTCTTTTAGGACTACCGAGACGCTTTGGTGTCGTCGGATTAGCGCGCGAGACGCTGCACCAGGAGGTTCCCGAGATCGCGCGCCAAATCCATCATGTGATCATCGACGGGCCGCCCCGGGTGACATCCCTGGCGCGCTCCGCGATCCTCGCCGCGGACCTCGTTCTGATTCCCGTGCAGCCGTCACCATATGATGTTTGGGCGAGCAACGAGATTGTCTCGCTCATCACGGAAGCGAAGCTCTTCAAGCCGTCCCTAAAGGCCGCCTTCGTCATCAATCGCCGCATCGTCGGAACCGTCATCGGCCGCGATGTTCGCGCGGCGCTTGCAGAGTATCCGCTGCGCACACTCACCGCCACGGTGAGCCAACGGATTCTCTTCCCTGAGTCGGCGGCCACCGGTCAGCTCGTGAATGAGATCGATGTCAGGAGCTCCGCCGCGCGCGAGATCGCCGCCCTTGCCGCCGACGTTCGGGCGATCATGTCATGAGCGCAAAGCGCGTCAACTTGGGTGCGAGGCCGGCCGCTAAGCCGCTGGCGGAGGCGTGGGTCCAAGAACGTCCCGAGGGGCGCGCATCTGGCTCCGCCTTCAAGTCGTTGGTGTACACCGCGCGGCTCACCATCGATGTAACACCCGAGATGCGGGCTCGCATCAAGGTCGCCGCATTCCAGAGCGACAGGACCGTTGCGGAACTGGTTCGGGGATTGCTCGAGCAGGAATTCCCAAGCGACAGCTTGCAGGCGCCGCCATGACTGCTCAGAGGAACCCCAGTAGGACGCTCCTGGTGACGTTTATGGGCGTGACCGCCGTATCCCTCGGATCATTCGTCAATCCGAGTTATCAAGTCCGCTACAACGCGAGCAGAAGCGCTCCGCTCGGATGGTATGCCGTCATTCCGGAGCGTCACATGCGGGTGGGGGATTTCGCATTGGCGCGCTTGCCGATCGCCGCCGCTGTGCTTGCCGACCAGCGGGACTACCTGCCGAAGTCCGTGCCCATCCTGAAGCGAATTACGGCGATGGATGGGCAGATCGTTTGCGCATTGGCTGACGGAATCGCTGTCGATGGCGTGCTCATTGCTCGTACCTTGGCCCACGACAGCGCGGGGCGTGCCCTTGATCACTGGACTGGTTGCCGGCGCCTCGCGGTTGACGAGCTGTTCCTCCTGAATCCGGACAGCGCAGCGTCCTTCGACAGTCGCTACTTCGGACCGATTCACCGCTTCCAAGTTGTCGGCAAAGCGATTCCGCTATGGACATGGTGAGACGCTTTGTCATGCCTGGGACAGTTGGATTGCTCGTCCTGGTATCGAGCATCGCATCGGCGACCAACCTGCCGGCCTATTGCAGAACAGCGCGATGGCAGCCCTTCATCGACGAAGCCGCTTCCCGCTTCGCCCTTTCGGCGCAGTGGCTCTACGCAGTCATAGGTGCGGAGAGCGCCGGTTGCGAGTCGATGGACGGACGCCCGACGACATCGGCGGCAGGTGCGATGGGGCTGATGCAGCTCCTGCCAACGACGTGGGAGCGGTTGAGGAGTCGGCTGAATCTTGGCATCGACCCGTACAATCCTCACGACAATATCTTGGCCGGGGCTGCGTACCTGCGTGAGCTCTACGATCGCTACGGATGGCCTGGAGCGAGTGCGGCCTATCATGCAGGCCCTGGACGCTATGACGACTACCTGAAGTCGGGGCGCCCGCTTGCGCATGCGACGCTCGATTATCTCGCGCGAATCGACCGAGCGATGGCCCGAATGAGCGCCGAATTGCTGATGCCAGGGATGCCCGCAGCGACCTCTTCCCCTGCTGATCGCCACCTGTTTCTCGATCGCAAATCATCCGCCGAGACGACCGATCAACACTCCGATCAACCGTCAAACGACGGATTGTTTGTCGCGCTTCGACATGCCAGGCGACACGCAGAGCACAAGGTCACGGAGCAAAAGTGATGTGCAGAAAAATTGGCGCCGATCGAGAACGCGAAATGGCGGCGAGGAGGGGGAGCGCCCATAGAGCGAGGGAGGGCAAGATTAAAGGGCAAGGCACGGCCTTGCTCGTAAGTCCCGGTCTGCACATTGGTTTTGTTCGGCACGGCGTTTTTGAGCTCGGTGCCAGTCGCGGCACGGCCATCCCTATGGCCCACGTTCTCGCGCGACTGCCGCGCCCGATGCCCGACGACACCCGATGAGTCCCTAACATGGCCAACCACGACGACGATCATTTCAGGCCGAAAGTCGGGGCGCCGAAAAGTCGCGGGCGAGCGTTCAAACCTAAGTTCATCGGCCGCGTTCTGAAGGCAACATCTAAGGCGGGCCGAGCCGTTGGCAACACTTTGCAGGCGCCGCGCTTGCGTGCGGGGGCCAAGCTCGGGCGCGGCTCTGTGGCGGCTCGCCTAGCCGGTCAGTCACTCAATTCTCGCTCTCGGCGCGTGGTGATCAAGACGCGACAGGTGATCCTGAAGAACGCGAGTCCGCGATCGACCCAGAAGCACCTTCGATATATCGAGCGCGACGGGGTCACGCGCGATGGTGGACGAGGGCAGCTGTATGGACCGGACACGGACGAAGCTGAGGCCCAAGAATTCGAGGCGAGGGGCAAGAACGATCGACATCAGTTCCGATTCATCGTGTCGCCCGAGGATGCCAATGATATCGGGGACTTGAGGTCCTTCACGCGGGATCTCATGGGGCAGATGGAGCGTGACCTCGGTACGAAGCTCGACTGGGTCGCTGTGGATCATTGGGACACGGATGATCCACACACACACGTCGTCTTGCGGGGGAAGGACGAAAACGGTCGGGATCTCATTATCGCGCGCGACTACATCACCCACGGGATGCGTCACCGAGCCTCAGAGTTGGCTACGGAGTGGCTCGGGCCGCGCACGGAGCTTGAGATCCGGGAAAGCCTCGCGAAGGAGGTCACCCAGGAGCGCTGGACGAGCCTGGATCGAACGATTCTCAAGGAGGCACGTAATCGGGATATTGTTCTTCACTCCGAGCCAGCGGACACGGAGGGACGATTTCGCCGAGGTCTCTTCATCGGTCGGCTCGACCAACTCACCCATATGGGCCTCGCGAGCAAAAGGGCCCCAGGCCACTACCGTCTCGCACCTGATTTTGAACCAATCCTCCGTGCCATGGGTGAGCGGGGCGACATTATCCGCACCATGCAGCGCGCCTTCTCCCATGCGCGGCGAGAACACTGCATTTTCGATGAGTCAGATTCCAGTTCGCGTGTGGTCGGCCGAATCGCCGGCAAGGGGCTGGCAGATGAGCTCAGCGACCGGGGGTACCTCGTGATCGACGGCGTTGATGGCCGCGCGCACTACGTTCGTCTGTCTGGCCATGCGGATCTCACCGAATTTCCGATGGGTGGGATTGTCGAAGTGCGCGGGGGCGCCGATCCGCGGACTGCTGATCGGAGGATTGAACAACTAACCGAAAGCGGGATCTATCGCACCGATCGGCATCTCATCGCCGCGCTCGAGCAATATCGCGACGGCTTCGACCCCGAAGCCTTTGTCCAGGCGCACGTTCGCCGGCTTGAAGCCCTGAGACGTGCCGGCATCGTTCAGCGCCTTGAGGAGGGCGTCTGGCAGGTGCCGCCGGACTTGGTCGAGCGTGGTAGAGCCTACGACCTGGGGCGAGTCGACGGAGCGCGTGTTGAGGTGCGCACGCACCAGACACTCGATGCCCAAGTGAGCGCCATCGGTGCCACCTGGCTCGACAGGCAATGGGTCGTTGAACGCGAGGTATTGGCAGCGGACGGATTCGGGGCGGAGGTTCGCGCTGCGCTTGGGAAGCGCACCGATTTTCTGGTGGAGCATGGATTCGCCGAACGGCGCGGCCAGCGCGTGGTCTTCGTGCAAAATCTGCTGACCACTCTACGCGAAAGGGAGATCGAAGCGACGGCGAGAACGATCGAATCGGAGACGGGGCTCGCGTATCGCCCGATCACCGATGGCCAATCCGTGAGTGGCATTTACCGCCGCTCGGTGACGCTTGCAAGCGGCCGATTCGCAATGCTGGATGATGGGATCGTATTCTCCCTCGTTCCGTGGCGGCCGGTGATTGAAAGGCGCTTGGACCAATCTCTCAGCGTCATGGTTCGGGGTGAATTTGTGTCTTGGGAATTCGGTCGTAGGCGCGGGCTTTCGCGGTAACGCGCCCCGTCAAATAAATCTATCTCCCGTCACACACGATAGAGAACGTCGAGAGCGATCGCGTAGCGATCTCGTTTGCGCAAATTTGCGTCGATATGAAAAAATTATTGCAATCGCGTTTGCGTGATCACGAAAACTTAATGTTCGCTCCCGGCGCGCCCTCTCAACTCCGACTGCGTCCACACACGTCCGACGAAGTTTTCTTTGAGATTCATCGGGTCATTTTTCTAATCGCCTCGGTCCTTGACGCGATAAAAAAACGCGCCGATGCTGCGCGCCGCGTTGGTTGCAATGGCAGCCAATCGATACGACAGAAAGGGAAATTCTCCTCATGGGTTCGAGCGGTGTGCTCTTCCTCAGATCCTGATTGTCTTTGCAATCATTGTCCTCGGCATGTGGTGTGCGACGGAGTGGAGCGCGGCTGCGCTCGGGTTTCAGATCCGTTTGGGCGCACCTTGGTTTCAGAGTCTGGGATATCCCGTCTACTACCCCTGGCGCCTGTGGGAGTGGTGGTACGCGTACGAATCCTACGCCCCCGCGATCTTTAACCGCGCCGGCGAGATCGTGGCGTCCAGCGGAGTCATCGCCGCATTCACCGCGATCGTGGGGTCCATCTGGCGCGCACGCCAAGCGAAGCGCGCAACCACCTACGGTTCCGCCCGCTGGATGAACGATGGCGATATCAAGCGAAGTGGACTTACGCGATGTTGCGGGATTTTCTTAGGCCGCATCGGCTCGCAGTACTTGAGGCACGATGGGCCCGAGCACGGCTTAGGGCTCGCACCCACGCGGTCGGGCAAGACTGTGGGCATTGTGATTCCGACCGCCCTCACGTGGCCGCACTCGGCGATCATTCACGATGTGAACAAGCGCGAGATCTGGCAATTGACCGCTGGGTGGCGCTCCCGGTTCTCGCATTGTCTCTTGTTCGATCCGACGGATTGCTGCTCGGCCGCGTACAACCCCTTGCTCGAAGTCCGTCGGGGACTCTCGGAAGTTCGCGATGCTCAGAACATCGCCGACATCCTGGTGGACCCGGAAGGGATGCTGGAACGCCGCAACCACTGGGAGAAGACCAGCCACTCGCTCTTGGTTGCGAGCATTCTGCATGTGCTCTATGCGGAAGAGGACAAAACTCTGGCGGGCGTCGCCCATTTCCTCTCGAACCCCAAGCGCCATATCCGCCAGACGCTTGCGCTCATGATGCAAACGCCGCATTTGAAGGAGGGGCCACACCCCGTCGTTGCGGGCGCGGCGCGCGAGATCTTAAACAAAAGCGAGAACGAGGCCTCGGGGGTCTTATCGACCGCGATGTCCTTCTTAGGGTTGTATCGTGACCCCACGGTCGCGCACGTGACCAGGCGCTGTGACTGGCGCATTGCGGATCTGGTGGAAGGGGAGCACCCGGTCTCGCTCTACCTCGCGGCGCCGCCGTCCGACATCTCGCGGACCAAACCCCTGATGCGGCTGATCTTAAATCAGATCGGACGGCGCCTGACCGAGACCATCGCATTCAAGGACGGTATTGCGGATCGCAGGCGCCTCCTCTTCCTCCTCGATGAATTCCCGACCTTAGGTCGACTCGATTTCTTTGAGTCCGCCCTTGCGTTCATGGCGGGCTACAACCTTCGCGCGTTTCTGATTGCGCAGTCCTTGAACCAGATCGAGAAGGCCTACGGGCCGAATCATTCGATTCTCGATAACTGCCATGTGCGGGTGTGCTTCTCGACGAACGATGAGCGCACCGCGAAGCGTATCTCGGACGCTCTGGGAACCGCGACCGAGCTTCGCAACCAACGCAACTACGCCGGCCACCGGCTCAGCCCATGGCTCGGGCACCTGATGGTCAGTCGTCAGGAATCGGCGCGTCCGCTCTTGACGCCCGGGGAGATCATGCAGCTGCCGCCGGATGATGAAATCGTCATGGTGTCGGGCCACAGGCCGCTTCGCGCGAAAAAGCTGCGCTACTACGAAGATCGCAATTTCACGTCCCGTTTAATGCCGCCGCCGGCGCTTAACGCCCAAGGCTTCACCGACCGTCCCCCCGAGCGTCCTGACACTTGGGCAGGTCTCTCCCCACCCACCCTGCCGCCTGCCCAAAATCTTCAGGCGTCGGACCGGTCGGGGCTTGGGGCGGCCGACGGCGGCATTTCCCACGAGATCCCGATCTCGGAAGGCCAGGAACTCCCGTCGCTTAGCATGAGCCCCGCGACGGATCGCAAGCGCGATAAAGCGCGGGATGACCTCTCGTTGTTCGACGATGACATCGAGCGGGAGGAGGGCGCCCGGCAAAGCGCTCGAGAGCGGAATTTAGGCCGCCTCCCCCGATTCGCGTCGTTAGATCCTGAGGATGGAATTCCGCTGTGAGCCGCGCGCGATTGAATGTCTTCCTCGACCCCGATCACGCGAAACGCCTCGCGGAGCTTTCGACGATGAAACGGATGTCGAAGTCCGGGATCATCGCCGCTGCGCTTGCCTCCTATCTCTCACCGGAGGGCGCGGATCGGCGGGAGGTGATGACAGCCCGGCGCCTGGGGCAACTGTCGCATCAATTCGAACGCCTCGAGCGCGACCAGGCGATCCTGATCGAAACGGTGGCGCTCTTTGTTCGCCACCAGCTCGCGGTCACCCAACCCATCCCCGAAGCGCATCAGGACGCCGCCCGTGCGCAGGGCAGGGCGCGCTTCGAGCAGTTCATCGAGCAGCTTGCACGGCACTTACAGCGCGGTCACAGCCTCGTGCGCGATGTGTTTCAGGAGATCGCGCCGGTCCAAGGCGTGGGCGAGGTGCGACAGAACGGCGGCGAGACCCACAAGGTGAGTGATTCGTGAGCGACGAGTCCCCGAAGCGCCCTGGGATCTTAGGGACGGTGCTCGACCGCCAGACGCGGATGCTGCGCACCGCGATGGGCCCCGCGATCGCCGGGGCATTGGAAGATCCGGAGATCGTCGAAATTATGCTCAATGCCGATGGCACCCTGTGGTTTGATCGCTTAGGTTCCGGCCGAGCCCCATCGGGCCACAAATTATTACCCCAGGATGGCGAGCGGATCATTCGCTTGGTCGCCGCCCATGTGCGGATCGAGGTGCATCCAGGCGCTCCCATTGTCTCGGCGGAGCTACCCGCGACGGGCGAGCGCTTTCAAGGCATTTTGCCCCCCGTGACCCGTGCTCCCGTCTTCACGATTCGAAAGCGTGCGGTCGGCGTCATTTCCTTGGGTGCATACGTCGTTGACGGCATCTTGTCCGAGGATCAGGCCATTGCGCTTCGACAAGCGGTGCGCGAGCGGCGAAACATCGTCATCGCGGGCGGAACCTCGAGCGGCAAGACCACCCTGGCCAATGCGCTCTTACAAGAAATGGCGGCAACCCAAGATCGCGTCATTATTCTCGAAGACACCATCGAGCTTCAGTGCTTGGCGGATGATCACGTGGCGATGCGCACGAAACCGGGCGTCGCCTCGATGACCGAGCTCGTGCGCTCGACCTTGCGCATGCGCCCCGATCGCATCGTGGTCGGGGAGGTGCGTGGGCCTGAGGCGATTGACCTCATGAAAGTGTGGGCGACCGGGCACCCGGGGGGAGTCGCTACCTTACACGCAAGTTCCGCCCGCGGTGCGCTCACTCGGCTTGAGCAGCTCATCCAAGAAGTTGTCGTCACGGTGCCGCGCGCGCTCATCGCGGAAGCCGTCGATGTCGTCGTGTTCATTTGTGGGCGCGGCCGAGCGCGTCGCGTCGATGAAATCGTCCGCGTCACCGGGCTTGATGCGGACGGATATCAACTGGTGCCCATCTCAACGCCAAAGGGAATCTCTTTATGACCTGGATGGATTGGTACAGAAAAGCACGAAGCCGGGTTGCAGTACTTGCGGCTTTCTTGATCTACGGGGCCGTGACGGCACCCGCCTTTGCCGCGGGCTCGAACATGCCGTGGGAGGGGCCGCTGCAAAGCATCTTGGATTCCATCCAAGGACCGGTTGCCAAGATCTTCGCGGTGCTCATCATCATTATCACCGGGCTCACCCTCGCCTTCGGGGATACGTCGGGGGGATTTCGCAAGCTCCTGCAAGTGGTCTTTGGGCTCACCATCGCTTTCGCCGCAACCTCGTTCTTTTTGACCTTCTTTGGCTACGCGGGCGGGGCGCTTGTCACATGACGAATTTCGAGGCGCCGCTCCACCGCTCACTCACGGAGCCCATCTTCCTCGCCGGGGCACCGCGGTCGGTTGCGGTCTTGAACGGGACGCTCGCGGCGGCCTTGGGGGTTGGCCTGCAGCTCTGGATTCCGGGGATCTTGCTCTGGGTCGCCGGGCACACGCTCGCGGTCTGGGGCGCGAAGAGCGACCCCCAGTACGTGGACGTGTTCGCGCGCCACATGAAGCACAAGTCGTTTTTGGGGCTCTGACATGATGAACCTTGCCGAATACCGTGCACAACCCGCGAGCCTCGCGGATTATTTGCCCTGGGCCGGCCTCGTGGCCCCAGGCGTGGTTCTTAACAAGGATGGGTCTTTCCAGCGATCGGCCCAATTTCGGGGACCGGACTTGGACAGCTCCACCGAGCACGAGCTCATCACCGTCACCGCGCGCATCAACAACGCGCTCAAGCGTTTGGGGTCTGGTTGGGCCATCTTCATTGAAGCCGAACGATGTGCCGCCGGCGACTACCCGCAATCCTCCTTTCCCGACGTGCTCTCCCGGCTAGTGGAGGAGGAGCGTCGAGCCTCGTTTGAGGAGATTGGTTCACACTTCGAGAGCGCCTACCACTTGACGCTCTTATATCTCCCACCCCCCGAAACGCGAGCGCAAGTAGGACAATGGCTCTTCGAGACGACACGGACGGTATCGGTCGACTGGCGCGAGCATCTCGCGACCTTTGGCACGGAGTCCGATCGGTTCCTATCGCTTCTTGAGGATGTGTTGCCGGAAGTTCGCTGGCTCACCGATGAGGAAACACTCACCCACCTGCACGCTGCCGTTTCGACGAAACGCCATCGCGTCGCCGTCCCGGAAACGCCGTTCGCCTTGGATGCCCTGCTTGCCGATGAACCTCTGACGGGCGGCCTCGCGCCCGTGCTCGGGACCGCCCACATTCGCGCCGTGAGTGTGCGGGGATTTCCGACCTCGACCTGGCCAGGACTCCTGGATGATCTCAACCGATTAGGGTTCGCCTACCGGTGGAGCACGCGTTTTCTATTTTTGGACAAGTCGGAAGCGGAGCGGGAGCTCAAAAACGTAAGGCGCCAGTGGTTTGCGAAGCGCAAAGGCATCGTGACCCTGCTCAAAGAAACCATCTTTCAGACCGAAAGCCCCTTGGTCGATAACGATGCGAGCAACAAGGCGGCGGATGCCGATGCCGCACTCCAGGAGTTGGGGTCCGATCTCGTGGCCTTCGGGTATGTGACCTCCACTGTCATTGTCACGGACCCGGACTATCAAGCCGCAGAGGAGAAGCGACAGGCCATCGAGCGAGCGATCCAGAACCGCGGCTTCGTCACCATCGCGGAATCCTTCAATGCGGTCGAGGCCTTTCTGGGAAGCCTCCCCGGGCATGTCTACGCCAACGTTCGCCAGTCCCCGATCTCGACCTTAAACCTCGCGCACTTGATGCCGGTCTCGGCGGTGTGGGCGGGACCTAAGCGAAATGAACATTTGGCGGGGCCGCCGCTCATGGTGACGCGCACCGATGGCGCGACGCCCTTTCGATTGAACCTTCACGTGGGCGATGTCGGCCACGCACTTGTTGTGGGTCCCACCGGTTCCGGGAAATCGGTCCTGCTCGCGACCATAATCGCGCAGTTCCTCCGATATCCCGGCGCGCGCGTCTTTGCGTTTGACAAAGGGCGCTCGGTGCGAGCGACGGTGTTGGGATTGGGCGGTGAGCACTATGACTTGGGCGCCGTCGGCTCGATCGCCTTTCAGCCGCTTGCGCAAATTTCCGATGAGAGTGAGCTCACCTGGGCTGCGGACTGGATCGGGAGCCGCATTCATCACGAAGGCATCGAGATCACACCCGATATCAAGGACGCCATCTGGTCGGCCTTGCTGAGTCTATCGACCGCGCCGGCGGCGGAGCGGACCCTCACCGGATACTCGGCGCTCCTACAATCCAATCGCTTGCGCCAAGCCCTTCAACCCTACACCTTGAGCGGTCCCCACGGACGATTGTTGGATGCCGATGAGGACCGTCTCGGCCGCTTCCGCGTCCAGGCGTTTGAGATGGAAGAACTGATGCATACGCCGACCGCGGTCTTGCCCGTACTCACGTACCTCTTTCATCGGCTGGAGCAGTGGTTTGATGGAGCACCGACGCTCTTGGTCCTCGATGAAGCCTGGGTGTATCTCGATGATCCGACGTTTGCGAATCGCCTGCGTGAGTGGCTGAAAACCTTACGCAAACTCAACGTCTCGGTCATTTTTGCGACCCAATCATTGGCCGATATTCAGCGCTCATCCATCGCGCCGGCGCTCATCGAAAGCTGCCCGAGCCGGATCTTCCTGCCCTCCCCGCAGGCGACCGAGCCACAGTTAAAACCCATCTACGAGGGCTTCGGGCTTAATGATCGGCAGATCGAGATCATCGCCCGAGCGCAGCCGAAGCGGCACTACTACTACCAGTCGCGGCTCGGCAATCGGCTCTTCGAATTGGGCTTAGGCCCCATCGCCTTGGCCTTTGTTGCCGCCGCCCGACCCGAAGATCAACGGGAGATCGACGAACTCTCTGTGGCTCTCGAGCCGGGCGGCTTTGCGGCGAGTTGGCTGCGTCATCGGGGCCTTGACTGGGCTGCCGACCTCATTCCGTCCTTTCAACCTAAGGAATCCGCACCGTGAAAAAGCCTCTGTTCTCTATCTTCGCAATCCTATTCGCGAGCCTCACGTCTGTCGCCCACGCGCAGTGGGCGGTCTTCGATGTCGGCAATTTCTCACAGAATATCTTGACCGCCGCGCGCACGCTGCAAACGGTCCAAAACCAAATCACCCAATTGCAGAACGAGGCGCAGATGCTCGAGAACGAAGGCAAGAACCTACAGAGTCTTAACTTCAATGGCCTCCCGGGGATCATCTCGACTTTGACTACGACCCAGCGGCTCTTGAGTACTGCCCAGGGCATGGCGCTACAACTCTCGCAAACACAAAGTCTTTACTCTCGAATTTATCCGTCCTCCTACAGCGGCGCCGTGCCACGATCTCAGCTCGACGCCGATGCGCTCGCCCGGTGGGCAGATTCTCGCAGCGCATTGGGCACCAGCTTGGCTGTCCAGGCGCAAGCGACGCAGAACTTTCCGGCGGATCAAGCGACGCTTTCGAATCTCGTCGGCCAAAGCCAATCCGCCGCGGGTGCCTTGCAAGTCACGCAGGCGACCAATCAGCTCCTCGCCCTTCAGATTAGGCAGTTAATGCAAGAGCAGCAATTGAAGATCACCCAGGATCGCGCGGCGGCTTTAGAAGAGGCGCGTGCGGTCGAGACAGAGGCGCGCTCGCGGGCGCTGCGCCAAAGTTTCATGAGTACGAAGACGAACTACACGCCCCGGTCTATCACCGGATTCTAGAGAGCAGCGAATTTCCGTATGGCGCTCAAGCACCCACAATTCTCTTCCAGATCCTTAAGCGGTCGGCTCATCGTTCATGAATGACATCGGCGTCATCGACCAGTTCACCAACGTCTTCAGCCAGTACATCGACTCAGGCTTTGGTCTATTGGGTGGCGAGGTCAAGTGGCTGGCCGCCACCTTGGTCGCGATCGATATCACGTTGGCGGGCCTTTTCTGGGCGCTGAGCCCCAGCGGCGTGGAGGAGGGAATCGCGAAGCTGTTGAAGAAGACGCTCTACGTGGGAGCGTTCGCCTTCATCATGAATAACTACAATCAGCTCTCCTCGATCATCTTTCGTTCGTTCGCAGGCCTCGGATTAATCGCGAGCGGTTCGGGATTGACCGCGGGGGATCTCTTGCGGCCGGGGCGGCTCGCGGGCGTCGGAATTGATGCTGGGCGACCCATCCTGACTCAGATTAGCGATTTGACCGGTTTCCCCGACATCTTCACGCATCTAGATTTAGTCGTGGTGCTCTTCATCGCCTGGGTGATCGTAATTTTGTCGTTCTTTGCGCTCGCCGTGCAGCTTTTCGTGACCCTGATTGAATTCAAATTGACGACCCTGGCCGGCTTTGTGCTCATCCCCTTTGCGCTCTGGAACAAAACCGCGTTTCTCGCCGAGCGTGTGCTCGGGAATGTCGTGAGCTCCGGTGTCAAAGTATTGGTGCTCGCCGTGATCGTCGGCATCGGCACTGGGATCTTTGGGCAGTTTACAACCCCGCCCGGAACAGATCCGACCATCGACAATGCGCTCGCCATCATGCTCGCAAGCCTCGCCCTCTTCGGATTGGGACTATTCGGCCCCTCGATTGCGACGGGGCTCGTGAGCGGAGCCCCGCAGTTGGGGGCGGGCGCCGCCGCCGGCACCGCACTCGCCACCGGGGGTCTGGCGCTTGCCGGCGGCACGGCGTTGGTCGGATCTGCCCGACTTGGGGGAGCCGTTGGGGGATCGGCGCTCCGGGCTGCGGGCCCCGCCGCGGTCGGCGGCTACGCCGCATTTCGCGAGGGCGCTGCATCCTCGGGCGCCTCGGGCGCGGCGGCGGCCGCTTCGGGGCTCGCAAATGTCGCGCGCGCCGGCGGTCGGGCGGCCGCCGGTGGGCTTGAGGCGGCAGCGATACGTGCTCGAGACTCGTTGCGCGAACGATTGGGACTCGGAGGAAATCCGGCCGAGCCCGCTGATCCGGACGCCCAATCTCAGCCTGCCTGGGCCCGACGCATGCAGCAACGTCAGGCGATGAGCCATGGCGTGAGCAACGTTGCACAAGTGGTTCGCTCGGCCGATCACGGCGGCTCCGGTGCCAGTCCTTCCCTCGACCAGGATGAGTAGAAAACCTATGAGAATTTCATAATGCTTCATCGTGCCAGCGTCCGCTATTCGACGACCCCACCGCCTGTTACGCCCTACCAAGCCGCTCAGCAGCTCTGGGACGAACGGATCGGCTCCTCTCGCGTGCATGCCAAGAATTGGCGACTCATGGCGTTCGGTGTGCTTTTGCTCGCGTTCGTGATGGCTGGCGGCCTCTTGTGGCTGTCCACCCGCTCGATCGTCACGCCCTATGTCGTGGAGGTCGACACCCAAGGCTCGGTCCGTGCGGTGGGACCTGCGATGGAGGTCTATCGGCCGACCGATGCGCAGATCGACTATCACCTGTCTCGTTTTTTAAGGAACGTGCGCTCGATTCCGATCGATCCGATTGTGCTGCGAGAGAATTGGCTCGAAGCTTACGACTACGCCACCGACCGCGGCGCGGCGGCCTTGAATGACTACGCACGCGTCAAGGACCCGTTCGGGAATGTCGGGCGCACCTCCGTGGCCGTGGAAGTGACGAGCGTCGTGCGCGCCTCCGATTACTCCTTTCAACTTCGCTGGATCGAGCGAAGTTACGGAAATGGTGCGCTCGCCTCCACAGAACGCTGGACCGCGATCGTCTCGATTGTGCTGCAGCCACCCAAGGACGTGGCACGAATTCGCAAAAACCCGCTCGGCATCTACGTCGATAGCTTGGACTGGAGCCGGGAACTCGGGAATGACTCACTCTCTGGAGAAGCGAAATGATTCTGCGCAGCATCACCATCACACTTTTAGGTCTTGTGTGCGCTTGCTCGAGCACCAAGCCCGCGCCCGAAATCCCCTTGGATCACGCGATCCCCGCGACGATCGCGCCCGATCCGCCACGCCCGGTTGAGATCGTCACCATCCCGCAAGTGCTGCCGTTGCCGGGGCAGTTAAAGCGGTTGCCGGACGACTCGCATCACATCGAAACACCCGACGCCGTCGCGGCACAGAGTTCGGTCAAGCAAGCGAACACCGCGGCGCGCATCGAGCCCACTCCCGCAGGGTATTTCAATGCGATGCAGGTCTGGCCCTACAGCCCAGCCGCGCTCTACCAGGTGTATACGAGTCCCGGGCAGGTGACCGACATCGTGCTGCAGGTGGGTGAACAGCTCACCGATGTATCGGTATCCGATCCCGTGCGCTGGGTCATCGGTGATACCAAGAGCGGCGCCGGCGAGAGCGAACAGATCCATCTGATCGCGAAGCCGACGCGGCCTGGACTCAAAGCCAACCTCATCATCACGACCGATCGGCGCACGTATTATCTCGAATTAAAATCCGAGCCCGACGCCTGGATGGCGGCTGTGTCCTGGGACTATCCGAGTGATCGGCTGATCGCATTGAAAACCGCCAATCGAGAGCGCGAGTCCGCGACGCCCGTTGCCGCGGGCGTACAGCTCGAGCAGCTCAAGTTCCGCTACGAGATCACGGGCGATAAGCCCTCCTGGCGCCCCGTGCGCGCCTTTGATGATGGCTCCAAGGTCTACATCCAATTTCCGGACGCCATTGCGCAAGGGGAGATGCCACCGCTCTTCGTGATTGGTGCGGTGGGCGACACCGAACTCGTGAACTATCGCGTTCGCTCGCCGTACTACATCGTCGACCGGCTCTTCGGTGCAGCGGAACTGCGGCTGGGCGGGAAGAAAGCGCAAGTGGTCCGAATCAGCCGCACGGATGTCCGCAAAGACGCTCAAGCGAAGGCGTACGTCCCATGACCGCTCCCCTCAAAGAATACCCCGACCAGCTCGAGCTTCGCTCTCGTCCTCGCGCCGTCACGCGCCTAAACCGCAAGACCGTCGCGATTCTCCTCGGGAGTGTTGCGTTGGGGCTCGTTCTTGCTCTCATGTGGGGACTGCGTAGACCGAAGCCCAATAACCCCGCGGACTCGCAGGAAAAGCGCAATGTCGAGCGGGTCACCCATGCGGAAGGCTTCGCGCTCTTGCCCCATGACTATGGGAGTCTGCCGAAAGCGCCGCCCTTGGGAGCGCCGATTGGCGAGTTGGGTCGGCCGGTGCTTAGGGCAGAACGCGAGGCCGGCATCCCGGAGCTGCCCGAGCAGCCGAGCTTCCGGCCGAGCCCGGAGGACGATGCCATCCGCGCGCAGCGCTTGAAGGAACAAAGCGAAGCGGACGAGGCGAGCAAAGCGCAGGTCTTCGTGCAGATGAAGCAACGGGGCGGATTGAGTGGCGCCGGAGCGCCGCGGCAGACTTCGCCCCAAGAGACTTCGGCGGGTATGCAATCGGGATCTCTTCGCGCCGACGGAACTCTTGCGCCCGCGGGCGCGATAGGGGGTGGCGACACACCGGCCGCTAGCGCTTCGTCCGCATCCCAAAGTCGACGAGATCAGGACCACAAGCAAGGGTTCCTGGACAAGGATGCGGATTCTAAGGTTTACGCGTCGGCGACTTTGCAGATGCCGCGATCTCCGTTTCAATTGATGGCAGGGTCCATCATCCCCGCCGCGCTCGTGACTGGCATTCAATCCGATCTCCCCGGAGACACCATTGCGTCGGTCACCGAGAACGTCTTCGACACGGTGACCGGTCGCACATTGCTCATTCCGCAGGGCGCCCGGCTCATCGGGCAGTACGACAGTCAAGTGGCCTACGGTCAACGGCGAGTGCTGGTTGTGTGGACGCGGCTGATCATGCCGAATGGGTCGTCTATTGTTCTCGACCGCCTACCCGCCTCCGACCCGCAGGGCTACGCGGGTCTCGAGGACAAGATTGATTATCACTGGGGCCGGCTCATCGCGGGCGCTGCTATCTCGACGCTTCTCGGTGTAAACGCAGAATTGGTCACCAACAACTCGGGGGCGAGTTCCGGATCTGTGGTCATTGCCACGCGTCAGAGTTCTCAAGATACCGTTAATCAGGTCGGACAGGAAATTACGCGTCGAAATCTCGATATCCAACCGACGCTCAGCGAGCGTCCCGGGTTGCCGCTTCGCGTTGTGGTCCGACGCGACTTAATCTTGAAACCCTATGGATCGTGATTCCCTGGGCACCGAGAGATCATGAAACTTCGATTGGGGCCGACACCGGATACGTCGGTGGTGAAGATGACGGTGTCGATTCCGGCGCCGCTGAAGATTTCACTCGACAAGTACGCACAGGTTCACTCAGCGAGCTTCGGTACTCCCGTCAATGCGCAAACGCTCATCCCGCTGATAGTCGCTGCGTTCCTCGCTAAGGACCGTGCGTTCCAGCCGCGACGCGAGAAAAGGAATGAACGACATCACGATCACCGTGACGCTCAGCGACGGCGAGGCGTGGCATTATGCTCAGTTCCTCAAACGCGCCTGTTTCCGCGACTATGAGCAGCGAGCGGCCAGCGAGGACGAGGCATCCACGATGGTCGCTGCAGGCGAGAAGATCCGGGAGGCGCTGCGAGAGAAGGGATACGCGCCGCGATAGTTGACGTTCAGCGAGTCTTGCCGTTGATGCTTTTCTCCGCTCGGTCCGCAAAACGCATCACCGGTATCGATCGATTTTGCTCGCGACGAAGCAGCAAAGTTTGGATCTGCGCCGCCGGCGACTCTAAGGGGCGGACGACCAAGTCGGTCCATTGAAGTGTCTCGGCCTGCGCAGCGCTAATCAAACCGGTTCCACGGCCACCGCCGACCAGCGTCAGCAGCACGTCTACGTTCGTGACGAATTCAACACCGTGTCGCCACTCCGGTCGACTCTGAGTCGGCTCACCGACTAGTACGATGGGACCGGCGGTGAGGTCTGACGGCCTCGCAACGGGCTGCGCAGCAATGAGGCTATCCGGTTTGGCAATAGCGACCACGGCGTCCTTCCACAAGGGGACGACATGAATATCGTCGCCAAGGGTGTGCGAATGCTCGCTGTCTTCCTCCTGCGCCAAGAGCGCTGAGAGATCGATGGCTCCCAGCACGAACCCAACGTCCATTCTGCCGGCCCGTAGCTCTGCGAGCTGAACGTTCAAAGGGGCGCGTGTGACTTCGATGTCTACGTCGGGCTCATCCTGGCGAGTCTCCGCAATCAGCTTCGAGATCCGTGGGTGCGCGAGGTCCTCACCCAACCCCACTCGTAAGCGACCAGGGCGCCCGGCGGCAACGGCAGACAATCGGCGTTCGGCGGCATCGACCTCGGCGAGAATGCGGCGCGCATCCCCGAGAAGGGTCTCGCCAGCAGCGGTCAGCTGCGTGCTTCGACGCGTGCGAATGAAGAGCCGCACGCCCAGGCGGCGTTCCATTTGAGTAATCGCCTTGGAGAGCGGGGATTGCTCGATACCCACACGAGCGGCGGCACGAGCGAAGTGCAACTCTTCGGCTACGGCCACGAAATACCGAAGCTCTCGCGTTTCCATCGAAGTTCCTTTTCCAGCGCATTGGGGGTTGTCCTCTCCAATGACCCAGGAGCGTGCTGCAACACAAAAGGGACACCCCAATGTGAAGAAAATGTTGCAGATGAAGGCGTCCGTATCGCAAAAGCCACAGGGGAGAGCCCAAGTGATACCTTACGTGCTTCGGACACGCGGCCAGGGCGAGCCGCATTCCCCTGGGAGGATTCGTCCATGACCCCCGTGAAAACCCTACTGCCCGCCGCCCTCATCCTCCTCGCGATGGTCCTTACCGCGTGTTCCACCACCGCCGAGCGCGGGGCCGGCGAAAACACCGCTATTCAGAAGGAGGCCGCGCAGGAGATCCGCCGTATCTGTGCGTTGCCGGAACCAGAGCGCCAGGCAGAGATGCAGAGGGTCAAGAACGAATCCGGCGTGGTGGTGCAGTGCGGGAGGAAATGACCCTAAAAGCACGGGCCGCGTAAGTCTTTGATTTTTTAGGGCAGTGAGCGGGGCTCATCAATCGCCACAAAATAAAATGCGCCGACCTGTGTCCCTTATGCGAGCCAGAACGCCCTTATGCCAATACATAGTGTGATTTCGAGACAGGCTTGACGAGTGTTACCCGCAACGCGTTCCTAACGACCCTAGAGAAGACCCACGGTCGGCAGCTGCGAAGGTATCTTGCCGTGCGCTTGCGAAATGCGGCCGCGGATGTACCGGACCTCGCGCAGGAGGTGTATCTGCGCCTCTTGCGCATCGACAACCACGAGACGATCCGAGATACGCCGGCTTATCTCTTTACGGTGGCCAGCCACGTGCTTCACCAGTATCGCTTGCGCCGCGCCGCCATCCCGGAGTCTGTCGAAATCATGGATGTTGTGTCGGAACTGCAGAACGTCGCGGACACCGATCCGGCGACTCAAGTGGACATCGAGCAGCGCTTTGAACGGCTCGGGCGGGGCCTCTTCCAACACTCAGCTCGGGCGTACGCCACCCTCATGATGCATCGTTGCGACGGCTTGCCGCTGCAGGAGATTGCCGAGCAATTCGGCGTCACCTATTCCATGGCGAAGCGGTATCTCTCTAAAGCGCTGACCTACTGCGAGCAGCACTTGGGAGAGGCGGAGTAAGGAAACTCTTATGACCCGCACACCCCCAAACTTAAGCCCACAGATTGTGGAAGAAGCCTCTGACTGGTTCGTCGAATTCAGCGAAGGCAACCTCGACACTTCCGCGCGCGAACGATTCGATACTTGGCTGCGCCGCTCCCCAGAGCATGTGCAGGCGTATTTGAAGATCGCTGCATTGTGGGAAGACGCGCCGATGCTCGAGAAAGGCCGAGTTCTTCCTTCCAACGAGCTCGTCGCCCGCGTGTTGGCTGAAGGAAACATCATCCCGTTGGGGGCCGGGGACACGTCATCCAAAGATCGCGTCGTGAGCCGCGAGCCCCTGCGCGCCCCAGCGGTTGAGGAGAGGCCTCCCGACGCAACAGCGGCCTCGCACGAACTCCCGACCCTCCCTGTGCGTGAGAGGAACTCCGGCCGGAGAATCAGGCTCTACGCTATCGCTGCCTCGGTGCTCTGTGCTGTAGTCGCCGGCACCTGGATCTACGTTCAGCGCGGCACCTACTCGACTGCCACCGGCGAGCAACGATCCGTCCGCCTTGAAGACGGGTCGACGCTAGAGCTTAACTCGCAGTCCAAAGTCCGCGTCCGCTTTACCGAACATCAGCGCAACATCGAGCTCATCGAAGGACAGGCGCTCTTCCGAGTGGCGAAGGACGCCGCTCGTCCATTCATCGTCGCCACTGACAACACCCACGTGCGGGCGGTAGGGACACAATTCGACGTGTACCGAAAGAGCAGCGGCACGGTGGTCACCGTGCTTGAAGGCCATGTGGCCGTGCTGTCGGATCAGGCAGGATCGGCGCAGCCCGAAGCTGAAGCCTCTTCGCAGCGCTCGAGCGGTGAGAGACCTCCTCCGGAAAAGGCACTGGCACTGCCCAAAACTGCGAAACACTCGGTCCCGGCACTTTCGGCACCGGAAGTGCCGTCTGCAGACGAGTCCACGCACGAGAACGTCCCCGCCGTCCTGACGCCACGCGACGGTGAAATTCTTCTTGCTGCCGGCGAACAATTGACGGTCACACCGACGGCAACCTCCCAGCCAAAGCCCGCCGACATCGCGGTGGCGACTGCGTGGACTCAGGGCAAGATCACCTTTCGGGCCACGCCGCTCTCCGACGTAGTTGAAGAGTTCAATCGCTACAACACGCGTCAACTCGTCATCGCTGATCCGACGCTCAAAGATACGAAGATCAGTGGTGTCTTCTCATCAACGGATCCGGACTCACTTCTGCGATTCTTGCGCGAGCTGCCGAACATCGATGTGCAAGAGGCACACAACGAAATCCGCATCTCGCGAAAGTGAAAATTCAGTCAACGAGCTTCATAGTCAAAAAAAATTCACAATCGATCTGTGTCCTTTCTTCATGCGCAAACGCTCATAACACACCATGAACCCGTCTCACCGTGAGACGACGGTCATTACAAGCCTCTTAAGAGGTGGGAGTGTACTCATGCGTTTGAGCATCGCAGCGGCGGCAGCCTGCTTGTCGATTGTGGGAGTCGCAGCAGCCAATCACGCCGCGGCGGCGATCAAGAAATTCACTGACATCCCTGCCCAGGAGCTGGGCTCTGCGCTGCAGACGCTCGCGCAGGACCGCGATTTTCAGGTGGTTTACTTGTCTGATGCGGTGGACAAGGTGAAGACGTCGGGTGCTGTGGGGGAATTCACGGCGGATGAGGCTTTGAAGAAGCTGCTCAAAGGGACGGGGCTCTCGTATCGATATCTGGACGAAAAAACGATCACGGTTTTGCCCACGCGCGGAGGGTCTGCGACGAGTTCAAAGGATAGTGCGGGCGTTCGTGTAAAAGCAGAAGGGGATGGGGCGGCCGCCGTTTATGGTGCAGGGGAAAGTGGAGATTCTGAAGGGGGGAAGGACAAGTCGCTTTGGGATCGGTTTCGCGTGGCGCAGGTCGCAACGAACTCCTCCTCGCCTTCTCCCGGAACGGGAGAAGATGCTCGAAGCGCAGATGAGAATAAAAACACCATCTCTGAAATTATCGTTACCGCGCAAAAGAAAGGCGCGGAACGACTGCAAGATGTGCCCGTCCCAGTGACGGTACTCAAAGCTGAGGATCTTCTCGCGCAAAATCAATTGCGAATTCAGGATTACTTCAGCGAGGTACCCGGTCTTAACATGATCACTTCGAGTGGTTTGGGAACCCAGACGTTGGTGGTTCGGGGCATCGGCAGCGGCGTGGGATCCTCCGCGACCGTCGGTGTTGTGGTCGACGACATTCCGTTCGGCGGCTCGTGGGGCTCGACCGGTGACTTCCTGCTACCCGACATCGATCCCAATGACCTCGCTCGCGTTGAAGTGCTGAGAGGGCCGCAAGGGACGCTCTACGGCGCAGAGAGCATGGGCGGTCTATTGAAATTCGTGACCATCGACCCCTCTACGGACGTTTTCGGTGGGCGCGTTCAGGGGGGAATGAGCACCATCTACAATGGCGCCAACCCGGGATATAACATGCGCGCCTCAGTGAACATCCCGGTGAATGGCACGTTGGCTATACGAGCCAGTGGTTTCGCTCGCCTCGAGCCGGGCTATATCGACAATCCCGTTCAGGGTCGGGATGGCGTCAACGAGAAAAAGTTCAGTGGCGGGCGCTTGGCTGTTCTGTGGCGGCCATCTGATGATATCTCGCTGCGAATCAGTGCTTTCTATCAACAACAGGTTGCAGACGCCTATGACGACGAGAATCCCGCCCTCGGCTATCTGAAGGCAGGCAATATCCGTAACACAGACGATAATGACCGCAGGTTTCTGGGCGTGAGCTCGATCCTGACCGCTAAATTCGGAGATATGACCCTCACGTCGCTTACGGGCTACAACTCCGCCAAAATCAAGGATTCGTATGACTATACCTATGCTTTTGGAGGCGTAGGCGGGATCTCCGAGACGGCCTATGGTGTGCTAGGCGCTCCGTTCCCAGAAAGTGATGCGAATTATAAGATCAATCAGGAATTGCGGCTGTCCGGTTCTCTCGGGGACAATTTGGACTGGCTCGTCGCGGGTTACTTCGACCACGATCACTCGCTATCGTCCAGCGGCGTCTACGCAGAGGACACCGGCACCGGGGCTATCGTGGGCGACATCGAGTCCTTCATCAACCCGTTCTCGTACCGAGAATATGCCGGATTCGCCAATCTGACTTACCGCTTCACGGATCGATTCAACGTTCAGATCGGCGCACGAGAGAGTGATATCAAGCTCACGGGCGAGCCGAGCAGTTTTGTGGCCCCTGCTTACGGCGTTCCGACTCCGGTAATGGGTGCGCGCGTAGACTCGGATAAGCATGCGTTTACGTATCTGGTGACGCCCGAGTTCAAGATATCGCCGGATCTCATGACGTATATTCGGCTGGCTTCAGGATTCCGACCGGGTGCCGTCAATCCGCCCAGTGGGGGCGTCTTTCCACCGCAAAACAAGCCGGACACGACGCGTAACTACGAGCTGGGAGTCAAAGGCGACTTTCTACAGCATAGCCTGTCCGTGGATGCCTCCATTTATTACATCGACTGGAGAGATATTCAGGTCTTCTTCTTCGACCAGGTGACTAATGTGGGCGGGTACTTCACCAACGGCAGTCATGCGAAGAGTCAGGGTGCGGAGTTGTCGTTGGAGTGGCGGCCCGCACCGCAATCCACCATTGCGGGTTGGGTTTCGTTCGATGACGCCGTACTGACTCAACCGCTTCCGCCCAGTGGCGGCCTTGCCTATGGAGTGTCAGGGACACGGTTGCCCTTTAGCAGCCGGTTTTCTGGGAACGTTTCATTCAAGCAAAATTTCTCGTTGTGGAGCGGTGCAAATGGATTTGTCGGCGGTTCGGTGAGTTGGGTGGGCGACAAGCTTGGGCAATACGCGTCGACGGCCACCTCTCCGCGGCAGGACTATCCTGGATATGCGCAAGTGAACCTTGTGGCCGGGGTGGCGCGAAATGATTGGACGCTAAATCTCTATGCGAACAACGTGACTAATCGACATGCTCTATTGGGGGGCGGCACCGGGCAATATCCCCCAACCTTACTCTACATTCAGCCACGTACTATCGGGTTCAATCTTGCGGAGAAGTTCTAACGCACGACGCCAACAACAATAATTTTTGCGATTGTTAGCTTAGCTCTTTAGGCGCGAACATTGGCCTTGGTCTGATCGCGTTCGGCTACGCGAAAGGGGACCGTTGATGACGCCTCGTGAGCTTAGCAGTTGTCGTCAGAACCGCGGAGTTTAGAAGTTCGCGGGATCAGTTCCAAAGGGTGGTATCGGAATCTACGGAGGACGCAAAAGGATAGCTTTGTGGAGCGATTGATCTGAAATTCCTAATATCTCAAGGAGACACGCGATGAAAACGCAACGAAGGCTTCAATTCGGTGCAATGGCAATTATAGCTAGCGGGGTTTTCGCCTTGTGCGCAACGACCCCTCGAATTGCATATGCAAATCCCTGCACATCACAAAGCTTCTGTCTTGGTGGCTGTACAAATCTTGCATTCTGTCAGAGCGTGGCTAAACCCGGTTGCACCGCTACAAGTTTCTCGTGTGGACCAGGCTGCGGTGGTACTAGGGTATTCACCAACTGCTTCTACAACTAGAAATCCGACTGTTGACGCTCTCGATGGTCTCAAAGAGGGCCATCGCGCCATTGAGACCATCGGGAGCAAAGTTTCTAGGTGCGAGATGAAGATGAAAGCCAAATGGGAAACCGTTTCGACCGTAATACTGATTGGCTGCGCGCTGATCACGACTACGCTTGTCGCACGACGTGAATTTGCTGCAAGGTCCGGGTCAGAATTGACGACACGGGATCCGGTATTTATCAAGGATTGGAAGTCGTACATTGGGCAAGGCGTTACGTTCGGGCCGCCCAACGCACCGGTACGGCTCATCGAGTTTGCTGATTTTGAATGCCCTTTTTGCGCAGATTTATATAGGAAGCTGAAAGTTATACGAGAGCGATATAGCAGTGACTTGTCAATCACGTACATGCACTTTCCGCTACAAGGACATCGGTTTGCATTGCGGGCAGCACGAGTTGCCGAGTGCGCGGCGGAGCAGGGCCAGGTCGAGTCGATCTACGATCACCTATTTGAGGAACAGGATTCCTTAGGGCTGAAGTCGTGGGATGAGTACGCGAAAGAGGCCGGCGTCGCGGATCTGGCGCGGTTCGATTCCTGTGTTGAAGATACGCGATCAGTCGCTCGAATTGAGGACGGCAAGCAATTGGGCGAGAAGCTTGCCGTGAAAGTGACGCCAACGCTCATTGTCAACGGGTGGATGCTTGGGCGCCCGCCAACAGTAGATGAGCTTGACGCCATGGTCAAGGCCGTACTTGCGGGCAAGCCCCCGGTTTCGACGAGCTAGACGAGGCGCGGCGTGATTGAAAATCAACTGGTATGAACTGCTATATCAAACGATACAGCGTTGTGACGAGGGTCGCCCTTGGCGTCATTTCTTTGATCTCTGTCCGGGAAATGCGAGAGAATGCCCAAGCGAGTGTCGTGACAGCGCCCGTAGTGGTCAGTGATATCGAGCTTACCGTGCCATCGCCTTTCGAGCTGCGCACGATTTCCAGTCGGCCTGACACCGTTAGCGGCGGCGATGTGGTGGTGCAGTTGGGCACGCCGCAAAGTTCACGCTGGAAGGCACAGCTCAACGGTCGCGACGTGACCCCCCTGTTTCGCCCAGTCCAAGGTTCGGACAATCTGCGGGCACTGTTGGCCGGATTGAAGCTTGGAAAGAATGCCCTCGAGCTCCGCGTCGACGGCACCGTTCGATCGAGGCTCGAGCTGGTCGATCATCCGCTCGCCGGTCCCATCTTCTCAGGTCCTCATCTGCGACCCTTCATTTGCCAGACCGTCGCCAACGGCCTCGAACCCGCGATCGACTCGGACTGCCAGGCCAAGACGGTCGTTCAGTACTACTATAAATCCAAGGAAACGAACCCCGCGTCCGACTGGGCGCCCGCCGCGCCTTCCGAGAGCTTGTCTCCAGGATTCAAGGTCTACGATTCTTCCGGGCCGCCTCCCGCCGATGTAGCTCAAATTGCGGCCGCCGACGGTCGAGTCATCAACTACATTGTTCGGCGGGAGATCGGAACCCTCAACCGAGCGGTCTACGACATTCAGTTTTTGCACCAGCCGGGTCAGCCCTTGCCGACGCCGTGGAGTCGCCCCACGCCAGGCTGGAACGGGCGTCTCGTCGTTCTATTCCCGGCAGGGTGCGCCTCGGGTCACCTTCAGGGAAAGTTTCTCGAGCTCCCCGGCAGGGGACAGGAGCCGCTGCTTACCCAGGGTTATGCGGTCGCCACGACGACCTTCAATCTCATGTGCAACGACAAAGTTTCCGCCGAGACGCTGTCTATGGTGAAAGAGCATTTTACGAAGCAGTACGGCGCGCCGGTTCACACGATTGGGTGGGGAGGATCGGGTGGAGCAATGCAGATGCATCTGGTCGCTCAAAATTACCCGGGGCTGCTCGATGGAATCATTGCCTCGGGTTCATTTCCGGACATCATCAGCGAGCTTCCATCAATGGGCGACTGCTTATTACTGGGTCACGCGTTCGAAACATCCAGCCAGCGCTGGACGGAACCCGAGAAAACTGTGGTATCTGGATTTGCAACTTGGCGCACTTGCGCCAATCAATCGCAAGAAGGAAGGACACTTATCTACCCGGAGTTATGTGACGACCCTTGGATGATACCGAAGGAGCTGCTTTACGATCCGATCGGCAATCCCAAAGGTCTCAATCCTAAAGGATTGCGCTGCGATATCTATGACGATGAAATCAATGTATTGGGCCGCAATCCACGCACCGGGTTCGCCCGTCGCCCGATGGATAACGTCGGCGTTCAATATGGTCTGTTGGCTTTCAACGGCGGTAGGATCGATGCCGAGCATTTTGTCGAGCTCAATGAGCGGATCGGTGGATATGACGAGGACGGTCGCTTTAGCGCGACTCGCGGTGAAGCGGATTCTGAGGCGCTTCGCATCGCCTACGAGCGCGGTCTCGTATTGACAGGTGGTGGGGGGCTAGGCCAGATTCCCATCATCGATTGGCGACAGTACTCCGACGATCTCGCGGACGAGCACAATCTCGTCTGGTCCTTCGCCACGCGAGCGCGATTGATCGCAGCCAACGGCAACGCCGACAACCAGGTCATGCTGCTGTATCCGCGGTTTGACGTGGTACCCCTCTGGAAAGCTCTTCAAGGTAATTGGGACGCGCTGTCTGTTCACCAGAAGCGTGATCTGTTGCCTCAGATGGATCGGTGGCTAGACGGCATAGCAGCGGACAATGGTTCCGGCTCGCTCCCGGCCAAGGTGGCGCGCAACAAACCGGCCGATCTCACCGATGGCTGCTACACCACGGACGGCGAGCGCGTTGTCGAACCGGCAAGCTACGACGGACGCGGCAGATGCAATCAGCTGTATCCCCCGCACGCCAATCCGCGCATTGCCGCGGGTGGTCCTCTAACCCATGATGTCTTGAAGTGCAGCCTGAAGCCGCTGACGCCGGCCGAGTATTCTCGCGCATTGAGTCCCGAACAGTTACGGCGGCTCAAAGCCATCTTTCCAAGCGGTGTCTGCGATTACAGTCGGCCCGGTATCCGCCAGCCGATCACCCAAACCACGGGGCAATCGCACGCTGCGCGTACGCCCGACTACCAGCGGGGCCTAACTACGGCCGCATCAGTTTCCGAAGTCTCGATTCCCAATACCCATCGCATCAACTTCATTTCGAAGGTCAATGGCCATCGCTATTCAATGAATGTGGCTCTGCCGTTTGGTCCAGTTCCCTCGAAGGGATACGGCGTCCTGTATGTGTTAGACGGAAATAGTTTTTTTGACAGTGCCACGGAGGCAAGCCGCCTCAATGCTCGGGACGTGGCCGTGGTGGGTATTGGTTACCCGGACGATTCGGCTTTTGTACAGAGCGTTGTGGCGCGGCGTGGGCCGGTTCCGGATGCATACAAGCCATTACCGCCTTCTACAATCGCTTCGGGTCTCGAGAGGCTCTATGACTTGACCTTGCCGGCGAGTGACGAGGAGCTAGCAGCCCAAAGGTGGCCGGGCGATCCGCCTCAGAAAGGCGAGAACGTCGGCGGCTTGGACGACTTTCTCAAGACCATCGAAACCGAAGTGAAGCCGCGCGTCGCCTCGCTTGCGCGCATCGACTTCGCGAACCAAGCTTTGTTTGGTCATTCGCTTGGCGGGTTGGCAGTGCTCCACGCGTTGTTCGTCGAGCCTACCGCCTTTCGTACCTTCATCATCGCGAGCCCGTCGATTTGGTGGAATCACAAAGCGGTTCTGGCCGATTTTCCGCGCTTTACTGTCGCGATCAATTCGGGTGAGGCAAGCCCCCGAATCCTCGTCACAGTCGGGGCGGAGGAAAGTACATTACCAAAGTCGATTCCTGCGAGTTGGGGCCCTCATCTCGATCCCGCCGCGGTGGAAGCCAACTTGCGGCAGGCACGGATGATCGAGAACGGCGCCGAGCTGGTTGCCCGGCTCAAGGCTTTACATGGCAAGGAGAGCTACGTTGTTGGCGATTACGCGATCTTCGATCATCAGGGGCATACGATCTCGCCTTGGCCCGCGCTGGGCCGCGCCATCCCCTTCGCGTTCCCCGCGCCTCAATGACATTACTATGCACGGAGTCGGAAAGCATCGTATGCGGATTCTCAAGACGATGGTTATAGCGTTGGCTGTGCCGTTTTGTTTGCCGGCCGTTGCCTACGATCTTGCTGGCGTCTGGGTCATTCAAAATCTCCGCAATGAGGGGCGTAAACACCGGCAAATTAGCGCTACGGACATTGCGCGAACTGCCATCCAATGGCTTGGCGGCCACCCAACGATGGGCTGGAGCAGCTGGTACAGCGCATTTTCCTCGATTGACGACAAGACCGTTCGAGAGACGGCAGACGCGCTGTTCTCAACCGGGCTACGCGATGCCGGATATACATTGGTGGAAGTCGATGATGGCCGTCAAATGGCCCGAGCTTGGGCTCAAGGGTGCTCAGACCGTTCGCGATCTTTGGCGTCAAGCCGACCTTGGTGAACACTTAAGCGGCTATAGCGCTCTCGTGCCGTCGCATGGATCCGTTCTATTGCGGCTCACCCATTGACGACACTCGTGCAGATCTGGGCGGGGGACCTGTCCGTCGAGCTTGCTTCTGCGCTGGGCGGCAGCGTAGCGGCTTAATTTGCACAGCATAGGGTGGCGATCCTTATGGAACATAGCGGCAGTCACGACCGGTTCAGTAGAACTGGCGCTGGATCATCTCATGCATGATGAACCCTACGCGTTTTCCGCCTATCAGCGCTTCTATCTTGCTTCCGATTGTCTGCGTGTTGAGCTCGGCATCGTCAATCGACTGCAATCAGGGTTTTTATGAATAGGGGTAGGAAAGGTTTGAAATGAAAGTGATCTGTCGCAGTCTCTCCCGCCGCGAGTTCGTCTCGGGGTGTATCGCGTACGCATTGGTAAGCGCCGAAGCGCAAGCGGCGGAGGCGACCTCTCCGCTTGGAGCCAGCGGTGACGGTCTCCCATTCGAACAAATAAAGCGGCTCATCGAGGCGTTACAGCGCATGGGCGAGCCGATATCTACCGATGAGGTTTCGCGGATCTTAGAGTTGGCGGAAAGTCGGTCAGCAGAAAGTCGCGCGCAGCTTGATGCGATCCTTCATAAATTTACTTTGATCCGCGCTCAGCTCGATAAGAGCGGGCACGGCCAGTGCACGCCCGGGGGTGCAAGCCAAGAACTCGCTGAGTTGGGTTGGCGGGCCTTTCTCGTGCGGGTTGTGAATCCGGCTCGCCTTACAGGCTCGATCCTCCTGCTGAGTCGCTCCGCGATACCTGAAGGTGAGTTGCAACCGGGTATTCATGACAGCCACGTTCTCGGCAATGATATTCCTGAAATTGTGACTCTTCCTCGGGATATCGACACCGACTACGATCGCGGCATTTCCCAATGGATGGGCTATCGATTTGGATCGGAGACGCCCGCGGATGAAGGTCTTGAGGGTGCTTCACTCGAATACCACATCCTGCAACTCTACAGCCAACTCGGCGGAGTGAATTCTGCTCCTCTAGCCGTGTGCTCTGATTCATTGCGATTGTCGACCGGTCGTGCGGATAGCAAAGGCTTTACCGCCGCATTCGAGTGCCGCCCGGCGACGCCGGTGTGCTTGACGATTCTTGACTCGGATGCCCGGGGAGCCATGGCGTCTCTTATTATTCGCGATGAGGTCGGGCGTCTTTATCCGGCCCCCGCGCACCGGCTTGAGCCGGACTTGGGCTACCAGCCGCAGATCTACCGGGCGGACGGAGAGACGCTTCGACTGCCTGCGGGGCGATATCGTCTGACTGCCGCGCGCGGTCCTGAGTATCTCGAATCTTATAAAGACCTAGTCGTTTCTTCCGGGACGCCGTCGTCCCTGACAATTGACCTAAAGCGCTGGATCGAACCCGCCCACTTCGGTTGGTATTCAGGCGATCCGCATATTCACCCGGAGGGGCAGAGCTATGGAATGATTTCCAAATATGGTCTGACGCCGGAGAGCATATTCCGCCAGGTCTGCGGGGAAGGGCTATCGGTGGGCAGCATTTTGATCTGGACGGGCGGCTATTACTACGAGAAGCAGTTCCTGACTGGTCATGTTTATGAGCCCAAATACACGGTTCCGTTTCTAGAGGCGCAGCGCGCCAATAACACTTTGTTGACGCCGCACGCGGCCGCTCACAATGCCGATAGCCTCATTCGCTATGATGCCGAGCAAGCCGCATTTCCGTCAAACCGACTCGGCCATCTCATGTTGTTGCGGCTCAAGAACCATGACTTTCCGGGCGTTAAAAGCATCTACGATTGGCCGTCCTGGAACCTGCCGATTCTTGAATGGGCTAGAGCGCAAGGCGCCTCGGGAGGCTATGCGCATATCGGCAACGGCATGGGCGTGAACTCTAAGGAGTTACCCAATTACGAGATACCGGCGTTAGCCGATCTGGGCGCTAATGAGTGTTTGGTGGATGTGGCGCACGGCTCAGTCGATTTCGTCGCGGGATGTGAAGGCTCCGCCGTGGCGGATTTGAACGTTTGGTATCACATGCTCAATTGCGGCTTTCAACTGCCCATGATCGGCGAGACGGATTTTTTAGCAGGGCGTTCGCGCGTCGGGGCAGGCCGAACCTACGTCAGGCTCGACAGCAGGCCCGTGGGGGATTCGGGCTACGCCGCGTGGGTCGACGGCATTCGCGCTGGACGCTTGTATTTCGGGGACGGGCGCAGCCACTTCACCGATGTCAAGGTGAACAATCAGGCGCTGGGCAGCGGTGTCCTACGACTCGCCAAGCCAGGAAAGGTGGTCTTATCGATTGACCTCTCGTGTCGGCTGGATCCGACCCCGTTTGACATTGAGGACCGGCAGCGACAAGACAACAATCACACTTATTGGCACATTGAACGCGCCCGTATCGGGTCCTCGAGAACCGTTCCACTCGAAGTGATCGTTAACAGTCGAGTTGTGGAGCGACGCGAAGTTCTCGCCGACGGCACCCTGCAATCGCTGTCATTTGCGGTCGCCATCAAACACAGCAGTTGGATGGCGCTTCGAATCCTACCGTCCGCGCATACCGCACCTCTTTTCGTATCTGTCGCGAATCAGCCGATTCGCGCTTCCAGGCGCAGTGTTCAATGGTGCCTCGATTGCGTGGACGTCCTGTGGAGTCAGCATGCAAACCGCATCCGCGCGTCGGAGCGCGAAGCGGCGGCGGCAGCTTGGGACTATGCACGCAATGTCTACCGGCGGATTCTGAACGAATGCACGATCGAATGAGCTCGCTACTTTCGGCCCACGTTAACATGATCGATCAAAATCGCCGCACATTTCTCAACGTCGCCGCGCACACTGCGGGCGCTGCCGCAGCTTTCTCGGCGTTTCCGCCGGTCATACGCCGTGCCTTTGCGCTACCCGCTACTCAAGTCACCGGCACGATTCAGGACGTTCAGCACGTTGTCATCCTGATGCAAGAGAACCGCTCCTTCGATCATTACTTCGGTACGCTGCGCGGGGTGCGCGGCTTCGGTGATCGGCATCCCGTGCCCCTCGCGAGTGGCGAGTCTGTTTGGTCACAGTCGGACGGCGAGAAGGACATCCCGCCGTTCCATTTGAACACCCAGACAACGAGCGCACTGCGCGTACCCGGGACGCCGCACACGTTCGCGGATGCCCAGGCCGCCTGGAACCAGGGCCGGTTTGGTCTATGGCCGAAATTCAAAACACCGATCTCTATGGGTCACTATCAGCGCGAGGACATTCCTTTTCAGTTCGCTTTGGCCGAGGCGTTTACGCTCTGCGATGCCCACCATTGTTCGGTTACCACCGGCACGGACCCTAACCGCATTGTCTTTTGGTCCGGCTCGAACTTCGATCCCGAGCGCCGCCGGCGCGGGCAGAGCTGCACAGATGGCGATGCCGAAGTCAACAACCTGCGCTGCTTGATCAAGGGGACGCTCCCCACGCCCGGCTACATCTATCAGGGCTCCGCATTTACCTGGCCGACGATTCCCGAAGTACTCGAAAGGGCAGGCGTCTCGTGGCGCATCTATCAGGACCCGAACGACAACTGGACCGGCCTCATGCATGGGGGACTCGCGTTCGCTAACTTCCGCGACTCGAAACCCGGCAGTGCCCTCTACGAGAAGGGTATGTCCGAGGGCTCTCTAGATCGATTCGCGCAGAACGTGAAAAGTGGCACCCTGCCGCAGGTCTCCTGGATTCTTCCCGCCATGCTCTGGTGCGAGCATCCCTCGCCGTCGAGCTCACTGCAGGGCGCCGAGTTCACGGCGCGCGTGCTCGACGCACTGACGTCCAATCCGCAGGTGTGGGGCCGTACAGTCTTTTTCTTGAGCTTCGATGAGAACGACGGTCTGTTCGATCACGTGCCCCCACCGGCCCCTCCGTCCCTCAATCCGGACGGCACGCTCGCGGGCAAGTCGACGCTCGACCTCGCCGGGGAATATTTCTCCGATCCCGAGCGCAAATACCGGCACCCTGCAGATACGATCGACAGCACTATTCGGCCGTGGGGCCTGGGGCCGCGGGTGCCGTTCTACGTCATTTCACCCTGGAGCCGCGGCGGGTGGGTGAACTCGCAGGTGTTTGATCACACCTCCGTCGGTCAGTTTCTGGAAAAGCGCTTCGGGGTCAAGATGCCGGCGATCAGTCCCTGGCACCGAGCGGTGTGCGGCGATCTGACCTCCGCATTCGACTTTGAAAATCCGAACGAGATGGCATTTCCCGAGCTGCCAGCGGTCGGAAATTCCACCGAGGTGATCGCGAAGACCAGTCAGTGTCCCAAGCCCGCGCCGCCACAAACGCCGGAGAAGCTGTTGCAGGAACCGGGCGTGCGCCGCTCGCGCGCCCTACCCTATGCGCTGCAGGTCGACGCGCGCACTCAACCTCACGCACACAAACTGATATTGACCTTCCATAACACGGGCCGGGTCGGTGCGGTCTTTCATGTCTATGACCGATTGCATCTGGATCGCATCCCGCGCCGGTATACCGTTGAAGCGGGCAAGACGATCCCGGATGACTGGCCACTAGAAGCCGATGAAGGACGCTACGACCTATGGGTTTATGGCCCCAGCGGCTTCGTGCGGGAGTTCCGTGGCACCGCGAGGAGCGCCGCGCAAGCCATTCCCGAGATTGCCCTGGAGTACGATGTGGCGGACCTTTCCGTCCGCGTAGTCGCGACCAACGAGGGTCACAGCAAGACCACTCTGGTGGCACGGGCCAACGCCTACCGCAGCGACGGCCCCTGGCCGTTGCGAGTCGCGCCTGGGCAGCGCGTGATCCGTGAGTGGTCCGTTATCACCAGTCAACACTGGTACGACTTCACTGTGATCGGCAAGGACTTCGAGCGCCGCTTCGCCGGTCGATTGGAGAATGGGGAGCCAAGCTTCAGCGATCCCGCTGTCTGAGCGGGCAGGCAATCCACGTTACATAACCAAACTATAAAGGACCCCCTAAATGAAGTTCGATTCAATCGTAACCGCAACGCTGGTTGTATGCGCCGTTATCACGACTGGCGTAGTACTTCGCCGGGAGCTTATGACTCCTGCAGCCTCACCCTCTCTGGCCGAGCGAAAGCCCGTTTTGGTTCCTCGCTGGCGCGACGACCTTGAAAAAGGGATACGCCTCGGCCCTGGTGCAGCTCCGGTGCAGCTCATTGAGTTCGCGGACTTTGAGTCTCCTTTCTGCGGCACCTTCCATCAGACGCTAAGAGTAGTACGTGAGCGCTACCCAACCCAGGTCGCGGCAACTTACGTGCATTTCCCGCCGATGCACCGATTCGCGATTCCCGCTGCACGCGTCGCGGAGTGCGCGGGTGAGCAGGGGCGATTTGAGGCGATGTACGACCACTTGTGCGACGAGCAAGAGTCGTTCGGACTCGAACCGTGGAGCGAGTTCGCAGCCGCGGCTGGGGTCCCGGACGGCGGTGCATTTGAGACCTGCATCAAGCGTTGTACTGACCCGGTCCCGCGGGTTGTCGATGGGCAGCAGCTGGGGAAGGATCTCGATGTGCGAGCGACACCGACCCTGATCGTCAACGGTTGGAAGTTGGGTCATCCGCCGAGTGAGCAGGGACTGGATGCGATGGTCAAGGCTGTTCTCGAAGGCAAGGATCCGGTTCCTAAAGCAGGTAAGTCCTGACCGCTTGGCCGCAATGGCGGCGTGGCCTCATATGGGTGGGCGGCGCTGTTCTGGCGATGGCGTTGACCTTGCTTCTTTCGAGGTATGTCCTCGGGAGTCGGGGCGCGCAGCAGCCTTTGACCGCGGTCGCGCGAATTGAGCGCATTGAAGACACGGTGCTTGCGAGCGGTACGATTCAACCGCTCAAGCTGGTGAGTGTCGGCGCGCAAGCCTCGGGACGCATTGTGGCTGCGCATGTCGTTTTGGGAGAGCACGTCGTTCGAGGACAGTCGATTGCAGAGATCGATCCGTCAACGCAGCGCAACGCTCTGGAGAACGCGCAGGCGGTGCTTGATCAGGAGCGCGCGCAGCGCGCCTCGCGGACGGTAGTGCTGAAGCAGGCTGATCTCGCCTTCCAGCGAGCGCAGATCACGTACCCACAAGAGGCCAGCTCTCAGGCGGATTATGAATCGGCAGAAGCAGCTTACCAGGGTACGAGGGCAGATGTTGCAGCCCTGGATGCGCAGATTCGGCAAGCGATCATTGCAGTGAATACCGCGCGTGTGAATCTGGCATACACCAATGTGGTGGCGCCCATCGACGGCACGGTGGTAGCGATCGTTGCACCCGAGGGACAGACGGTGAACGCCGTTCAGGCAGCTCCGACCATCGTCAAGCTCGCAGATCTTGAAACTATGACCGTCAAAGTGCAGATCTCCGAGGCAGACGTCACTCGCGTGCATCCCGGCCAGAAAGTGTACTTCACAATCCTAGGAAACCCCGAGCGACGGTACACGACGACCTTGCGCGCGGTGGAGCCAGCTCCCGAGTCGATGGCGACCGACACGAGCACGAGTCCTGGAGGTGGTTCGTCTACGGGTGGAGCGTTTAGCGCGGCCGTTTACTACAACGGGCTTTTTGATATTTCCAATCCCGACCATCAATTGCGGCCGTCGATGACCGCGCAAGTCAACATCGTCTTGCAGGAGGCAAATGGCGCGTTGGTTATTCCTGCCGCCGCTGTCGCGGAGTTGCGAACGGATGGAAGTCGGATGGTGAGGGTCGTCGACGCAAACGGGCGTGTCGAGCCGCGCCTGGTGCGAGTGGGCATCGATAACCGCGTCATGGTTCAAGTTCTCTCTGGCCTAACTTCTGGCGAGCGCGTGGCGCTCGGAGCCTCTGCAGAGTATGTCACCTCCGCGAAAACGGGAATACAGTGATGGCGCTCCTGGAACTTCGTGGAGTGCACCGCGAATACCCCTCCGGCGATGGCGTATTCAGGGCACTCAAGGATATTGATCTCGTCATCGAGGCGGGGGAGTTGATCGCAATCGTCGGCCCTTCAGGCTCGGGCAAGTCAACGCTGATGAACCTTTTAGGCTGCTTGGACCGGCCTACTGCGGGCAGCTATTCCGTGTCCGGAAAGGACGTGGCGCGTTTGGACGCCGACACTATTGCGGAGCTGAGACGCGAGCGATTCGGTTTCATTTTTCAGCGATACAACCTGCTGTCCGACTTAACCGTACTCGGTAACGTGGAGGTCCCGGCAGTTTACGCCGGCGAGAATCGTAAGCAACGACATGCGCGTGCCACAGCAATTCTGACGCGGCTCAAATTGGGCGACCGGTTGGGGCACCTACCGGGCCAACTGTCGGGCGGTCAGCAACAGCGCGTCAGTATCGGACGCGCGCTCATGAACGGTGGCGAGATCATTCTCGCGGATGAACCGACCGGAGCGCTGGATAGCCATACAGGCGAGGAAGTGCTGACGATTCTCAAAGAGCTGCATACTCAGGGACACACCATCATCACCGTGACGCACGACGCGAAGGTCGCGCAGTACGCCGAGCGGATCATTGAGCTGAGCGACGGTGCAATCGTTTCCGACCGCCGGACCGTCCCGACAGCCTCGATTCGGAGGGATGGCTGCGGGCCTAACCCGCACCACTGCGGGATCGCGCTCGGGGGCTTGCTTGATCGTTTGTTCGAAGCGTTGCGCATGGCGCTCCTCGCCATGCGAGCCCACCGTCTGCGTACGTGTTTGACCATGCTCGGCATCATCATCGGCATTGCATCCGTGGCGTCGGTGGTGGCCCTCGGCGCAGGTGGACGCGAACGCGTGCTGTCTGACATCCGCGGCATTGGCACCAATACGCTGGACGTTTATCCCGGAAAGGATTGGGGCGACGAAAACGCGGCGAGCATTCAAACGCTAAACTCCGCGGATTCAGACACCCTCGCGCAGCAGAGCTACATCGATAGCGTCACACCGACACTCTCTACCTTGGCCGCTGTGCGTTACAGAAATGTGTCTGTCAGTGGGTCGATCAATGGCGTGGGAGCACAATATTTCCGCGTGCACGAGACCGAGGTTAGCGAAGGCCAAGCGTTCTCGATGGCCGATACCAGTACGCTCGCGCAGGTCGCGCTTATCGATGACCATACGCGAGAGAGGCTTTTCCTCCACGGCGAGAACCCGATCGGCCAAGTTATCTTCTTGGGAAAGATGCCCGTCCGTGTGATCGGTATCGTTAGGCCCAAGAGCAACGCCTTCGGCTCGAATCAGAATCTCAACGTCTGGATACCCTATACGGCGGTGCTGGGGCGCATGCTGGGACCCTCGCCCCTGCGGAGCATCACCGTCCGAATCCGCGACGATGCGCCAGTCGAACGAGCCGCGGATGCCGTCACGCAACTCATAGTCGCGCGCCACGGGCGTAAGGACTTCTTTATCTTCAATGCAGACACCATCCGCAAAACCATTGAATCGACGACCGCAACCCTGACGCGGCTGATCTCTTCCATTGCCGTCATCTCCCTCATCGTGGGCGGTCTCGGCGTCATGAACATCATGCTCGTCTCGGTGACCGAGCGAACCCGCGAAATTGGTATCCGCACAGCCGTGGGCGCGAGAAGGAGCGATATCCTGCAGCAATTCATGATTGAGGCAATGCTCGTGTGTCTAATCGGCGGTGTGTTCGGCGTAGTTCTTGCGTTGAGTGTGGGCTTTATTTACTCGCATTTCTCCAGCAACTTCCCAATGATCTTTTCCACTTCCTCGATTGTCGCTGCGCTTGTGGTATCAATGCTGATCGGGGTCGTGTTTGGTTTCCTGCCCGCGCGCCATGCCGCGCACCTCGACCCCGTCGAAGCACTCGCGAGGGAATAGATGCAGCATTCGCGGATCCTTCCGTTTGTGCTCCTTTGCGGTCTGTTGCTTAACGGTTGCAGCCTGATGAGGACGCGCTACAGACGTCCTCTGGCCAATGTGCCTCAGACCTACGCCCATGTAGACGAGAGTGTCAAAGCCTCTCTCGATCGCTGGTGGGAAAGCTTCAACGATTCCCGGCTTAGTGCGCTCGTGGCGGAGGCGCTGAAGAGCAACAACGATCTCGCTTTGGCGGCGCTCAATGTGCGAGCGGCTCAACTTCAAGTACATCTCGCCGTCATCAATCCGGTCGTTGCGGCTGACTACACGTATGATTATTCGAAGCCGCTGAATGGCTCGGTTCCAGCGACGCCGTTCCATAGTCTCACGGCATCTGCTTCCTACGAGGTTGATCTTTGGGATCAATTGGGAGCGGTCAAGGATGTCGCGCGGTGGGAGGCACACGCCACGGAGCAGGACCGGCAGAGCGCGGTGCTTGCTCTGATTGGCACCGCGGTCAATCTCTACTACCAGCTCGCGGACCTGAACTACCGCATCGACCTGAGCGACCAAAGCGTCGCCTACGCCACCCGGACATTGCAACTCGTTCAAGTCCTAAGGTCAGAGGGTGGCGCCACTCAGCTTGAGGTCGCCGAATCTGAGCAAGTTCTGGAGAGTCAGAAGGCGATCCACAGCACTCTGCAGGAGCAGCGAGTCGAGTTTCGCAATGCCCTCACGGTGTTACTTAACGGGACGCCATGGCCTGAACAATTCGAACGACCGACGGTCCCAGACGGCGCGCCGCGACTCGTTGCCCCGGGCCTCCCGGTCTCGCTATTGGACCGCCGCCCTGATCTGCGCGCAGCGGAGCTGAGATTGCGCGAAACGCTGGCGCAAACCGATGCGACGCGGTTGAGCTTTTACCCAAATTTGAGCCTGACGGGCTCCCTGGGGACTGCAAGCACCGGACTCTCCGAACTTGTCTCGAATCCGCTCGGAAGTCTCGCTGCTATTATCTCCCTTCCGTTTATTCAGATGAACCAGGCGAAATTCGCTACGGAGCTCGCCCGGACCCAGTACGAGAAAGCCGAAGTAGGATTTCGCAAAACGCTCTTGCAGGCCCTATCAGACGTGGACAATGCGCTGTCCGCGCGTAGCCAGCTCGAAGCCGAGGGGACAAGTCTCGAACGCTCGCTGGCAGCGGCCAAGACGGTCGAACGTCTGGAGGAGATCCGCTATCGCGCGGGGTCCGTCGCCTTGCAAGTCTGGCTCGACGCTCAGGAAACTCGTCGCCAGGCTGAGATTGCAGTGGCAGGGAATCGCCTGAGCCGGATCCAGAACTTCGTAACTCTCTGTCAGGTGTTGGGCGGGGCACCACTCATGAATGACCCGGTCGAGGTTTCCGCCTTTTCTCCTGGGAAACCTGCTCTGTGAACCTGGAGTTTGGAATGCTTCACTGGCGGTCAGTTTTCCTTGGAGCAGAGACTGGCATCAAGGCCGGTACCGTGAGATGTAGGCCGTTGAACACAAGGAGGCTGCACGGGCACCGCCAAGGCTCGGCGGATGCCGCGGGGAAACGTGGGAATTGCGGATGTCGGAGAGCGCCCCGTTGGAACGGCGACCGGCGACACGTTCAAACGTCCGGCTGTCCGCCGATTACGGATCGAGTCACCACTTCAAGGGGACATGGCGGTTTCGGCAACTGCTTGTTCGCGCTGACGTGGCCTGCTCGCCGAGTCCACGTTTTTAGGAAAGCCGACATCGAGTCGATGCCAACAATAACTGAAAAGGAGCCTTATCCGTGACGACATTGGACACCATCCTCGTGATCACCACAGGTGGAACTATCGATAAACAATACTTTGACGCGCTGAGTCAGTATCAAATCACTAATACCGTCGTCACAAAATTGCTCGCGCTCGCTCGCGTTGCGCATCCTCACCGAGTTGAAGTCGTGCTAAGAAAAGACAGTATCGAGCTCACTGATGAGGACAGGGCCCGCATTGTGGACCGCGTGCGTCAAGCGGAAGTCTCACGCATCGTCATTACGCATGGCACCGACACAATGACTCTCAGTGCCCGAGCACTTTCTACGATCACGGACAAGACGATAGTACTCACCGGCGCCCTTGCGCCGGCCCGATTCATCGAGAGTGATGCTGCGTTCAACCTCGGAATGGCATTCGCTGCGGCTCAGACTGCCTTACACGGCGTCTACATTGCTTTCAACGGATCTGTCTTTCGCGCCAACGAAGTCGAGAAGGACCGTAAGCGCTGTTGCTTTGTCCTCAAGCGGAACCTAGACGTAAGGAGTGCGCGTGAAGACTAGGAAATGTGGTCTGCCGGCACCCATGCTCGGCGTCCTAACGGCCGCGACGGCACTCGCCGATAGCCCGCACGACGGAGCAGGCTCTCCCGGACGCACGGTTTGCTTGGAGGGACACTAGAGATGCGCCAGCGCGCCGTGCAATACCAGGGGATCATTTTCGACTTCAACGGTGTATTGCTTTGGGACGCCGATTTTCACGTCGACTCGTGGCAGGGCGTCGCCCGGGACTTGCGAGGACACCCGATGACGGAGGATGAGGTCGCCACCCATATGCGCGGTCGCCCCAACGCCGATGTGCTCACGTACCTGGCTGGCCGAGTCATTGAAGGCAAGGAGTTGCTCGATCTGATCCAGGTCAAGGAGTCGTTCTATCGAAAGTTGTGTCTGATGAACCCGCGCCGCTTCGTACTCTCCCACGGTGCGCAGGAATTGCTCGAAACGCTCACCAAACACAACATTCCACGAGCCATCGCGACTTCGTCGGAGATCACGAACCTTGAATTCTTCATCCAACACCTGAGCCTGGATCGTTGGTTTGACGTGCAGAAGATCGTCTACGACGACGGCATTCGTCCTGGCAAGCCCGCGCCCAACATCTATCTGACTGCGACTCAAAACATTGGTTTAAGCCCTAACCAATGTGTGGTGATCGAGGATGCTATCTCGGGTATTAAGTCAGCGCATGCCGCCGGAATCGGTTTGATCATTGGCGTCGGTCCACCCGCCACGCACGCAAGGCTTCTGGCCCAGGGCGGCGTGGCCGCTGTCACTGAAAGCCTCGCGCACTTTCCGCGCGAAACGTTGCTGGAGCGCGAGTAGGAGCCGCCTATGGCAATCAAACCCTGGAAGACCACCGGCTCACGCTACCTCGTACGCGATCGTTGGATGACTCTCCGTGCTGACCGTTGCGAAACGGCGAGCGGCATCGTAGTCGAGCCGTACTACGTTCAAGAGGCCGAGGATTGGGTTCAAGTGGTTGCGTTCGATGCGCAGGATCGAATCCTCCTGACTCGGCAATATCGGCACGGCGCGGGATTGATTTGCACAGAGCTCCCCTGCGGCGTGGTCGAGCCGGACGAAACCGCAGGTCAGGCCGCTGCGCGCGAACTCCTGGAAGAGACGGGTTGTACCGCGGAGAACTGGCAACCGCTGCCGGTTCTTTCCCCCAATCCCGCGCGCTTTACAAATCGCATCCACGCCTTCATTGCAATCGGCACGCGACAGGTTCAATTACAGCGATTGGATGAGACGGAGGACATTGAATTTGAATTCCGCACCATCCCCGAAGTATTTGCGCTGATCGATGCCGGCACGTTTGCGCAGGCCTTGCAAGTGGCCAGTCTCTTTCTGGCTTTGCGCCGACGCGGGCTTATTCCAGCTGCAATCCCTTGATGATGATGTCCATCGTCATGACGAGGTGTTCCTTCATGAGTTCGCACGCACGGGCTGCCTGTTTCTCCAACGCTGCCGCGCAGATCTCCCGATGTTCAGCCTGAACGTCTCTCGTCTGGGGAAAAACCGGTACCGACAGCCGGCGGTACCGCTCACTCTGTTGGTAAAGATTACTTCGAATGCGCGTCCGCCACACGCTGCCGGCCGCAGAGACGAGCGCCTCATGGAAGGCGTCGTGCGCCGTTGCCCATTCGTCACTCAGCCGGCGGTCATCGCCGGGAGCCCAATAGGCCGTGCGCGACAGTCGGTGCATCGATGCGACCACCGCTGTCTCCCAGTCGACACCGCCACGCTCTATGGAGCGTGCGAGGCACAGGTTTTCGATGTCGATGCGCGTCATCGTGAGGTCGGCGAGATCCTCGAGCGATACCGGAGCCACCCGAAATCCCCGCTGCGGTTCGGCCACGACCAAGCCTTCCGCCGACAGTTTCGACAACGCCTCCCGGACCCCGCTCACGGACACTCCGAGTTCCTCCGCGAGCAGGTTCATCTGGAGTTTCACGCCGGGACGCAGTCTGCAGGCGAGGACGTCGGCACGCAGGTGCTGATAAACCCCCTCGAACCGGGTTTGGTTCTTTGGCGGCTGGGCGGCACCCGGGTCGGATATGGCCCCTACATTGAACATAAGCGCTCCTGGCGAGGACGGTAATCACGATAGCGCAAAATCGCTTCCAATACGTAAAATAGATTTATACTTGACAAATCGACGTGATGGATGCAATTTCGAGCGTGGGGCGCTGACGGGCTTAAGTGGGGGGTTTCAAAAAGTGAAAATGGTCTCGTTCAGCCACGGCGGCACATCGGGCGTCGGAGTCCTGCGGGATGGGGCGGTCGTTGGCCGGCTGTCCACGGACCCGCTCTTCCCCGGCGACCTGGATGATCTCATCCGGAACCGGGAGGGCCGGCCCCAGTGGTACCAAGCCGCGGCTGCCTCGACTGCGCCGTCCTTCGCCTTGGACACCATTGAGTTTCGGCCGCCGTTCTCGCGCGCGAACAAAATCATTTGCGTGGGGCTCAACTATCGCGATCACACCGACGAATCGGGCTACAAGCAACCCGACTACCCCACGCTCTTCGCTCGCTTCACCACGAGTTTCGTGGGGCATCTCGCTCCCATCGTTCGCCCGCGCGTGTCCGAGGCTCTCGACTTTGAAGGGGAATTAGTCGCGGTGATCGGGCGCAGCGGTCGACACATCGCGCCGGGTGATGCGCTGTCGCATGTGGGGGCCTACACGGTGGGCCTGGACGGGAGCGTTCGCGACTACCAGCATCGGACACCGCAGTGGACGGTCGGCAAGAATTTCGATCGCACGGGGGCGACGGGGCCGGTGATCGTCACCGCGGATGAGTTGCCTCCAGGGGCACGGGGTTTACGTCTGGAGACGCGCTTGAACGGCGAAGTCGTGCAATCCTCCAACACCGACCGTCTGATCTTCGATGTCGCCACGCTGATTTGCGTCATCAGTGAAGCCATGACGCTGCTACCCGGGGATCTGATCCTGACGGGAACACCGGCCGGGGTTGGGCACTCGCGAAGCCCAAAGCTCTACATGAAACCGGGCGATGTGGTGGAAGTGGAAATCGAAGGGATCGGAACGTTGAGAAACCCGATCGTTGACGAAGACGCCGCCGTGGCCCAAGAGGTTGCCTGATGAACTGGCTGGTGGGCGACGCACCGTCGTTGAAGAGCGTTGCGCTCGGCGTGCACTCGCTCGATCACTTCGCGCTCAGCGTCCCGGATTTGGAAAAAGCGCGTGATTTCTATTCAGCCTTTGGGCTCGAGGTGCTCCCCCACGGCAACATTTTAAGCTTACACACCTCGGCCCATCCGCAGCAGCAGTGGGGCCTCATTCTCGAGGGTTCAGCCAAGCGCCTGCATCATCTGTCCTTTGGGATCTTCGAGGACGATCTGCCACACTTCAAACTGCGCCTTGAGCAACACCACGTGCCGCTTCTCGACCCTCCGCGCGGGCTTGAAACCACGGGGCTCTGGTTCAAGGATCCCGACGGTGTCTTGATCGAGCTGCGCATCGCGCCCAAAACCTCGCCCGATCGGAAAGTGGCTGCGGACTGGATTTCCTCGCCCGACGGAAAAGCAGGCGCGCCCAAACGCAGTGAGGCCCCGCTCGTGAAACCGGTGCGTCTCGGGCACTGCTTGACCTTCACTCGCGACGTGCCGGCGGCGATAGCATTTTACGGCGATATCCTGGGGCTGCGCCTCTCCGATCGCGCCGGCAGCGATATTGCCTTCATGCACGGCATTCACGGCAGCGCGCACCATTTGATTGCCTTTGCCCGCTCCGAAGCCCCGGGACTGCACCACTGCTGTTGGGATGTGCGATCTTTGAATGAAATCGGCTTGGGCGCGATGCAAATGGCCGCCCAAGGCTACACCCAAGGCTGGGGACTCGGGCGCCACGTGCTGGGGTCCAATTATTTTCACTACGTCCGCGACCCGTACGGCAGCTACTCGGAATATTCCTGCGACATGGACTACATTCCTGCGATGAGCGAGTGGCGGGCAGGGGATCACGCTGCCGAAGATGCTTTTTATGTCTGGGGTCCGAGACCGCCGGCGGATTGGACCCACAATCACGAAGCCGACGGACAAGGGCGCGCGTCATGATGGCCTCTACCGCCCCCGCGCCGGCCGCGCGCTTGGCGCTCCCTTGCTGGGCCGACCTCTCCGGGAGAACTGTGCTCGTCACCGGCGCCTCGAGTGGGCTGGGCCGTGGCTGCGCTCTTGCTCTCGCGGCGTGCGGCGCTGACCTGATCCTCGCATCGCGCACTGAACGCTCCCTCGCTGAAGTTAGCGCCGAGATCGAACTCACATCGTCTGCGCACGTGCGAACGATGGTCCTCGATGTCACGGACACACACGTCGTGCGAGAGCGGATTGCCGCCCTCCCGCGCTTGGATGCGCTCGTCAACAACGCGGGACAAAACTTCCCCCAATGGCTCAAGGATGTCGATGAGACGCGCTTCGATGCGATCTTCGCATTGAACGTCAAGGCCGCCTTCTTTGTGGCCCAGGCGTGCGTAGCAAAGTTCCGGGAAGGGGGCCGCGGCGGGGCCATCGTGAATGTCTCCTCACAGATGGGCCATGTCGGTGCGGCGAAGCGCGCAGTGTATTGCGCCTCCAAACACGCGCTCGAGGGCATGACCAAAGCGATGGCGGTGGAACTTGCCCCAGAGGCCATTCGGGTGAACTCCGTGTGCCCGACGTTCATTGCGACCCCGATGACCGCTCCCATGTTCGAGGAGCCGGAGTTTCGAGCCGAGGTCATGCTTAAGATTCCGCTCGGGCGTGTGGGAACCGTCGAGGAGGTCGCAAGTGCGATCGCGTTCCTCCTCTCGCCCGCAGCGTCGCTAATCACCGGATCGAGTCTTCTCATCGATGGTGGATGGACTGCGCAATGATTCACCGGAGAATCATGTGATTCGCGTCGTCAAGCCCGGCCGGGACGTTGCACAAAAAGCGGCCGACGCAGCGCAGGTCAAGGCAACCGTCGAGGAGATCCTCGCCCGAGTCGAATCGCGCGGTGATGCGGCGGTTCGGGAACTCTCGGTGAAGTTCGATCACTGGTCGCCGCAGAGTTTCCGCCTTTCCGATGCGGATATCGACGCCTGCGTGGCGGCATTGCAGCCTCGTGAACTTAACGACATTCAGTTTGCCCAAGCCCAAGTACGCCGCTTCGCACAAGTCCAGAAGGCAGCCTTGAACGATGTCGAGGTCGAGACGCTCCCCGGCGTAGTGCTCGGCCACAAGAATATCCCCGTGAACTCGGTCGGCTGCTACGTGCCGGGAGGCAAATATCCGCTCATCGCATCCGCGCACATGAGCGTGGTGACGGCCAAAGTGGCGGGCGTTAAGCGAATTGTAGCCATGACTCCGCCCTTCGAAGGCAAGCCCTGCGAGCCCGTCGTCGCCGCGATGGCGCTCGCGGGCGCGGATGAGATTTATATCTTGGGCGGCATTCAAGCGGTCGCCGCCATGGCGCTCGGCACCGAAAGCGTTGCGCTTGTCGATTTTCTCGTGGGACCCGGCAATGCCTATGTGGCAGAGGCCAAGCGTCAGCTTTTTGGGCGGGTCGGTATCGATCTTTTGGCGGGTCCCACCGAAACGCTCATCATCGCCGATGCGACTGTCGATGCCGAGCTGTGCGCGACCGATTTACTCGGTCAAGCTGAGCACGGCACGAATTCTCCGGCGGTGCTGCTGACGAACTCGGACGCGCTTGCGCGCGAAACGCTCGCAGAGATCGAGCGCCTGCTGGCGATCTTGCCGACCGCGGCCATCGCGGGCCAAGCCTGGGCGGACTATGGCCGGGTCATCGTTTGCGACACCTATGATGAGATGGTGGCTGAAGCCGACCGTATCGCCTCCGAGCACGTCCAAGTCATGACGCGGGAGCCCGACTACTTCTTGAAGCACATGACGAATTACGGCGCCCTCTTCTTAGGGGCGCGCACCAATGTCGCCTACGGCGACAAAGTGATCGGCACCAATCACACGTTGCCAACGTTGGGCGCCGCGCGCTACACCGGGGGACTGTGGGTGGGCAAGTTTCTCAAAACTTGCACTTACCAACGCGTACTCACGGATGAGGCGTCGGTGCTGATTGGCGAATATTGCTCGCGGCTGTGCGTGATGGAAGGCTTTCTCGGTCATGCCGAGCAGGCGAACGTTCGCGTGCGCCGCTATGGCGGCAAGCGCGTTCCTTACGCGCAAGCCGCGCAAGGGTAATGAGTTGAACGGCAACAACAATAACAAATGGAACAGATTAGGCGCCCTCGCCGTGGCGCTACTCACGCTGTCGGCCGCCAGACCCGCGGCGGACGAGTTACCTAAATTCAAGGCGGGACTCTCGACCTCTTTCTTGGGGTCGCCATTTTTTGTCGCGCTCACTACGCTCACCACGCAAGCTGCGAAGTCGGCAGGCCTTAACTGGTTACAACCAACGGATGGGCAATCCGACCCCGGTAAACAAATCTCCGATATTCAAACCCTGGTGAACAGTGGCGCGCGCGGGCTCATCGTCGTCCCTCGCGACAGCGACGCCATCGCGCCCGCCCTTAAGTTTGCCGCCGCCAAGAGCGTCGCCGTCGTTGCCATTGACGTCGGCATCAACTCAGGCCACGCCGCGATGACGGTGCGCGCAGATAACCACAGCATGGCCCGCACCGCCTGCGAAGCCGTCGGCGCCGCGCTTAGGGGTCAAGGCAAAGTGCTTGAGCTCCAAGGCGATCTTTTGAACAGCAGCGGCCGCGACCGCACCGACGGCTTCGAGTTCTGCATGAACTTGAAGTTCCCTAACGTGAAGATCATTTCCCGACCCACCCGCTGGGAGCAGGCGCGAGCCGCGGATGCGACCCAGACGATTCTCACGGCAAACCCGGATATTGGCGCGATTTACATGGAAAGTGGCAGCATCATGCTACCGGGGGTCTTAAGCGTGTTGCACCAGGCCGGCCGGAAGGAGAAGACCGGCGAGCGCAACAAGATTTTTCTTGCGGCGATTGATGGCAGTCCCTACGAACTACAAAAGATCCGCTCCGGCGACTTAGATGCGACCGTGTCGCAACCCTTAAATATGTACGCTCAGTTGGGGGTCGAGTATCTGCGCCGGGCGATCAAGGGCGACACCTTCGCTGTAGGCCCCACGGCTCACGGCAGCCAAATCGTCAAGAATTCGGCGGGGAATCTCGAGGACTTAGTCCCCGCACCCATCGTCACCCGGCGGAACGTCGACGATCCGACTCTCTGGGGCAACTTGGCGGGAGTCCATTGACGCATGTCCTCTCCTGCGCTTCATCGAAGTACCGCGCCAGATCCGTCTGTATTGCCCGTGGCTCTCGGCGTGGGCTTGTCGAAGAGTTTTGGTGCGACCCGCGCCTTAAGTGATGTCAGCGTGTGCGTTCATCCCGGCGAAATTCGCGCGCTCGTCGGGCGAAACGGCGCCGGCAAATCCACCTTGGTGTCCCTCCTCACCGGGATGACGGTGCCCGACTCGGGGACGATTGAGTTCTTAGGTGTTGCCGCCCCGGCCCCGCATGCTAGGGAGCTTTGGCAAAGCAAGGTTGCCTGCGTTTACCAGCATCCGAAGATCATCCCAACGCTCTCCTGCGCCGAGAATCTTTTTTTGGGCGCCAACATGCGGCGGCGCAAACTTCTGTCCTGGGGCAAGATGCGACGCGAGGCACACGAAATCCTCGATCACTGGGGTGTCGCGATCGATGTCACCGCCCCGGCTGGCACGCTTACCGTGGGTCAGCGCCAGCTCTTGGAGATTGCCCGCGCGGTGCTCGCGGGCTCGCGCTTCGTTATTCTCGATGAGCCCACGGCGAAACTCGACGGTAAGGAAGTGGAGCGGCTCTTTACGCACCTCAAGAAACTCCAAGGAGAAGGCGTCGGCATCCTCTTTATCTCGCACCATATCGAGGAAATCTTCGAGATTTGTCAAACCGTGACGGTGCTTCGCGATGGGCGGAAGACGCTCGATCGCGCCACCCAAGGACTCTCCAAAGCCGAACTTCTCGAGGCCATGGTCGGCAATGTGTGCGCGGAGAGACCGCTTGCCGGGACTCGCAGTTCAGAGGATCGGGCGGCGGCGCGCCTTGAGGTCAAGCGTCTGTCTTGTCGCGGCTTTTTCGAGGACATCACTTTTGACGTGCGAGCGGGCGAGTGTGTCGGCATCGCGGGTTTGGCGGGATCGGGCAAAGAAGCGATCGGCGAAGTGCTCGCGGGGCTCAAAGCGCCCGATGGGGGCAGCATGCACTTGGACGGCGTGCGCCTTCCCGGCGGGGATGTGCCCAAGCACAACCGGGCGGGGGTCGGCTTCGTGCCTTCCGACCGACAGCGCGAAGGCTTAGTCCTGGGCTTAAGCCTAGCCGACAATGCGACCATGGCGATTCCCGATCGACTGGGGTACGCGGGCTTTATCTCGCCCGCCGCACTGTCGAAGACGTCGCGGCGGATGATCCAAGACCTCGATATCAAGACTTCAGGTCCCACACAGCCCGTGGGTTCCTTAAGCGGTGGTAACCAGCAAAAGGTCGTCTTTGCTCGCGCGCTCGCCCGAGATCCCGGCGTGCTGGTGCTCATCAATCCCACGAGCGGCGTTGATGTGGCCTCCCGGATCGCGCTCTTTCACGCCATTATTCAGGCCGCGAACCGCGGCGCGGCCGTGCTCATCATTTCGGACGAGCTTGAGGAACTTCAGATCTGTCACCGCATTGGGGTCTTGCGTTCGGGGCATCTTACAAAAGAATTCGTGCCGCCTTGGCAGCACAACGATCTCATCGCGGCGATGGAGGGCATTGGCCCGTGAACAACACAAGCTTAAGCCCCGCAGACCTCAAGCGAGCGCTCAACCCGATGAAACTTAAAGTCTCGAGCATCGCGCTCATTCCCGCCGTCGTGCTGCTCTTGATCATCGGGAGCTTTGCGAACGACGCCTTCCTGCTGCCTGCGAATCTGTTGACCATCTTGCAGCAGTCCTCCATTTTGGCGCTCTTAGTGCTCGCCGAATCCCTCGTGCTGATTACGGGAAAGTTCGACCTCTCCCTGGAATCCACCGTGGGCCTGGCGCCCATGATCGGGGGCTGGCTCGTCACGAGCGCCGCCATCGGCGGCTCCGGGTGGATGGTCAATCCGTATCTTGCCATCGCGGCTACTCTGGGACTTGGGCTTCTCATCGGTGCCTTTAATGGGTTTCTCATCGTGAAACTGGGCTTAAACGCCTTCATCGTCACGCTCTCGATGTTGATTCTTCTGCGCGGCATCACATTAGGGCTCGCGAGCGGCAAAACGCTCTATGACTTGCCCGACGAATTGACGTATCTCGGCTCCGCCGTCTGGGCGGGCATTCCCGCGAGCATCTGGATTTGCGGTATTCTGTTTGCCTTGGGCGCATTCCTCATGCGCTACCACCGCTACGGTCGGGCGATTTACGCCATCGGCGGCAATGCGGAAGCCGCGCGCGCCGCCGGCATCCGGGTCGAGCGGGTGACCTGGATAGTCTTCATCGTCGCGAGTCTCTTGGCCGCGCTCGCAGGGCTCCTCTTGTGCGGACGCTTGGGCGCCATCACCGCGCAGCAGGGCAGCAACATGATTTTCACCACCTTTGCCGCCGCTGTCATTGGCGGCATTTCGTTAAACGGTGGCAAGGGCTCGCTCGGAGGTGCGCTCATGGGGGTGCTCCTTTTAGGGATCGTGACCAATATCTTGACGCTCTCACAAATCGCGAGCTTCTGGATCGATGCAACCTTCGGCGCGATCATCTTGGTCGCGCAAAGTTTGGTGAGGCTCACCGGCGGCGAACGCAGCCAAAGTTAGAGGGACCGATCAATGACACACGCTACCGCCATGGATGCGCTTCAAATCACGGGCCCCGCCAAGTTGGAACAAACGCGGCTGCCCATTCCACAACTTCAAGTAGGCGAGATCCTGATCAAGACCGCCTACCTCGGCATCTGCGGCACCGACGTGCATCTCTTGGCGGGACAAAGCTTCTACTTCGATCACGGGTTCTTAAAATACCCCTTCGTCTTCGGCCACGAATACACAGGTTATGTGGTCGCGGCGCGCGGCGTCACGGCCTTAAAAGAAGGCGATCGCGTCGTGGGGCACTGCATGGTCGAGTGCCATGTGTGCGACAACTGCCGCAAGGGCCGGCGGCATCTGTGCCGGAACTTGAAGGAAGTCGGACTTCGCTTCATCGCGGGTGCCGCTGCCGAATATGTCGCCGTTCCCGCCTATGCGGTCACCAAAGTCCCCGATTCTTTGAGCCTGAAAGCCGCGACCTTGGTCGAGCCCACGGTGACGGCCTATCACGCGCTTCAGCGCGTGAACTTGAAGCCCGACGACACGGTCGCCATCATTGGCTCGGGCGCGCTGGGGTTGCTGACGCTCCTGATCGCGAAATTAACCGCGGCGCGCGTCGAGGTCATTGGGGTGGAGGAGGAGGAGCTTCAATTCGCCCGCTCGCTCGGCGCCGATCGAGTGCTTCGACCGGCGGAGGCCGCGGAGATGAGTTATTCGGTCGTCATCGAAGCCTCGGGAACGCCCGGGAGTGCCGGATTGGCCGCCCGCATCTTGGATTTGGGCGGTCGCTGTTCCTTGATTGGCGTGTGCAACGGGCCCGCTCGCGATTTTGTTCCCGCGCTCGTGACCTTAAAGGACCTCACCTTCCACGGCATCCTGCATGGGCTCGACTACTACGTGCAGACGGTCGACTTGTTCGCCTCCGGGCGGGTGGATCCCACTCGATTGATCGCGGAGGTCGGCCGGATCGGGGATGCCGAGGCTGTCTTTGAAAAGCTGGTCTCGCCCAATCGCACCAAGCCTAAATACGTGATCGAATTTGCAGGCGAGGGGCGATGAGGCTCGCCGGCAGAGTTGCTATCGTCACCGGCGCCGCGAGCGGCATCGGGCGGGCCACCGCAGAGCTTTTCGCCGAGCACGGTGCATTCGTCTACGCCACCGACATCGTCGAACGCGAGAGCGCCGAGCGCATCCACTACGTCAAACACGATGTCAGCCGCGAGGACGATTGGATTGCGCTCACGAATCGCGTTCACCAGGACCATGGCGCCCTCGACGTGCTCGTCAATAACGCCGGCATTGTCGGCAGCTACGACACTATCACCCAAGTCAAGATGAGCGACTACCATCGCGTCATCGCGGTGAATCAGACCGGCTTTTTCTATGGGATGCGCTACTGCATCCCGCTGATGCAGAAAAACGGCAAGGGCTCGATCGTCAACATCTCGAGTATCTGGGGACTCATCGGCGCCGTCGGCGTCGCGCCCTATCAAGCGAGCAAAGGCGCGGTCACGACCCTCACCAAGAACGCGGCCTTGACCTACGCGCCCACCATTCGCGCGAATTCGATTCATCCGGGGGCCATCAAGACGCAGATCACGGCCGCCCAAGACGAGGCCATGAACCAACAACTCATTGCCGACACGCCCTTAAAACGCATGGCGGAGGCGCGCGAAGTGGCCTTCGCCGCGCTCTACCTCGCGAGCGATGAATCCTCGTTCGTCACGGGCGCCGAGCTCGTCATCGACGGCGGCTACACCATTCGATAGGAGACACTCATGCAGAAAGTCAAAATCGCCGACATACCGCTCGTTGGGTCCACTCACCCCGATCTCACCGGGGTGTCGGTCAGGGACGTCATCAATCGCAACACCGTGGGCGCGCATCGCGGGATGCTCTCCATCGCCGAATTTGCGCCCCAGGGCTTTCACAAGCTGCACCGTCATGGGGCCAGCTCCCAGATCTCCTATCTCCTGTCAGGCAAGGGTGAACATCTGACGGAAAACGGTCCCATCGCCATCAAAGCGGGAGATGCGACCTACGTGCCTCAAAACACCTGGCATGGGTTTAGAAACACCGGCTTGGGCAATGCCGTGCTGCTCTCGATCTACAGTCCGGCGGCCCATCTGTCCGATGCCGGCTACGAGACCTTCCACGGCGCCATCGACACCTCGAAACCTGCGCAAGTTCCGATGTCGAGTCTCTCTCAAATGCAAGGCGATGCGGCACTCGATGCCGACTCCGGGTTCGTGGGCCTCGGGGTCTTCTGGCTCGCGACCCGCGCGACCGTGGGCAGCAACGACTTCTTGCTTGGAGCGAGCACCTTTGAGCCCGGGGGCCTGCACGAACATCATCGCCATCCCCGCGGCGATGAGTTCCTATACATCCTCGAAGGTGGGGGCGAACACTTGACACCCGACGGCGCGGTGCGCTTGTCCGCCGGCGAAATCGCCTATATCCCGGCGAACGAATATCACGGCTTTAAGAACCCGGCGGGCGTACTGACACGCACGCTGTTTGGCTACTTCGGGCCCGCCACGCTCGCCGAAGCCGGCTACGAAGTCCGCGAGGCCGCCCACCCGTGACCGCGGCCGCCATCGTTACCGGCGGGAGCTCCGGCATTGGCCGCGCCATTGCACTTAAACTCGCGGCCGATGGCTTTGATGTCGGCATCACGTTCCATAGCGGTTAGGATCGCGCTGAAGGTGTAGCCAGAGAGATCGAAAGCCACGGGGTGCGCGCCGTCATCGCGCATCAAAATCTTGCCGATTCCGTCGCGGCGACCCAAGCGATTGAGGAACTCGCCGATGAGCTCGGGCGCCTGGATGCCTTCGTCAACAACGCAGGCGTTAATCACCGCTCTGCGTTTCTCGATCTGCCGCTGAAAGAGTGGCAAAACGTCATCGCCGTCAACCTCACTGGCGCATTCCTCTGCGCCCAAAGCGCCGCCACGCGAATGGTCTCTCAGGGCAGGGGCGGTCGGATTGTGAATGTCACCAGCATTCTCGATCGCGAAGTGCTCGAGGGCGGTGCCGCCTATTGCGCCTCAAAGGCGGCCTTGCGGCAACTGACGCGCGTGATGGCGCTCGAACTCGCGCGCCACCGGATTCGCGTCAACGGCGTTGCGCCCGGCGAGACGGCAACCCCTATGAACTTCGCCACCGATGTTGACGCGGCGTCTATACAAAGACCCATCACGCCACTCGGCCGGCCCGGCTACAGCCGAGAAATCGCTGCGGCGGTTGCGTTTCTGCTCTCCGACGCCGCCAGTTATATCAACGGTGAAGTCATTCTTGTCGACGGCGGCCTTGCGCTACATGGCGGACCGCAATCGCTTCAGGTGGCAGTTGGGAACCCGGCACCCTTGAACACCCAGGTTCCGCTTGAGATATGTAAGCACGCCGTTAACCACGTTCTTTTCGATTTATGGTAATCGGGCCAAGCTCGGCGGCGCAGCGATGGGCTGCGAGTCTGGAGTTGTCGATGTCCGAACCGATGTTGGAGAAGCTGAACGAGGCG
>Ga0307516_10000214_pt1 | contig 74641 bp, 88 predicted proteins | sample 19_EM_MG_FD_203310 | JGI IMG/M metagenome (GOLD analysis project Ga0307516, IMG submission 203310) | Populus trichocarpa ectomycorrhiza microbial communities from riparian zone in the Pacific Northwest, United States - 19_EM | ecosystem: Host-associated > Plants > Roots > Unclassified | place... | reverse complement strand
TACAACCGTTGTATTGTGTGAAGTGTCCGTCGATGGCATGTGACCGTGACCCTGGGCCAAAAATGTCCGGTCCAGGGGGGTCTGTGATGCGTGACCGGACAAACGGTCGTAATAGTACAGTAGTACCGAAGCCAACCGACTAGGTAGTCAGTTGGTGACTATCAAATATTCAATGCTCAGATGGTTCAGACACCCTCAACCCACCAGAATTGGTCTTTGGCTGCCAAAAATGAGAATGGGGAACGATAGGTAGTACGAAAGATATGACATAAGATGCCATCCGCGGCGACGACGGTGCTATCATGAGGGAGATCGTGCGTATCCGATGATGTGAGCCTGAACATGCATGCTATCATTAAAATTTGTTTGCCAGCCAAGTGCAGCGCTTGACAGGACCTGTCTATCCGGCATCTACCCAAGCACCTTCTGCACACTGCACAGCGCTGTTGTCGCCATGGATGGCCATAAATTTTAGAGGCCCACCCCCATGTTTACGCGATACGCGAACGGGCAGGGGCGGTACTCAACACTGTGATCAGGGCTTCGCGACGACAATCTCCGAGGGTGGGGTGCGACAGGGTGCGACATATCGCAGATGCCCCTTCGAGAGCTTGGCCACGTTTCAAACTTTAAATGGTTGATGGTGTCGCGTTCGAATGGTTAGTCTCATCCTCTACGCTATAGACACTGCCCGGTGTTAGTTTATACTCTTCCAATACCTACTGTCTTTTTTTTGCAGACAAAAAAACCCATTATTTGAGGTTTCCCGTTTTTTGGAGGTTGATGTGAATCTTAAAGTCGGCAGCGGCAGCCCTGGGTGTGACGAGAGGCCCAAACACGGGAAACCTCAAATAGTGGGTTTTTCGTATGCAAAAAAGAACGGTGGGTATTGGAAGAGTACAAAACCAAAACCTGAAGCAGTGTCCAGGGCGTAGAGGATGAGTTGACTATTGGTCAATCTGTGGCCACTGACCACGACAGTGGATATCCATCAGCCATCTAGGGACAGTGGGCGGGGTCAGATATCCGAGTGACCGAACCCTAGAGTCTACTAACCGGAATCAAGTACCCGAACCCCGGCGCATAAAAGCTCGCGGCCAAGGCATATGCACCCCCAACCCAGGTAGTCACTGTATCGCTGGTCGATCCACCACAATCCCTCATCATCATGCTCGTAAAATCTCAACTTTTTGTCGCCATTGCGGTCACCACGACCTCTGTCCTGGCAGCGCCTCTCACCAACCGCGCTGAACTCGAGGTATGCCGCCCGTCCTATAGCATCCAATGCTGAGTCGAACCTCCCCCAGGCACGAGGGCCAGGCAATAATACAGTATGTTACGACACAATTGATATCTTGGCCAATGCTGAATATGCACTGTAGCCGTACAATCCGCAAGCTCAACTCGACGTAAGTGGCCGGTCCCAACACGACGTGACCCTCTTCTCTGAACGCGATGTGCACAGCGCCATCTGTCACCACCTCAACCCGCACCCGTTTATCCACCCTCCGTAAGTCGCCGGCCTTAACACACGACCCTCTTGTCTGAATGTGATGCGCACAGGGCCCTCCGCCACCACCCCGACCTGCACCCATTTATCAAGGCCTCGTAAGTCGCTGGTCCCAACACACGACCCTCTTCTCTGAATGTGATGCGCATAGCCTCCTCCGCCACCACGACCCGCACCCGTTCATCAAGGCGTAAGTCGTCGGTCCCAACACACGACCATCTTGTCTGAACACGATGTGCACAGCACCCTCTGCCACCACTTCCACCCACCCAAAAGTATCAAGCCTACGTAAGTCGCTGGTCCCGACACATGACCATCTTCTCTGAACATGATGCCCACAGCGCCCTCCGCCACCACCACCTCGAGGGCCCACAGTATGCTGCGACACCATTGATATTTTAGCCAATGCTGAATATGCATGATAGCAGCACCCTCCGCAACTTGTACCTGGTTATATATCCAGCGTAAGTCGCCGGTCCCAAGACACGACCTTCCTAAACGTGATGCGCACAGAGCCCTCCGCCTCCGCCACCACCTCAACACCGCGTACGTTGCGGTCCCTACACACGTGTATGCCCAATGCTAACTGCGACGCATCCCTTCCATCTCGATTACTCCTAATGTCGATCGCGGTGCATCTGACAGTCATCCAAGACACAACCGGTATGTAGCTGTTTTCGTTGCCGGTCCTAACGCATGGCGTATCCAACAATCATCCTAGCCTCCCTATCCGACAGACCCGGTATGCAGCAGTTTCCTCGTCCACGCCACACTTTCCCCTGAATGTGATACGCTACAGGACTCTCCCACCCACCAGGAGGCTAAGGAATTTTCTGTTGAACGCAAGGTTCGGGTATGTTGCCAGTCCTAACGCAGGTTTTGCTCATTACTTATCGTGGCGTATCCTAACAGGACCGCCTTGGCCACGAAGCGAGGGGGGGCCAGGTACGACTCCTTCCATACCAATCTCTCCCGATGTTGATTGCAGTGCATTCAAGCTTCCCTATCGGCCAGCCAAAGTATGCGGCGGTTTCTCCGATCACGCCCTTGTTTCTTGTCGTCTGCTAACTCTGACACATCCTACAGCTATCGGAGGACAAAGGGCCACAGGTATGTTTACCCCATCCCACCCCCCCCCCCCCCTTTGTTCATTGGCACATATCCTACAGCCGTACACATCCTCCTCCGTATGTTACTTCTTCTACTAGATGTCGTTGACACGCTAGCTAAGGTTGGATGTGGTGGATATTACAGAATTCCGCAGGTGCCCGGGACCCTCCTCCACCATTACCGGTCAGTTTTGTCGACGAGCGGCATTCACCCACTGTTCACTGAATGCGACACATTCTGCAGGAGTCTCTCAGAATAAAGAAACCATCATCGTCATCCATCAGAAGTGTCAGTTTTGTTGACAAGTGACATCCTCCCACCGCTGAATGTGGTGCATTCTGTAGGGCAAGAACAACGACCACGACGAAAGACAGCGCTACGGAAAGAACCGCAGGGAGCTCGTCGAGGTCATTAGGCGGGAGTTGGGGTTGTACGATGAGCTTGATTAGTTTAGAGGATGAGTTGGCGCCGGTTGTATCTACCACTAAAATGGGACCCAACTTGTGATTAAGGCTCGAGCCGATTGGCAAGGCGGCGCGAGGTCACACAGTGCATATGCCAAATGCCAACATCCCTCCGTCCTGTGACGCTTATCGTGTTGGCCTCACCCTCTCGATTCGTCTTACCCTCGCCTCTGCAGGCTGAAAGTGCAAATTGGACTTGGTTGCGGGACGAAGCCGCGCCAAGCCGCGTCTCGTATTCGCGTGTCATCCTGCAACTTCATGTGCGCGTACTTATGTGTGATAGTCAATCAAAGAGCAGTCTCGAAAGTGATGCGGACAGTTCTTGCTTTGACGTAGACACCCCGGCGTCTCTGAGAAAGCTTCCTATATTCACATGTACATACGTATTGGTATATTATTAGGACGATATGTGGACATACTACGATGATTTATGTTGTTGGAAAACACGAGAATCCTGTGAAGGTATGGGTTTACATTATCTTTCAAATATCAGTGTTCGTCCTTGATCATGCTATGGATGAAGATAAGGATGCATTTGGGGTACTGTAAGCAAACCAGAGCTCCAGTTTACTATTCATGCGAATAGCCTCGCCTTTATAGTACATCTATATAAGGAACGGGACGCCGAGGACAATCGCCAGACCCTCGGGAAGCTGTGTAAAAAAATTGTGTGCCGCTTTCCAGACGAAGAGAGTCCGGAATGGAAGAGAAGATAACATACAGAATCTCCTGGGGCAATTCCGAACGCATTGAACATCTGTTGGCCGAACAGGGAGCGAGACATCTGAGCGAAGGTCAGAAACAAGAAAGTAAAAGTCATGAGTTTTAGACTCACGCCTCCAGCGGCGGCACTAGTAGTAGCAGCAAAGTGGAATGCATCGACCAAGTATAGCAAGATGAGAAGTCTATCGATTTAGAAGTCTTGTAAACAAAAAGGGCCTGCAGGGACGTCATCAAACATAAAAAAAGTGAACATGTATGCGAACATTTTCGCAGGGGAGCGACATGCCAAAACCCAAAAAAGAAGAAAAAAAGGGAACGACGCAAAACAATCCGATCGGGCGGAAGAACGACCCAAACGCAGGGCGGGGATTCACATCTCGCCCTTCCCTCCATTAGTGTCCGCTAGCTTTATCTGTCACCACATGTCATAGTCAAATTATTGCATCAGTGGGTATTGGAACCGAGAGGAGGAAGGGGAACAAGGCACGAGGGATGAGGAAGGGAGAGGGACTGTGGAGGAGCAAAGGGATGGAGATGAAGGAGCAGGTGGTAAGGAGGAGAAAGCGGAGGAAGGAGACAGGGAAGACAGGGAAACAAAGACAGACGAGAGAATGTAGACGAGGGAGGATAGAGGAACGAGGATGGAATGAAAAATTAAAGGGCAAAGGACGAGGGGCTTCGTACGAAAGACTCGTTGTTTGACAGAGAACCCGCCAATGGCCACTGTGTTCGACACGGGCTGTCCAGTGACATCGCCCGATCATCCGCTCCTTGGGCCGAGAGCGTGAGGGTAGGAATCGAACGACCCGAAGGTCGGCAGGACCGTTGTCGAGGATTACGTTGGATTGTTGCGGTCTACGTCGTGGGTCGTCAGGTCGACGGTCCAAAACTGGCACTTACGGTGTACCAACGGAGAAAGCGCCATAGTAGTAAGACGAATCCTGACCCTGTGTAGACACGATGAGAGATGGCACTCGAGGGGTGAGGTAGACTTGGTCGTCATTTGTTGTCATGTGGCCTAATCCGGGTGCGATAGGGGTGTGACCGGGACGCATCGCGATGCCGACTACCGAGGTGACCCATTTGGTAAGCCGAACAAGCCGAACTCTCTCGGCTTGTTCCGCTTAGACCGTTTAGAATGCGAAAAGTCATCCAGTATAAGCAGTGTATAGGGCGTAGAGATCGATGAGCTGACCATTGGTCACTGAGCACGACAGCGGGATAATCTTCCTATCCATCAACCCTGTAGGTTTGAAACGAAACGAGATGAGGAACCGGTATCAAGTGAAATCCCGCAGACCTGCAGATTTCGTACATCAACCCTGTAAGTTTGAAACGCAACAAGATGAGTAACCGGCCATCGCAAACGCATAAAAGCTCGCAGCCGACATGTCTGGATCCTCAACTCAGGTAGTCACTGTATCGCTGGTCGATCCACCATAATCCCTCCTCATCATGCTCGTGAAATCTCAACTTCTTGTTGTCATTGCCGTCACCGCGACCTCTGTCCTGGCAGCACCTCTCACTGACAACGACGCTGAACTCGAGGTATGCTGTCCCATCCCATGGCATCCAATGCCAAGTCGAACGACCTCTCCTCCAGGCACGAAACCCAGGGCCCGGCGCAAGCCAAATCTTTGACGGAACGGGCGACAGAGCTAGAAGAAGAGGACAGGTATGCACCGTTTGCAACGACACAAATGATGTCTTCGTCAATACTGAATATACACTAGAAGGAGCGGGAGCGCCAGGCCGAATCCTACGTAGGTCGCTGGTCACAACACACGACCTTCTCTTAATGTGATACGCACAAACTCGACAGCAGGCTCAACTCCAAGTAAGTCGCCTGTCCCAACACACGACCCTCTTCTCTTAATGTGATGCGCACAGGCTCAACAGCGTGCTCAACGCGAAGTAAGTCGCGGTCCCAACACACAACCCTCTTCTCTGAATGTGATGCGCACTGGCCCAACAGCGTGCTCAACAGGAAGTAAGTCACCTGTCCCAACACACGACCCTCTTCTCTTAATGTGATGCGCACAGGCTCAACAGCGTGCTGCATTCGAAGTAAGTCGCCTGTCCCAACACACGATCTTCTCTGAATGTGATGCGCACAGGCCCAACAGCATCTTCAAATCGAAGTAAGTCGCCGGCCCCAACACACGACCTCTTCTCTGAATGTGATGCGTATAGCGCCCTCGGGTACCAACTCCTGAAAGACAAGTGAGTCGCCAGTCCTAACACACCTCACTTTTCCTTGAATTTGATGTGCTCATAGGCTCGACACCGTAGTGCTACTGTAAGTTGCCCCCAACACACCTCACTTTTCCCTGAATATGTTGAACATGCGTCCCAATGAAAAGTATGGGCAATATAGTGCTGTAAGTCTCCGGTTCTAACACACCTAACTTTTTCCTGAGAAATTTGATGCGCTCACAGCATACTCCCCCTCTTGTAAGTCGCCGGTCCCAACATACGGCCATCTTCTCTTAACGTGATGCACTCACAGGGATCTCCACAACATCCTGCTGAACTCCCAGTAAGTCGCCGGTCCCAACACACGACCCTCTTCTCTGAATGTCATGCGCCCACAGGGATCATCTCCCTATCCTGGTGCACTTCAGGTCCCCAGTCCCAACACACGACCCTCTTCTCTGAATGTCATGCGCCCACAGGGATCATCTCCCTCTCCTGGTGCACTTCAGGTCCCCAGTCCCAACATGCGACCCTCTTCTTTGCGCTCATCACCTAAACACTATCCTCCATCCCCAGTAAGTCGCCGGTCCCCACACACGACACTTGTCCCTGAATGTGATGCTTACAGGAACCTTCCGTATGTTGCCCTTTTCCATGCCATCGACACTTCTCTTGACGTTGGATGCGACACACGGTGCAGTTCGAGACGGATGCAGACAGAGTATGCTGTTCCCTCCCATGCCGTTGACACTTTCTCAAATGCGATGTATCCTATAGTTAGCTGCAAAGGTATGCTGTTCCCTCCCATGCCGTTGACACACTTCCAATGCGACATATCCCATAGGAAGCTCACAAGGTATGTTGTTCCCTCCCATCCCGTTGACACACTCTCCAATGCGACATACCCTATAGAGAGGTAAAAAGGTATGCTGTTCTCTCCCATCCCGTTGACACTCTCTTCAATGCGACATATCCTATAGAGAGCTAAAGAGGTATGCTGTTTCCTACCATCTCGTTGACACTCTCTTCAATGCGACATATTCTATAGGTAGCTGCTGCAGATGTATGTTGTTCCCTCCCATCCCGTTGATACACTCTCCAATACGACATATCCTATAGCCAGCTAGACAGGTATGCTGTTCCCTCACATGTCATTGACGCTCTCTCCCATGCAACATATCCTATAGGAAGCAGCACGGGTACGCTGTTCCATCCCACGCCGTTGACATTCTCTCCGATGCGACATATCCTATAGATCGCGGGGCATAGTTACAATAACTACCAGGTATGCCACCTTCTACCATACCATAGAGACTCCCCATGTTGACTGCGGCGCAACCAACCCTTTTTCCTGAATGTGACGCATTACAGCCCGGACCTTCCTCCAGGTCTGCTAGCCAGTCCGGTGCCTACATGGTGTGTTGCCTCTTGTCATTGATACGCTGGCTGAGGCTGAATGTGGTACATGTTACAGGAGTCCCTTAATAATCCTGCCTACCAATTGCCACCGAAGGTCGGTTTTGTTGAGGAATAATACCCTCCCACTGCTGAATGTAGCGCATTCTACAGGATGAGAGGAGGGGAAGGAGAAACCGCAGGGAACTCGTGGAGCTCATTAGGCGGGAGTTGGGGTTGTACGATGAACTTGATTAGTTTAGAGGGTGATTCCGCCCCCGGTACTACTGAAATTCTATATTGTTTGGGGCAAGCCACGATCGCATCTTGGGAATAAAAGTGAGCGGACCTCAACACTCGTTCTACGACGTGTAATATTAATGTTCCACATCGTACGTACTCAATCTTCCGGCCAACAACCAAAGGTCAGTCACGGTTGTGTCGAAGACCGATATACTCTTTCACTGCTGAATGCGGTGCATTAATCTTGTGCAGGGCATCCCAAAGGAACGATTCCCATTCGACTCAAAAGCAAACGAAGTTAACACAAGGAGCTCATTATGGGAGAATCAGCCCACGACGACAGGAGTTCAATATGTAAGCTTCAATGTATCCATCAGGCGAGTGACCGACACCATCAACTATTTAAAGTTTGAAACGAAACGACATGAATGACGGGTACCGGTACGAATCCCGAAGGCATATTAAAGACTCGCGGCCAAGGCAGATGTGCCCTCAACTCTGGTAGTCACTGTATCGCTGGTCGATCCACCATTCATCATGCTCGTAAAATCTCATATTTTTGTCGCCATTGTCCTCACCACGACCTCTGTCCTGGCAGCGCCTCCCACCAACCACGCTGAACTCGAGGTATGTCGTCCGTCATAACATCCAATGCAGAGTCGAACGACGTCTCCTCCAGGCACGAGGCCCAGGCGCAAGCAAACTCTCAGGTGGACTGAGCGACAGCGAAAGGAGAAGAAGACAGGTATGCACCGTTTGCTACGACGCAAATGATATTTTTCGCCAATGCTGAATATACACCTAGCGGGAGCGGGACCGCCAGGTAAGTCGCTGGTCCTGGCAACACAGACCTTCCCTTACATAATGTGACGCGCACAGGCTCAACAGGAGGCTCAATTCTACGTAAGTCGCCTGTCCCAACACACGACCCTCTTCTCTGAATGTGATGCGCACAGGCTCAACATCGCGCCCAACTCGAAGTAAGTCGCCGGTCCCAACACACCTCAGGTTTCCCTGAATTTCATGCGCTCACAGGCATCGTCTCATCACTATCCTGCTGAACTCCCAGTCCCCGGTTCCAACAGGCGCTCTTCTCTGCGCCCATCACCTCAACAGTATCCTCCATCCCAAGTAAGTCGCCGGTCCCCACGCACGACACTTTTCCCTGAATGTGATGCCTACAGGAACCTTCCGTATGTTGCCATTTTCCATGCCATCGACACTTCTCTTGACGTTGGATCCAACGCACCGTTCAGCTAGAGACGGATTTAGACAGGGTATGCTGTTCCCCCCCACGCCGTTGACACTTTCTCAAATGCGATGTATCCTATAGTTAGCTGCAAAGGTATGCTGTTCCCTCCCATGCCGTTGACACACTCTCCAATGCGACATATCCCATAGGAAGCTCACAAGGTATGTTGTTCCCTCCCATCCCGTCGACACGCTCTTCAATGCGACATACCCTATAGAGAGGTAAAAAGGTATGCTGTTCTCTCCCATCCCGTTGACATTCTCTTCAATGCGACATATCCTACAGACAGCTAAAAAGGTATGCTGTTCCCTCCCATCCCGTTGACACTCTCCGATGCGACATATCCAATAGGTCGCTGCAGAGGTATGCGGTCCCCCCCCATCCCGTTGACATTCTCTCCAATGTGACATACCCTATAGAACGCGGCGTACTATGCCCAGCTCGTGTGTTACTTTTGATGTCATTGACACGCTGACGCTGAATGTGGCGCATATTACAGAATGGTCCCTCTTCATCATCTAGCGCACCACCGATGGTCAGTTTTTATTGACGAGTGACACTCTCCCAGTGCTGAATCTTGTGCATTCTGCAGGGCGGGAGGGGGGGGAAGAAAGAAGGGAGAGAACGGAGGGAGCTCATGGACTTCATCAGACGGGAATTGGGGCTGTACGATGAACTTGATTAGGTTAGAAGATGACTCGGCGCCGGTTGTATCTAACGCTGAAACTCTGTGGAGAATCGTAAGCCACGATCGAGAAGCAGTCTTGCCGTCGCATTCATTGAATCAAGTGGTATCGGTCCTGAATGAGTATCACTTCAGGGGGTCAACCTATCCAATGAATGTGACGCAGCCTGATGGGGGACCGCCCTCGGCCTTTAAAGTGCTCAGCTACTTTACATATCATACGGAAGTCATAGCTATCGTCGCCATGCAAGAGGTAACTTGAACAACAAGAGTCCAACATTGTGCCATCCATGCATCCTTATCCGGCAAGACCAGCCTGTGGCGGTTTCCCCATCAACGCAACACTTCTTGAATGCGATGGGCTATATATATATCCCTCGACAAGCAACCTGCTCAATACGGCGCAAGTCGTCGGTTCCAGCACAGGAGTGTGCCTAACACTAATTGCGACGGATCCTGTACAGGAGCTATCCCAAAAGCGGGTATGCTGCCTTCTACTATGTCATCGCGACTCTCCAGAGTGTTGACTACGGCGGAACCTACATGTGCACTAAATTCTGGGGCCAGAAGTGTATGTTTCCATCTTTCATACCATGCTCTTCGTCATGCTTGACCCTTTTGCTAATCCTGAATGCCCACAGAATTGGGTGGCGTACGATATCGATGAACTCGATTAGTTCAGGAGATGGCACGGTAGTTTGTTATGTAAAACTTGAAGTCGAGTGGTAATAGCGATTTTGGGGAGCTTGGCCGTTTCTTCGTAAGTCGTGGACGTCGACCGACGCGAGAAGAACAGTGGATGTCAATGTTTACCGCATCTGATGCTCGTCCCAGTTTGGAAGGCAAATGTTGATGGCAAGTTGGCTACACCGCGTGGCCGTCGACGATTGTGGGCGGCTTTCTCTTCGAGGACGACTCTAGACTTCTGCATGGAAGACGACAATATATCGACGGAGAGCATTGGCTTGCTTCATCTGTCCGAGGCACCAAATCGTCATGAAAGACGCCAAAGACCGGGCACTTGGAACCCCAACCCTTTGCCATGGGGCCAGCTTTCGGTCGTCCTCTTCGGTCGGGTTTGCGATGCTCTGGCCAGCCAGTCGATTCAACCGTATATCAACCAGGTCAGAACTATATTGGGGGGGAGCAGGAGCAGCACGCGTCGGAATTCACTCATGTGCAGTTTTATAGCTCGTCGGTGAGCTCGACATTGTCGGTGGTGACAAACGAAAAGTGGGGTACTATGTCGGACTCATCGTAAGAGGAATGAAGTTTGGACTCTCCTCTCGTGGTTATGACATGCGGTTCTGTGGCAGGAATCTCTATACCAAGCCGCTTTGACCGCGACTATCCTGCAATGGAACCGTCTCTCGGATTACACGGGCCGCAAACCTGTTTTGTTGATTGGTATTTTTGGTTCGATGGTGTCCACGCTCCTCTTTGGTCTTTCTCGGACGTTCTGGGGTCTCGTTGCGAGGTGAGCCTGTCGTACCTGCTCTTCATGTCTTGGTCACTATCCGGTTCTCCCCAGCCGATGCCTTTGGGGACTGTTGGACGCAAACGTTGGTGAGCAGGGTTCTCCAAACAATCCCTTCACGGCTCCGAATCTCATGCTTCTAGAACACAGGCGTCGTGAAGAGTATAGTAGGTGAAATCACGGACTCGACGAACCGAGCAAGAGGTTTTGCGTTGATTTTTGTGCTTTGGGCTGTTGGGGGGACTTTTGGGTAGCTCTGTCGTCTATGTTTCCTTTGCTACCACTCAAATAACAAAAGCGAACCGCAGCCCCTTGATCGGTGGATCTCTAGCCAAGCCTCATGATCGGTTTCCCGTCCTCTTCGGCGGTGACTTTTGGAAACGATATCCCTATTCCCTTCCCTGTTTTGCCGTCTCGATAATCATTGCGATATCGTTCCTGCTTACACTCTTCTTCTTTAAAGAGGTAAGTTCCCCAACTGCCGAACACTTCCCGACTCTAAAGCCAATATTTTCTTCCCCTAGACAGTCCCAAAACGCTCTCGTCACCGCCACGCACCAGAAGAAGAAAGTCTCTTCTTGACTCCCGAAGACAAGCCTCTTCCACTCCGCCAAATTTTCATATACCCCGTCATCATATCCGTGAGCAACTACACGTGTCTCGCCTTCCTGGGTACCTGCCACGGGGCCCTTTTCTCCCTCTTTTTTGCCATGCCCATCGACATCGGCGGTCTGGGCTTCGATCCAAAGCGTATCGGGTACATCCTAGGTTCCTACCGCGCCATCGCAGCGCTCTTCATGGCCACGTGCTTCCCCATGACGGTCCATCATATCGGAGAGCGACGCGTCTTCGTTCTCGCCATGAGCAGCTTCCTGGTGCTGTGGGCTTTATTCCCGCTCATCAACATCTGTGCCCGATGGTATGGAATCGGAATAACTGTATGGACAGGCATCGTTTTTATGCTTATACCCATTATATGCATGGACATGGCTTACAGTCCGTCGTCTTCCATCTCACGCTGTGTCATGAGCTGATCGATGCTCCTCTTTTTTCTTTGATTCCCAGGTTGCATCTACATATTCGTCACCTCGGCAGCGCCAAACAAGCGGTCTCTGGGAGCAACAAACGGCGTGTCCCAGACGATCGCGTCCATCGCAAGGACGATAGCTCCGGCCATGGCCACCTCGTTGTTTTCTTTCTCGGTCGAACACCAGCTTCTTGGGGGGTATGCCGTCTATGCGATACTGTTTGTGCTCTCGTGCTTTGCGTTATTGCTGGCGTTGCGGTTACCAAACAGACCGCGCCCCGTGTGGGAGGTAGAGGAGGAAGAAGAAGAGGAAGGTATCGACTTGGATCTGATGAATGAGCGACGGACGTCGACGTCAATATATCCCCTATCCGAACGAGGCGCTCTCCACGACGTTGACGGGCTGAACGGAGAAGAGCACCTCCGAAGTAGCATACCTCTGTAGACGTAAAATCTTTCTTGATATCTTGGCATTACTGCTAATAAAAGAGCCTTTTGGCTCGAATCGATGGATCCATGAAGACTCTTCTTTTATTCCTTTCCTACATAGCGTACAGCTGTGGCCCATAACAGAGAATTTGTCGAGGTGATATTGTCAAGGAATTAAAGATCAATGTCGATTCCTAAGTGAAGAAAGCGATAATATAGATATATGATAAGCAGTGCATAAAGATGGAGCAAGCGCAAGGGGGTCGACCGGGAATGTAAAACCTGCTCCTCCATCCTCATTTCCAATATCAGCGTCTCTTCCTGGTCGAAGCAGCAGCCGACTTTTTCACCGTAACCACAGCGCTCTTTCTACTTCTTGTCTCCCTCTTCTTCGCCGCTGGCGACAGCGGTTCAGGCGACACAGACGGCGCATGTGCACTCGACAACCTCGACGACCTCCTCCTCGTCTGCACCCCACCACCTTCCGCGCCATCCCCATCCCCAACGTCCGAAGGCGTCGAGGCCCGGGCTTTGCGTGCTGACCGACGATGCGCTGGAGAGGGATGCCGCAGCGGCGCGACGTATTCGTCCTCCTCGTCCTCGCCCTCGTCTATCAATGACCCAGGCAGGCTCCGCCCCAGATCCTTATCTTTGACAGCTTTCGCGCTCCTCCGCGTGGTCTTTGCTGGCTGTGGGGGAGCGGGAGCCGCCGTCACGGCCGCAGTCCTCGCGCTCTGACGAGTTGGTCTCGTGCCCCGCGCGGGCGGCAGTGGAGGTGCCGGTATTTCTTCATCTTCATCCTCGTGAGCTTCTTCTTCGTCGGACGTGAAAGCTCCAGGCGGGAGCCGTCGGCTGGGCTTCTCAGTCACAGGTGCGATGCCTTTGTGACCTGGAGCCGGCTGCACATGAGGACCGTTGCCGTTACCAAAGACGGAGTATCGGAATCCATCTTCCTCCTCCCGCTCTTCATCCACCTCTCTTCTTCGGCTTCGTCGTTTCTTCTCACGGCCCCTGTGAACATCCAGGTCTTTGTCCTCCCCCTCGCCATCCCTTGTTACGTCTTCCTCATCATCATCCATTTCAACATCTCGGACGGGCTCCGGCTCCTCAACGACCTCGAAAGCCCTCTTGGTCCCAGCACTACCCTGCTTCTTAGGCGGCGGCGGATTATAGAACGCATTCTGCTTCCTCGACGCTGGGGCCTGTCCAATCCCATTGGACGTCGACGGGAAAGGCGCAGCCACAGCCGCCGCCGCCGGCTGTGGTATAGACAAAAACTTGGTGGCACTTCCTACAGACCCGCCAGACCCACTCAAGAAGAGCTGCGCCGTTTGGGTGAATGAGGCCTTGGGCGTGGGCAGCTTTGAGCCCGGGCTTGCAAATGGGACAGACGTCGTGGAGAGGGGGAAACTCTTCCTCGGTCCCAAGTTGAGTCCTCGTCCGGTGGGTGTGGATATGGGAATTAGAGGGGCTGGTGCAATCGCAGCAGGGGCCGAGGTCGACGCTCTGAGCGAGGGTATTGGCCCGCCAAAGCGCGGGGTTCCCGAGCGTTCTGGGATTGGTATAACGGGTGCAGGTGGGATGATCACGTGCAAAGATGTGGCAGCGGGAGTACCGTTAGGTCTAGGAATCTCCTCCCAGGACATGGTCATGTCCGCTGCAGTCGTGGGTGGTGGTATCAGAGACGGGCCATTCAGCTGGGGTTTCGCAGCTGAAGGGTTGTTGCCAAGCGCAAGACCCTCCAGTTCCGTGTCAAGGAGCATGCGTTCAACGGCTGGGAGAGCATTATAGAGGTCGCGGACCATTTCCCGCCTATCATTGGAGTCCGTCTTGGATTCGTTCAGAGTCGACGAGGCGAACTGATGGTCGATTTTGATGGCTGCGGCGTATTTGCCGGACTGTATAAGGCGAACGCAGACAAGGTCGCGCAGTATGCTGATTGAAGAGGCCGAAAGAGACTTTGGTGGTTCCAACGCGTAATTGTGTAGGAAATCCTCTTCGAAAGGTGATAGAGGGAACGCGAGGAGAGCAGAAAGTGCGCTTGGGCGGGGTTTGGCTGTTACGAAACGTCAGCGGTTCCAAAATACATGAACGTCGGCCAAGAACGCACGGGAAATGCTCCATTCTAGAAGCTTTTCTAGCAACCGCGACCGTGTACGGTCCGTCTCGTTGAATGTACGTTGGAACTGCCAGGCTTCTAAAAGACTCGTCTGGGCCAAGGCAAGCGCGTAGAGATCGATGTCCACCGGCTCCACAAGAAGTGGCTTGGCGGTACGAACGTAATTGATGATGAGGCGGGACGAATCGGGGGAGAGGGAGATGGCGTGTATTATTTTTGACGCGTATTCCCTGTTGAGGCGAGCGTCGGAGAGGATACCAACAGCACGCTATCACATCTCAACCAACACGCATCGCAGAACAAGTGAATGAGACTCACTGCAACGTTGGCGCCAGTGTCGAGGTGCCAATACGCGTCCGCAAGTGCCGTGAACTGCGGCGGCAAACATCGATCGTTTTGAAATCTCTCCTCCCTCCCATCCTGATGCCACTTCAATAACAGATAGACGAGACACTCCCTCTTCAGTGCGTCGTAGTGGGAGCCGTCGATGGCCTCCAGCAGGCGCACAAGGTCATCTACATCGTGAGGCGGGAACAGGTCGGCAGGCTGGCGAATTCCACCCGAGGTGAGGAGGACGTCGAATATGAGAACGTCGTCCATCGCTGCCCGCCTGCGTTCGATTTGCTCTGGACGGGGTTCTCGCCATGCGAACCCGGTGGTCGATACGTCGAAATATCCAAGAAAAGGCGGTACACGCGGCGCTTCCTCGTCCTGCAGTCATTTCAATAACCCTTGCCTGGTGTGCCCGCCATCACTTACCATTTTCTCGACGACGACCGCGTTGTTTCAACGTGCCACCAAGTTGAGGAGCTTATGTCATCATGGTTCAATTCACATTCCTACGACACTGGTCATGCTACGCTGACCTCTTCATGCTACGCTGACCTCTTCATGCTACGCTGACCTCTTCATGCTACGCTGACCTCTTCATGCTACACTGACCTCTTCATGCTACACTGACCTCTTCATGCTCTCCGCTATCACTCATCACCCACGACGGCTCTCCACCCGACCCAGACCTAACCTGTCGTCCCTCGTCCTCCTTTGCGCCCTCTTTGGAAGAAGCAGCACGTCCCTTATTCCAAGACGCCTTCTCCGGCGGTTTCTCCATCGTGCTAAGCGTAGCACGATTCCTGCTCCACCCAGCAGGAGGATCCGCCGACAAGGTAGGTGCCCAATCAACCACAAACCTCGGGAAAACATTTCCCTGGACGTCCCCAAGAACGGTTTGCTCGATCCCCTCCGCCCAGAGATGGAGCGGAATACCTAAAGGCACTGAAGGACGACAATCAGAACAAAAGAAAGAAGAACATCAAAGAGGCTCGCCCACCTTGCCCTTCCTGTTCCCGAGGATAACTGAGATCATAAGGATCACGACCACCCGCATTATTTGGCGTCGACACAATGAGGCGAACGATTTGATCGAGACGACCCTGGCGTTCCGCAGGCCACTCAACTTCCAGCGTCCCACCCAACAAAAGATCCTCGAGATGCCATCCAGTCTCGGCATAAGCGTTGTAGTCCTCCAACAATCCCCCGCCCGTAGGGAGCAAAGATCTCGTGAGGGCAATCGCTAGCTCATGGAACACAAGTGTAAGAAGCACGTGGCGCCATTGCTAGGGAGGGTGTTGTTTTGAAAATGAAAACGAGCACAGGAACACACTACGTCCGGACGTACCTTTTCTTTCGCTTTATCACTTTCACCTTCATACGCTTCAAGCAGCGCAGTCTGTAAATAGATCTTGTTTCCTTGAGACGGCACCTCTCCCTCCTTCTCCAATGCAGACGAAAGAAGAAAAGTCGGCCAATCCTTCTCAAAAAAATCGAGGACGGCCTGCTGTTCGGGTATCTTGAGATCTTCCTTCCGCACGCCGAGCTCGAAGAGATCCAGCGCAAAGGTTCGGACAACTCGAAGGTAGCATTTCTGCGCATAATCAGAATGCAGAATCCATCGCCTGAGATCTTCGATCAAATGCTGCGCCTTTGGATATCCTGCAAGCTCAGCCGTATGAGAGACGTCCTTCTTGACGGCCCTGTGCAAGAAAGATTTGGACGCTTCCAAACTGCAAGGGTATAAATGAGGGCCTGGGACGTTCAGAGGAAAGAGAGAGAGAGACTGACAACCGTGAGCGGTTTACAATGCGTTCGTAGACCTTGCCGACAAGTTGTAAACCATAAAACGTCGTGATCCACAAGAAATAGAGGAGAAGCAAGGCTTGCAAGAGTGCGAAAAAGGTTGCGGTTACTGTCATTGAGTTCACGACGTAGTTCTCGCAGAGAGGAGGAATGTTTCAGCATGACGAGGCCTCGACCACATTTTAAACCTTAGCCTTCGTCACCGTACGTCATCTATGGATCGCTCCGTCGGCCCGATGAAAGCAACGTCCACAATGCGTCGGGACACCAGGGGGCTTACCAGAACGCGTAAGCCTTCCCACTGGCAACAAACAGGCTGGAGGGGAGGAGGAACGATCACATGACCAACACATTTCCAGAACGGCATTGAAGATTTCAATAAATTTTTTTTAAAAGCCCTCATTTCTCCGATATCGTATTTCTAAAAAACAAAAACCCAAAGCCCATCCATCCCCTTCAATACCCCCCACCAACACCATTCACCTTATCCTTCAACGACGACACAAACTGCTGATAACTCGGCAACACATCCGCCCTATCCTGGATCAACGCACTCAGCGCCCAAAGCCTCAATGGCGGCTCCCCATCGTCCTTCACAACATACAAATGCGGGTAATACACCCCCCGTCGCATCTCCCGCGTCTTTTGAATCACCGCATTCACGCGCTGCGAAAAGGGATTGTCCAACAGAGGAAGCGTCATCTGCTCGTCGTCAGATCCTAAACACTCAACATATCAAACAGAGCAACAAACCTTGCCACCCCTCATAACTTCGTAGCTCGGTAAATTGAAAACGTCCATCACCAGTTGAGGAACAGCGTCACGGCCAACATACAAGAACATCGTCTGGCCATCCTCGATCAAGTAGAGCCCGTGGCGCTCCAGCCTCTCCGACGTCAACGGCAACGCAGGCGGCATAACGACACCATGTTCACCAACAGTTCCCGCCTTTCCCAATCAGTCAGCTCGATAAAGAGAACCAACAACAATCTTCTCACCTCAGGAGGCATGTTATGCAAGGAATAAAACGTCGGGTGGATATACGGAATCAACAATTGCGAAGGCAACGACGTCAACAGCGCCTGCGAATACGCCCTGATATCCGGCGGAATCTGCGCGCTCTGTCGTATCCCAACCTGACAAACAAGTCCCATCAGTCCCATCCCAAAAAACATCACCACAAAACGAAACACACTACTCACATTCTTCAACAACCCCAACACCAACACCGGCAACATCTTCATATTTTCCCCAATCGCAAGCTGCGCACTCGCCCCCGCACCTCCACTCGTCATGTTCGCCTTGTACGCAACCAACAGCTCCACCAACCGCTGGAACACAAACTCCCGACTATCCTCAAGCTTGTGAGTCAGCGCCCGTTCAACAGCCTTGTTCGCCAGGAGCGTCGCAATCGCCACCTGGTCCGCCGACGCGTACAGCTCGGAAATATTTTGCGTCGTGGGGAGCGCGAGCGTGATGACCCGAATACGGCGTTCACCTGTCAAGTTGCAGTGAGAAACCAAAAAGACGACAACGTCAATGACAGAACGCACCATAACATGTGGTATGCAACACCGCAGTCTGGAACACAACAAACGACGACGTGATCGTCTCCTCGATCTGGACCTCGATCGCATACGACTGGTCCTGAGGCACGGCAGGCATGGCCAACAGGTCCGTAGAGCGCACGAAAAAGTTGCCATGGAACGATGACATACGTAAGCCTGAAAGATCAGTCATGTCGGTAACGATACTAGGGGGGGGGAACAATTGGTACACACCCCGAGACGCACGAACGCGCATGACAGCCTCCAACATGATCGGCATAGCCAGCACCTCCCCAAACTCATGGGCAAACTTGAGGGCATCTTCCGACCTCGCAGCGTTGAAAGCAGGGTAGTAGTAAGTCTGACCCGAGGTGTAATGCGGCAAGTAAGCTATCACAGAAATCCCACTCGTCAGATGACTATGATAGAAAGAGAGCAGACAGACGAACCGAGAGTAGCCACGTCGGTGTACCCAGCGCTGAACAAGAACATATCCACAGAAACATGGGCTCTCGAACACTCAATCGCAAACGTCTTGTAGAACGGAGAAGCAGCTTGCAACAACCCAGATTCCTATGCAGAATCAAAAAAAAAAAAAGGCATCAGTCACATCATCCAAATCACTGAATAAATATCACTCAACCCACCTTGGCAGTGCCCAAAATCTTGGGATCGTCCCGATTCTTCAAAGCACCCGCCCCAGCACTTGGCAAAGTCGAAGACAGCACTATAATCTTTCCTCCGATGGGCGACTGCAAATCCTCACATCAGCCACTCGCCCTACAACAAGACAAGATATGCCATCAAAAGCGTACCATCAGTTTGAACCCAGCCTGCAGCGCCGGCCCCAATGCGCTGCCTACCACGTTGTTCTCTTGGAACATATCGTTGACACGTCCAAGCAACGATTCGAGCGCCCCACGCGCCTCTAAAAGGTTGACCAGCAGATCCGTGGGTTTGGGCAAGAAGACATCCTCGATGTCGGATACGACGAGCATGGTTGAGTCGGTGCTCCCCGGCTGCAGCGAAAGATAAAAAGTGTCAGAGAAACCATCTCACGATATGCTAAGAGCGGGAAGACGTACGGGTAAAGAGAAAAAGTACAAAGACGTGTCGTAGCAGACGATGGCGACCTTTGTTCTGCCATCTTCGTCTGGAATGCGGTCCAAGTTCTCCAGGATGGTGCGGGTGGCAGTGGCGACCATGCCTACGAAAAAGTCCCATGAGATTTGGGTAGAAGTGGGTCTGGGGGAAGGAGATGCTCACCGGATTGGACAGCAGTATGACTAACGTCAATGAGGAAGACATAGACCGCAGGCTGCGGAGGTCGGACCATGTACTCTGTGGGTGCAACAAACTCGACGACAGAATGGTTGAGCTCGGCGCGCTGCCATCGATCACCAGGCTGGTTGCGGACCTGGTCCCAGTCGAAGAGCTGGGGCACCTCGTTGGACATACCGCACATGCAGCACCTCCAGCTGAACGGGAAAATCAGCCGCATATATTTCCAACGCAATCAACAGACGTACCGATTGCCACCATCAATAAACTGAACATATGGATTGATGTATGTCCTGCACCTCCTACACCTCGCGATGACGGTATCGGTGACAAGGGGGACAGGCTCCTCGCCCTCCTTCAACGTCCTATACGGTGTGATGACCAGCGCCAGCGGGACCCTGGCCTTGCCCAACAGCGAGCTCGTCGTCGGGATCGCATTGAGGGTGCACCGCTTGTACGACGGATCAGCATTCGCAGCAGGGGATGGCGAGATGCACGAGTTGGGGGGAAGACGGATCTCGGGTGGGGGGCGGTGGAGATCGCGGGGCTCGGGGGGTGACGTGAGAAGGTTGGTAGTGTAGAGCTGGAACGGCTTCTGGCCGCCGCCCACGCCCATCTGGCCAAACTGGCCAGCTAGGGCGTCAACGGGGGCCTGGGCATAGGTTGGCTGGGGTTGCTGGCCATACGGAGGCTGGGCACTGAGGTACTCGGGGTGCTCGGGCTGGAAGTAGGGCGGTTGCTGGCCCTGCTGCTGCTGTTGCTGGGCGGCGAATTGTTGTTCTGCGACGAGACCGGGGGTGAAGAGCTGGCCGCCAGCGGGGGGTTGTGGCTGGAGTGTGGCGCCGTAGGCGGGTTCCGGCGCGACCCCGTCGCCGTAGTAGGCTTGTGTCTGTCCCGCAGCGTATTGGCGGCGTTTTGCGTGGTGGGGTTGGGCTTGCCCGGCGTCGGCTCGCAGTGGATCTGGGGACGTGAGTGGCTGCTCGGCGGGGTGTTCCCATTGGGTGTGGCCCGAGGCGGTTTCTGGTGATGTCGATGTGGGTATGATCTAGAATGGCAAAAAAAGGGCTCACGGATAAAGAGGTAGCGCTGGTGGGTCGCATCCCTGGAGAAGCTGTGAGCGACAAGGACGACGAGACGACGAGAAACGGTACCATTCAGCAGCCCATCCGGGGGGGAGTTGCTCAGCAGGGGACGCCATGCGAAGATCGTGGGCGCAACAATTTATTCGGGAGAGGCCACGTCCGAGCACGACATAAACACTGCCAAATTAAATATTTATTTTATTCCATGTTAAGGTTTCTCCAATCTCCTCAATAACACCCCCGTACACGTCTCCAGAGCCCTTGCCTCTTCCGCAGTCGCGTCCGCGCACCCTCCCCACCTCACTTTGAGATTTTCGTCGATCAAATACACATACCCCACCCTGCTGTTCGTCATCCCCAGCGGCTCCCGCACGTACTCCATATTCTGGCTCGATACCAGATACGTGGGCTGCAGCTCCTTCGGAACCATCGTCCGGAGGGACCGAATGAAGAGCGAGACGAGGAAAGACTTGAGGATGTTTTCCTGCAGGTTGATCTGCACATATTGGTACCGTGGGTTCGACGCGTAACGCGCATGTGTAGGTTCAATAAACCCCTTCGTGTGGATCTAAAGATCAATTTAGAAAATGAACCAAGGGAGTGGGCAACGACATTCACCTCCGATATTCGTGTCCCGAGCATGGCGAGAACTGTTATGCGCCCAAAGCACGTCGTCGTCGTGTTTTTTTCTTGACTCGTATCAATACTCTTCCCAGTTATATTAGGCAAATACAGCGCTTTCTAGTCAACTCATATCATTACCCAGCCCAAGCAGAGCTAAAACAACACACTCACGTCTTCTCGAATCAACACACTCGGTGCGACCCACGTCTTGCCCCCATGTTTCCTCGTCATATTCATATCATGGAAATAACCCTTTCCTGCCTCCTTGATCCTACCAGCCCCGATACTCATCAGGAACAAGGGCAAGAGAAGGGATACAAAGAAACGAACAAATGTCTCCGCTGCGCCATCCTCACATCCTTGTCCATCAATTCTTTAATCTTATCCGTTCGCGTCTTCAAAACTGTCGTCGGCCGCTCCGTTACACCCAGTGGCCTCCTCAGCGGCAATAATTCCTCCGGCTTCGCTTCCGGTCCCACAATCTCAGCTCGTAGACGCGAGTCTGCGTCCTGACTCTTCGCTGAGGAAGGATTAGAACTCGAGATACCTGCCCTTTCGGAATTCCCAAGTCTCAGACTTGTTGAGAAAAAAGAGCATCTCGTATAAATCCGTGAGAGGGCCCGAGTCGGCCTCAGAGAGAGAAACAACATGACGACTGGGTCGAGATAAATATCAATGTCATTACATAATTGCTAACTTACTTTGTTCCACGTGACTGCCATGTTGAAGATTGCACTGCCACATGGATTGACTTGGACTGTTCAACGATGCTACGCTTCACTCCCAGTGACATGGAATTTATCGAGGATATAGTCCGCCAGCGTGTCAAGTTCAATCGCATCCTCAAACAACAAACCGCTTTTTTCCGAAACAACCCCCCCGAGTATGCAGCGGCGCTGGCACGACTTCGTGGGCAGTCAGACTATCCACGCCCAGAACAAGTCGAATTATTTCTCAACGACTGCAACAAGACTTGCGATCGTGATCCGCAAAACTCTGACGAGTAAAGCCACAGTGCAATCCTCGTAATATGCGGTTCTAACTCAGTTATCGGCAGTCGCGTCACGGTCATGCATACAGCCCAAGCCGCTATTGCTTGTCTTATCGTTTATTAGATGGCTGTACACCCAAACGAAGCAATTCATGCTGCCATTACAACAAGAATTATGGAGCTCAAATCGTAAGTCCCACCCCCCGCCTCGCGATCTGTCTCGATCTGGATATAGGCAACCTCCCCATCCCACTCCTCCCACAATCCCCGATTTGAAGTGTTCCCCACCCAATCCTTCCAAGCTGAGGCCCATCACCGCGGCCGAGGTTCTACAATTCGGAAGTGATCCTGAGCTGTTATACGGACGACAGTTCATTCTCTCACCCGATACAGATGCAAGCGAGTCGACAACATATGAAGTCATTGGTTATTCCAAGAAGAGGGACAAATCCATCGAGTATGAAGTGCTATTTGATGATTGTCCGGAGGATCCGATCATGGTTGGCATGGAGGAGATGAAGGACATGCTTCGAGATAGTTTTTGCACCTAGCGAGGACAATAAGCAGGGAAAACGGTACTTGTATCTCTCATAGATTTGCATCTGTTTTAGACCGAGAAGAGGCGAGAAAATTTTACGTTCAAGAAGTCGAGCTTCTGTTCATGGTATTCCAGTTCTTCCCGCTGCTCGTCAGTGGGTTTCCCGGTATCCCCTGCTGCTTTAGACCCAGTTTGGAACGACGCCCCAGTTCCCAAGTGCGTGACGGATCCGTCCAGACTCTGATGGAGATTCAATCGAGTAGATACACAATTCCACACTGTTAGTACACATTCGTTCGTTACTGCATATATGAGATTCCAAAAATATATATTCTGTGTCGCGAAGCTCAACCAGCAGTCCATTCACTTCTCATCCATCTAGTAGCAAACAACTAAGTCAGAATGAAGGAGAAGCAAATGCTGAGTCGCGTTACCTACCAGCACGGGCTTGATTCTTCTTTAACATTCCTTGATAGACTCAACCTGTTCGGAGTTGCGAAGGGCCTGCACAGTAGCCGTATCGAATTTGCCTTCATCGCAAATCACTATGATGAAGGAGACAGCGAGAACGACAGACGCGCAACATACCGACAAGTTCATCGGAGCCCCCTTGGTCGCCGCTGATGCTGTACTGAGTCAACAAAGAGGACTTGGTAGCAGCATTCTTCAATTTGACACAGAATGTGCCAGTGTTTGCGCCTTCAGTGCAGGGCATGATGATAGTTTCTTGTAGAGTTTGTATCGGAGTTGCAGGATGTGGTGGGGCGGATGAAGCGTGTTCGACCTGGTGCCAGGTTTTTATACACCCTTGTTCCGTTATACATATTTTCGAGCGATGCAGCTGGAACTACTATGACCCTCATCACCTGCCTCATTATATGGGTATAGACTCTACAGGTAGTGCATCAGCAAATCACCGGTTCATTACAGGAGCTGCATAGCACTAAGTAGCCCTATGTAGCTCCTGTAGCCAACCAGTGATTTGCTGCTGTAGCTCCCCAAAGCTTATTCTACTCACCTGACGGGTCTTTTGCCACACACCAATGGAGGTTGGGCACACACGTGAATCGTACATGTCCACCGTTGCAAGCTGAAATAGGACCAAATTGAGTGGAGAACTTGAATGATCATCGAGCTTGTTCGAACTTCGTGCGCTATCGCAAGCTTCTGAAAAGCACAGCAAATGCTTACAGACCGTCACGGTAGTAGACCCCCCTGGATCTGCTTAACGAGCTATGGATGGTGAGTTTATTGGATATGTGGGACATACCAGCTGCGCAGGTCCCCAAGTCAGAGGCTCCTGTGAGTAGTTGAGTTCTTCATTTGAATTCAACTCAAATTAGCCACAATCCGAGGTGCGTTTCCCCACCATGTGAAACAAAAGCAAGCGCCATGATGCCCCACATGCCAGTGATTCATAGAGTGCTCTGCATCTGTCTATTGCGGTAAGTTTCTTTGAACGCGCAGGTGTCAGGAACATAAGGTGATCACCGTACCGTCTTCCCCCTGGATGAAATCAGAGATGGGTCCAACTCCATCGTGTCGAGTGGGTCTGATGTACGCCGTGCTGCCAACAAGCGCCTTTATTATTCTAGACACCTCCCGTCTGGCATCGAATTTGTCGATGAAATGGGCAAGGTTAAACCAACAGAGTCCATTACATGATTTTGCGGTGGAGTGGCTAAATCTACTCGTGTCCGACTGGCCCATGCTTGCCTCGTTAAGGTTTGATTTGGACCAATTTGCCATGTCATGCAAGGGGAACGATATGGGTGGCGCTGGGGACGAGCATTCAACGTGTCAGGGAATGAGCAAGTAGCGACAAAAATTATCGCATGGTGGAAATAGTGGGTCGTCAAGCCTTTGGAACGTTAGCTCTTCAAGATAATTCCGATGAACAAGTGGTACTCCCGGTGAGGCCATGACAGTGTGTAGCGCCAGATCAAATGTAATTGCACATGTTCACCACAATTATGCATCTTGCTTTGTCCGGCCGAGACCTAGCGTGGATCCCCTACATGCAGGTCAATAAATTCATGGACAGGGCAACAAGACCAACAACGTTGTGCGATCACGGATCGCCTTTCTTGCTGAATACACCCATAATCCTGGTCCGTACTACGTATACCCAGCAAAGGCGTCCCCGGTTATCGGAGTAGGGATCCAAATTCCCGCTGTATTGAGGACTCGAGCAAATGGCGACACCTCAGGTCACTGGTAGGATTCAACTGTTATATACTCATTCGGAATCGTTGTTGAATATATGATTTCCCTCAAGAGAGCCTTCTTCCACGTTGATTTCCCTGAAGAGAGTCTTCTTTCACGTTGTGATATCCCACCAGCGGGACATTCTCTCCTCGTTTATCCAGTATCAGAGGGGGAGGGCCGGCGAACCAAGTCAGAGTGAAAAAGAAAATGCCAACTCGGGTCACCGACGATCTCGATACACAACCTGGTCGGAGATGGGACTTTGCAAGCAGTCAGAATGTTGAATATGATCGATCCACTGACCTGGATTCGATCTCTAACTGCAACAGCCCTTCACTCGATTATCTCACTGATTATGAGCATAGGGGGGTCACGTGCTATCGAAGAAGTGACCTAATCGTGCAAGGCGTCGAGCTGCGAAAGCCGTGCTGCTATTCACAGGGGACCATAAATAATGTATTCCCTAACTTCCTTTTTATAAGTAATCGAGGCTCTAATTACCACCTATCAACCATCCTTCCCCAAGACAGTAAATTCATGGGGTTATAGATGGCATATTCAAGTTATGGTATCTTTTCGACCAACTCTTCAGTCACGTGTCACACCCAATTTTGTCTGACCCTGGATTTAGTTTTTTCTCGAATTTTCCGAATTTCTGAGATTTTTGAAAAAAAAGAATTTGGTCACGTGTTTGAAGAGTTGGTCGGAAAGGTACAGTATTATGTACCTGATTGAGGATGGCCGAAGACTGTTGCAACTCCCGCGCCACTCCCCGTCGCACAGAAGCCTTTAATGATGCAGATGATCTTAAAACCAAATATTAACATTAAAAAAACCTACCCAAGCAGGGTTGCGAACAAGCTTTATTTTTTCCCTCCCCTTCAAAAAACCGTAAAACCCCTACTGCAAGCAGCAGGGGATAAGAGCGTGTCCGAAACCTGATCTTTCTTCATCTCTCTCTGTACTGTTAATAATGGTGCGTTATCCCCCTCCCTTTCTACTTTAGACTCAAGACTCACAACTCACTCGATTAACCCATCCAGAGCGGCAAAGATGCGACGAAACCGCCAATTCGAATGCACGAGTCCCTCATCCACCTATGTACCCCCCAATGCCACCAGGAAAATCCGGGAAATCCTCTGGCGGAAAGGCAGGCGGCAAGGGTAAGGCGCAATCTCGCTCCGCCAAGGCCGGCCTCCAGTTTCCCGTCGGTCGTGTACATATTGAAGAAGGGCAACTACGCACAGCGTGTCGGTGCCGGTGCCCCGGGTCCGTCCGTTTCTGCAATAAATCATCTTGGATCATATCTCACCGCGTCGCGACAGTCTGTCTCGCTGCGGTGCTCGAGTACCTCGCCGCAGAAATTTTGGAGCTCGCCGGGAACGCGGCCAGAGATAACAAGAAGCAGTGTATCGTTCCCCGTCATTTGCAACTGGCCATCAGGAACGACGAAGAGAAAGCATTATTATCATATGTTTGCCGTGGCATGTGCTAATTTTTTTCCCGTGCATGAAGGTTGAACCGACTCCTTGGCGACGTGGTGATCTCGAAAAGTGTGTTGTGTCTCACATTGCGGCTGAATTGCTGCCGGGCAAGTCGGGGTATGGGTCCTTTTGGTGTTGCTCTTCGCTTCTCCACTGACGTTCTTTGTATCTTCCAGCCAAGGAAGAAAAGACGTGGTCGCCGAGTAATTCGCTGTACCGTGACCTCCCCTGTACCTCTCCTGTACCTCTCCTGTACCTCTCCTGTACCTCTCCTTATTTATTACTTATTCTATACTGTCCACGGGGTTGTGCCAAACTGGGACGGAGCCCCTGCATTTGTATTTCTGACCCTTATCACCTAATGATTTCAAGTTTACCAGTGGGGTTAACGGCAATCTCGGAATCTGTTAACATCACCAGGGGCGAACTCAACCTTTCTCGTCCTTTGCTTCTGCCTACATGAGCTACCGCCACCATCTGCACTAGTCAACCAGAGCCATGAGATGGACCGACAGGCCGACGAGACGCGAGCTATTTCTTGTTCTCTCTGCACTCGTGGTTTTTTCCCTGTCGTACAACCTTGCCAGCCTCTCCACTGCCTCATCAGCCGTTGCAAGCCCGTATATTCACTTCTTGTTCGGGACCAAGCCTGGCCTAGGAGGATACAGCCGGGTCATTCTCCATGACGGCCAGAGCTTCCCGTCTGATGCCCTTGATAAAATAATTTTCGGCACATGGAACCAGAGCACTGCCTCGTCGTCGAAAACCGGGAGTGGGTCGGGGAGGAAGAAGAATGCGACGGTGGTGGTAGATGAGAAGTATGGTGCGATGTGGGTCGAGGGAAGGGAGAGGGAGGAGGCGGCGATGGTAGTGCGGGGGGGTAAAGGCACGGTGAATGATGGATTCGTGAGATGGGAGCAGGATTTGCCGGTGTCGAGCCTGGTATGGCATGTCCCTGGTGGGTTTTTCCTTGACTTCCCCGCATTTCGTTAACTCTGACCTCTTGGCTCGTATGCCTCAGGGTACAGCATATTGGATAACGTTATCCTCTCAAAGGGGAAAGTCTACATCGTCACCGACGACCCCGCTGCGTTCCCGCCCCTCTCCGCCATCGTCGCAGCATTGGGACCCGGGTTGAACACCTGGCAGGTAATCTCGCTTGAAGAAGGGAGGGATATCATTGGTTCTTATGGTGGGATGTATGTCTCTTTTTCCTTTCTAACAGCGCAAGGTTTGCCTCATGCTTTGACGGGCGTCTGTGCAGGATACGCGGTCCGACGTGGATGTCAGCTGACACTACTCCTCGTACGTCTACCCTTACCTTCCTGGTATCTCATCTCAACGGTGCGCATCTGCAATGTAGACAACTCGACGCTCCTCGCGCTTTGGCGGACATACTCCTCTCTTTCCTCTTCTTCTCCCTCTCCCTCTCCCTCGAACAGCACCGCACCACACACACCACACCTGACGCCGCTCCCTCCACCTTACCGCCTCATCTTCCCACACTTCCCAGTCTTCACCGACCCTAACCCGCACAAGCACTTCCACTTGCTGCCGCGGCGCCGCGCTGACGCGGGTTTTCACCCCTTCACGCTTAAAGCCGCTTTTCCCTCCCTCACTGTCTTCTACCAGGACGATTGGGAGGATTTCCACAAGATCGGCGCACCGTTTGTGCTCGAGAGGGTGGTGGTAGCGGACCGGGAGGCGGCGGCGGCGGAGGCACACAGGAAGGCGCGGGTAGGCGACGTGCCGTGGGCCGGGGTATTCCTCGAGGAACAACAGGGTAACCAAAATAGACATGCAGGAGGGCTTGGGGAGGAGTGGATGGAGCCTGTGAGGAAGAGTTTGGTGGAGTATTTCGGGCTGGCAGGGAAGGGGAAGGAGAAGAAGAAGAAGGTCGTGACGTATGTGCACCGGCAGAACGCCAATGCGGGTGGATTGAGGCTGAGCAATGCGGACCACGAGGCGCTGATGAGGGAGCTGAAGAAGCTGGAGTTGAACCAGGCCCTTAGGGGGTGTGAGGTGCATGTCGTTTCGAGCTCGAGCCGCCCGGATGGGGTGACGGGGTGGACGGACCGGATGCGGGCGATTGTTCAGTCTTCGGTGAGTTCTTTTCTTGAGTTGGATTGGATTTGTGTTGCGTGGTATCCCCGCTTTTTTCATGACGTTTTCGTCTGGTTATCCGTTTCCCGAATTTTTCGTGTCTCATTCGTTGAACAGGTTGTGCTCGGCGTGGGGAACGGCGACCTTCTCGATGCGGCTTTCATGAAGCCTTCGCCACAAGCCACATTGATGGAGTTCTTCCCGGACGGTCGGTTCTTCCGCGATGAGGAGGTCGTTCTGCGTTCGAGGGGGGTAAATTACATGGCTTGGTGGTCCGATCGGTGAGTTCTTCGTGCCTCGGCGTTTGGACGTGGGCACTTAGGCTCGTCTGGCGTATTTCCATTTCTTGCAGAAATTTTACTTCGGGTGGGCTTCCACCAGTGAGGGAGCTGACTGCGGGCGATGACGGGCCTGAAGAGGTTCATATCGACGTGGATAAAGTTGTCCGAGCGGTTCTGGCGGTACTTCTTTCATGACACTATCTCTTGTCGATGACCGAGTCTCGCTTACTCGAGGCCCTGTAAGACGTTACTTACCTTACCTGACCAGACACTCTCGTTGGACTTGCTTTTCATTTGGGCCCAATTGGTGGATACTAATAGGACTTTTTGGATACACATTTGTTTTTTACTTGTTTGGATTCGTATGGATAGAATGTATGTAGCCGCAGTTACTAGCACTTTCAAAGTCAAATTTTCATGATTCCGTCAGTGCTCGGTTCTTCTGCACCTCTGCAAGCTTCTTGTTGATACCTTTTCTGCCTTGCTTATACTCATATTCAAGGCGTAACTTCCAAAAGTGCTAAATCATTTGCCTCGATTGGGTTTGGCCGAAGATGTTGTCAACACATCAATTTGACCAATTCACCATAACGCAAAATGTGAACACATCAATTTGACCAATTCGCCATAACGCAAAAATGTGATGAACGACGACGTCCAGCCCATCTGATCCCACGTCACTGTTGGTTTAAGTACGTACTCCAGCACCAGAAGTTGACACGAACTGTATGCCCCCCCCAACCCCCCACACGCCCGAGGGAATGTCCATACCAGAGAGCCCCGTTCCCTCTAGCCTCAGCGTGTCTCCGCTGGGTGATGTCAAGAATGAGCAGGGGACAATCGAATACTGGGAGGTCGACTGGGAAAACGATCCTCAGAATGCAAGGAATTGGACTTTTGCCCAAAAATGGACCGCTGTGTCGATCGTACGTTTTCGTGTCCTCGCTTTGTATATTTTAGCAGAGCTCACTTCTCGAATTCTTTTTCTACTCAGGTATCCATGTACACCTTTGTCGCCCCGTTGTCCAGCTCCATGATGGCTCCGGGCCTGTTGGATGTGGCGGAGATATATCATATCACCAGCGAGGTCATTCTTGGGTTGACATTATCCATCTTCTTGCTGTCATTTGCTATTGGGGTGCGTAGTCGATTTAAACTCGAGGTCCTCTAAACATATCTCACTTTGGCCTTCTCACAGCCTCTAGTATTAGCTCCGCTCTCCGAAATGTACGGCCGGACATGGGTGCGTGTACCGCCACGTCTCTTCCGACGCGCCCCCCGAGTGTTCCGTTTTGATTCTTATCTTTTTGTCAGGTTCTCCATCTTGGCAACATCTTCTCCATAGCGTTCGCCCTCGGATGCGCGTTTGCACCCGATGTGAACTCCTTTATCGCATTTCGCTTCCTTGGTCAGTGTCCCTGCTTTTTTCGGCTCCTCGTTCATGAATGAGCACCATAATCAAGTCGTGTGCTCTTTCCAGCTGGTTTTGCAGGAAGTGCACCCATCGCGTGCGGCGGAGGTAGTGTCGGCGATCTTTTTGCAGAGCGTGATCGAGCATCGGCAATGGCGGTATATGCCCTGGGTCCTCTACTCGGTAGTTTCTCCATGTCTTATCTCCGTCATTCCCCTTTCTGATGATATAGGAAAACAGGTCCGGTGATCGGTCCCATTGCTGGAGGTTACATAGCACAGACCATTGGAATCAAGTATATGTTCATCATCACCGCAGGTCAGCCTCACCCGGGTATCATTATTCGCGCACGCTTATAGCTGTCCTATTCATGCGTAGCCCTCTGCGGTGTAGCTGGCATCATTGGTGTTCCGCTGCTCAGAGAGACCTATGGACCCGTCATACGCCTGCGCCGTGCAAAAAAATCAGGCGATCTGGAAGCTTTGGCGCGGATTCCCGATCTTGCGCGTGGGGACAAGTGGAGGTTCTTATGGGATAACTTGACAAGGCCGTTTATCCTGCTCACGAGGAGCTTCATTTGCTTCATCTTGAGTTTATACATGGCATTGTGAGTGTGATATCTTTGCGCTATATCTTCTCCTTTTTTTTTTTTTTTTTTTTTTTTTTCATTTTACCTTCTATCATCCTACTTTTAGTGTCTACGGTAAGCCTCTTCCTGTCGCCGCCCTTGTCAACTACCCACAGTCGTCCTTTATCCTAGGCATCTATAACCTGATGTTTGCAACCTTTGCTGGTACGCTGCCCTTTCAACAGCAAAGAACAATCGACCTGACTCGAGTCTTGTCATGAAAGAGGTCTTCAGTACTGTATATGGTTTCAAAACCGGCCCCGGGGGTCTCACCTATCTTGGGCTTGGGGTCGGATTCATCTCGGCTACCTTCTTTGGCGCCAAAACCGCTAACAAGGTGTATAAATACGTCAGTAGCCTCCTTCAATTGTCTCCCTTCCTCATGCTGATCCTTTCTCATCCCATATTTCCCTGGATGCGATAACTTGATTCTGACGCCGGATAAAGCTAGCGGATAAGAATGGAGGAAACGGCAAGCCTGAGATGCGGATTCCCGCTCTGCTTGTTGGATCGTTCTTCTGCCCGATTGGATTGTTGTGCGTCGTTCCCTTTTGTTCTTCCCTGCTCTCATGAAAGCGTCCCGCTCTTTCCTCTTTCGTAGTTGGTACGGGTGGTCTGCGCAGGCGCGAATTCATTGGATTATGCCTATTATCGGGACGGGCATTTTCGGTTTTGGTGCGTCGTTTCTCTATGAACATGCTCCCATATATATTCACTCTTTTTTTTTAGGTTTGATGACATCCCTGTACGCCCCTCTTTTTCTGTTTTGTTTACAAGACCACAGATGTTCATCGAAATCGATAGACTTCCCATCATGTTATACCTCGTCGATGCATTCCACTTTGCTGCCAGCGCCACCGCAGCTGGAAGCGTGAGTCTACAAGTCATGACTTTTACTTTCTTGTTTCTGACCTTCGCTCAGATGTTTCGGTCCCTGTTCGGCTTTGCATTCCCGCTGTTCGGTCAACAGATGTTCAAGGCACTAGGGCTTGGCCCGGGAAACTCTGTATGTTATCTTCTCTTCCGTTCCGGACTCTCTTGGTCCCTCGGCCTCTTTTCTTGGAAAGTGGCTCACGAGGTTTTGACAGCTTCTCGCGGGCCTAGCAATTGTGCTGGGGATTCCGTTCCCTATATGGATATATTACAAGGGCGAGACTATTCGCATGAAAAGTAAACTGAAGCTCTAGGTTTGCCCCAAGGCTGTCTGAGCCTTGCCGTCCCATTTCGCTATTGGTTGAGGATCGTTGCAACGCTCAGCCTTTTTAATGACGAAAAGCAGGGCCCCACTTCCGGAGGTAGGCTCTCGAACTGTGGATCGCTATCTTTATCTATAGGACAAAGGAGGAATACTCAAACTTTGAAAGCATAATGTTACCCAATACCTCATCAAGACCATCGTGTCCTCTGATACCATGAACGCAGCATGTCTATATATCAATATACTATACTTACTTCCACGTATATGATTAACTTTACGTCTCAGTTTGGGAGCCGCCGGGGTGTGCAGGTACTTTCTGTACCACCTTTGAGATTTCTCGTTGGCCATAACGCATCGTGAATTGCAGGACGATGCTCCACGCGATCGCAATTCGGCAACCTATCCGATCAATCCGATGATGACCGAATTTCTTAAGTCGGGGTTGAGTCCGTCTGGCAGTTCCTTTGTTTGAGTCGGTCCTGGATCCTCGTCTGCCTCCTGCGCACATCCCGTCAGGCTTCCCCACATTTGAGCGGCCAACCTATCAGCACCTCTTCCGAAGGACGTATCGGATCCCTCAATCTTAGACGGACGCTTTGAGGCGATCACACCGAGTAATGTAGAGTTTCCTCATGTCGAGAATGGGATGGGAGAAGGGGAAACGGAAGTAGGGGGCATTTTGCTCTTTTTTCCAAGACAGTCTCGACCTGCTTCACAAGAACCGCCACAGAAGCGCGCCCCTCATTTATGAATAGATTTTCGAAATTGAACGAAGCAGTTGCACGCGCGCTTACCCTGGGCGTTGTGTTAGAACGAGATGAGGAATTGGGGATCATTTATCGGATGAGATCATTAGGGGACGGTGCTTGAACCTAGTCAAGGCTTTGAATCTCATCTGGGCATGCCCTCAAGCTATCATTGACCGAGGTACGTCGCATCATATTACGCGCAGAACAACGCCTCGAAACCCTTGGGATAATGCACCCGCACTGGCACTCGGCTGAGATCCAGTGAAAGCCATTATCGCTGTTCATTCAATCTTCAGCTCCCAAGAGCCCCGCAACACCGTTCTCCCTCGAACCCCTCGCTTTTCTGAATGCTTTTGAGAACAAAGTCACCCTGGCACGCCTTCCACACGACGTCGCTGCCCTCCTGCTGGTACTTGCAGTTGGAGGGAAATTGTTTTGGGAACGACGAGTAGTGGTACAAGACATTCTTTGACGACGAAAGGTTATCCAATCACCCCGTGAACGCATATTCGACTATACTCGGTCCACGACTTCCTCAAAGTCACCTTCAGCTGCCCAATGTCATGTTGGAGCTCCTTTCCGTGCGGAAGCCAACGGAATTTCCGGAAGCCAGTTGTGCGAGACTTTCGGACTTGGGCTTTTGACGTCCGAGCGAGCACATCGAGAGGACAACTGACACTAGTTTCAAAATAGATGGGACCAGACAGGGCGTACTGTATGCTAAAACATCTCTTCCTCGCCCGCATCCGGTTTGTCGTTCGCGCATATACTCTGTTCTTTCCTGACATTTCACTTGATAGGGAAGCAGCGGCTGGAGCTGGGCTCCCCATCCGTCTGTTAGAGCTCGTGAAGAAGCATCCTTATTACAAGCAGATCAGTTCCCCCTCCTCCTACTCCTGCGTCCCCGCTCGTCGACCGCACAATACGACGCCCTATTTGTTTATATCGAGACTGAGCTTCCACCTCCAGTCGCTGTCCCGCTGCACCATCCCATACACGTTATAGTCGATGCGTTCAACTCCGAGACCGGGACCAATACAAGTGCATATGCAGACCTTTGGGAACAAATCAGGAAGGCAGGGAACGATGAGGGCGCTCCGTCGCAAGGCGGTACTCCGGCGTTGCCTGCATTTTCTCGGATGAATCCAGTCGATTCCTTTCCCTCCTCCCTACCATCCTTTCATGAAAAACTTGCCTTCGCGGGGTCATTCATTTTCCTTTGATTAGGGTGATACCCTACTCCCATCTCGTGATGCCGCCGTCGTCACAAATGGCAATGGCGATGGTGCTCCGCCGAGTTCGCCTTTGAAATCTTCTCCGTCTGGTCAACCCACTATCCGCTGTATCTATCAGCCAGGATTAGGTCGCGTTCTACACCTCGGGGTTCTTTGAGGATGCGAGGAACGTCACAGCACTCGCTGCGACGCTCCTTGGTACTGAGACCAAAGACAAGGAGAAGGATGAGGAGAAAGCCGATACAGCTGAGGCCAAGAGACAACCACAAAGTCCGACAAGCTTCCTCCTCGGCTCCTCAGATCTTCAGAGATGACCAAAAAGTCCAAGTCAGCGAAGACCCTAGATCCGTCCCTCGTCCTTTCCGGTGATCCCAGATGACCCAAACAGACTAAACCGCTTAACCGACCCTCCAAACGACTGTGAACAAATCCGAGATGGAAGACCTCAGGGATGCTTCTCCCTCGCCCCCTTCCCCGCGCTCTTACCAGTGCTGGCGGGGCTCGGGCGTGCCTCTGAGTGCAAGTGTGATGGGGAGGAAGGGGAAGGCTGGGGAGATGGGGGATGTGTGATTGAAGAGGAGGAAGGAGAGTGGGAGAATGGGAAGGATGAGGAGAAGGGCTGGTTAAGCAGGGAAAAAAGGACAACATTACATAAATCGATGAAGGCGAGGCTGAAGATACCATCCGCGCAACAGACCTCATCCCCCACACCCCATTTTCGTGATGTTTTCCTGTGGAGGACGATAACCAAACTATTATCTCCAGAGAAGACGACTGCTGGGAACCCTACATCTTGTGACCCATATCCAGGTTTTGAACTGATGGTGACATTGCTCTCGATGGGCTGGTCGGAATATACTTTTTGTTAAACAGAGTTGTCAGGTAGGATTTACGACAATCTGATAATAGTAAATTTTACAATGAGTAAACCTTCAAACTGTCTAAGCTTGGCGAGGTTCCTTTACTTACGGATTAGACACATCAAAGTCCAATAATAGCTGTAGAACTTGGAATCGCGGTGCACAGGCGGCAGCTTACAGCCCAAGTACATCCCGTTGAGTTTACGTATCTATCAATCTTCTGTTGAAGCACATCGAGATTGGACACCACTGGATCCGAGAGCAGATCAAGTAAGGTTACCTTTACATTGAGGAATGCCGAGATCCTCAACAAACAGCCGACGTACTCACCAAGGTTTTACCGCCCGAAAAACACCATCGCCATGTCGAAGGTCTTGGGTCCTTGGGAATCGGGATGCAAGCTGTAACTATGGCACGTGACTATGTACATGTGATCTGTACCTACTACCTCTGACTGTCAGGAGACTCAGACAATAACTGCTCACGTCATTCATCCGCTGCGAAGACGGCATACTTGCGCATTCGGTAGGATGCCTTCTCTACTTGGAGTATGCACCTCGAGGGAAAAAGGTGTTATGTTAGAGTTTGATCTCCGTTACTCCTTTTTTTTTTCCACCTCTGTAAGCCTCTTGTTCATACCTTTTCCACCCGTCTCATACTTATTTTCAAGGTGCAGCGGTCATCAGATCCAGCATATTGAGATCACTGCCAGTGGGCGACAGTAGTGTTGTTAACCAACTGGCAGTCTGGCACATCCGTTTGTGAAATCATGATGGAGTCTAGCCGAAGTTTCCTCATCACATCTAGTTGCGTTATGATGAATTCTCAAACACAAGTATGTGAGCAACGAGGTCTTCCAGCCGACCTGATCCTGGCGCTCTCGGTTTAAGTATGTGTACACTCCAACGTCAGCCTGTCAGACGTTGATATAATCCGTATCCTTACCTCCGCTAGCCAACCACACGCTCCAAAGGATGTCCGCCCAAGAGCACTCTTTTCCCCTCAACCTCAGTGAGACTCCGCCAGGTGATGTCAAGAACGAGCAGGGGACAGTCGAATACCGGGAGGACGATTGGCAAAACGATTCTCAGAATGCAAGGAATTGGCCTGTGGCCCAAAAATGGACGGCTGTGGCCATCGTACATTTTCGTTTCCTCGCTCTGTATGTTTTATAGCTCACTTCTGGAATGGTTTTTCCATTTAGGTATCCATGTATACGTTTCTCGCCCCGTTGTCCAGCTCCATGATGGCACCAGGCCTGCTAGACGTAGCGGAGATGTATCATATCACTAACGAGGTCGTTATTGGTTTGACATTGTCCATCTACTTACTTTCTTTTGCCCTTTGTGTGCGTAGCAACTTTAGACTCGAGATCTTCTAAACATATCTCACGTCTGGCATTCCCTCACAGCCTCTGATATTGGCTCCGCTCTCCGAAATGTATGGTCGGACATGGGTGCGTGCACACCACGTTTCCTCCGATGCGCTCTTCGAGTGTTCCGTTTCGATCTTGATCCTTTTACTAGGTTCTCCATCTTGGAAATATCTTCTCGATAGCGTTCTCTCTAGGGTGCGCGTTTGCACCTGATGCCAATTCTTTTATCGCATTTCGCTTCCTCGGTCAGTAACCACACCTTTGGCTTCTCATCAACCCTAATCCAGTCACGTGTTCCTCCAGCCGGCCTCGCAGGAAGTGCACCCATTGCGTGTGGTGGAGGGAGTATCGGCGATCTCTTTGCAGAGCGTGATCGAGCATCGGCGATGGCGGTATACACCCTGGGTCCTCTGCTCGGTAGGTGTAGCTTCTACCTGTCCCGTTTCTGGCATTCCCGTTTCTGATGATTCGAAAAAACAGGTCCGGTGATCGGTCCCATTGCAGGAGGTTACATCGCACAAACCATTGGAATCAAGTATATATTCATCATCATCGGAGGTCAGCCCCTTCTAGTTTTCATTGTTCGTGCACGCTCACATTACCCCTTGACATGCGTAGCTATCTGCGGTGTAGCTAGCATCATTGCCGTCCCGCTGCTGAGAGAGACTTATGCACCTGTCATACGCCTGCACCGTGCAAAAAAATCGGGCGATCTGGAAGCATTGGCGCGGATTCCCGATCTTGCCCACGAGCAGAGTGACAAGTGGAAGTTTTTATGGGATAACCTTAAACGGCCGTTTGTCATGCTCACGAGGAACTTCATTTGCTTCATCTTGAGTTTATATATGGCGTTGTGAGTGTGGTCTATTTGCCATATCTCGTCTCCGTTTTTCATATCACCTTCTGCCGTCCTACTTTTAGTGTCTCCGGTAAGCCTCTTCCCGTCGCTTCCGCTATCACTTCCCACAATCGTCCTATATTGTAGGCATTTATTACTTGATGTTTGCAACCTTTGCTGGTAAGCTGCCCTCTCCTCCCTTCGCAACGAAAAGAGCAATCCACCTGATTTGAATCTCCTCACGAAAGAGGTCTTCAGCACTGTCTACGGTTTCAAACCCGGGCCTGGAGGACTCGCCTATCTTGGGCTTGGAATTGGGTTCTTTGCCGCTGCCTTCTTCGGTGCCTACACTGCTGACAAGGTGTATAAATACGTCAGTAGCCTCCCTCAATTATCTCCCGTCCCCGTGCTGACCCTTCCTCACATCCCATACGTCATTCTTTCCCCTGTATGCGATAATTTGATTATGACATGGGGCGACGGATACAGCTAGCAGACAAGAATGGAGGGAAGGGCAAGCCTGAGATGCGAATGCCCGCGCTGCTTTTTGGGTCGTTCTTCTGCCCGATCGGATTGTTGTGCGTCGTTCCCTTTTGTTCTTCCATCCTCTCATGAAAGCGTCCCGCTCTTTCCTCTTTCGTAGTTGGTACGGGTGGTCTGCACAGGCGCGAATTCATTGGATTATGCCTATCCTCGGGACGGGCATTTTCGGTTTTGGTGCGTCGCTTCTGTATAAAGACGCTCGCATACGTATGATATTTTGTCTTGACCTTTTGTAGGTTTGATGACGACTGTGTATGGTCCTCCTCTATTTTTTTATTTACCAGATCAAAGACATCCATCTTAATCGGTAGACTTCCCATCATGTTATATCTCATCGATGCATTCCACTTTGCTGCCAGCGCCACCGCGGCTGGAGGCGTGAGTCTACAAGTCATGGCTTTGACTTTCTTGTTCCTGATGATCTTGGTGCTTCGCTCAGATGTTTCGCTCCCTGTTCGGCTTTGCATTCCCGCTGTTCGGTCAACCAATGTTTCGGGCATTAGGAATTGGCCCAGGAAATTCTGTATGTTAGCTTCCCTTCCATTATCTCCCTCTGGAAAGAGGCTCACGAGTTTCTAAACAGCTTCTCGCGGGTCTGGCGATTGTGCTTGGCATCCCATTCCCTATATGGATATACTACAAAGGCGAAGCTATTCGCATGAATAGTAAACTGAAGCTCTAGTTTGCTCTGCCTCAAGGCTGTCTGAGCCTTGCCATGCCTTGCCGTTGCTGTTTGTTGGTTGAGGATCGTCGCGACGCTCAGCCTTTTTAATGACGAAAAGAAGGGCCCCCACTTCCGGAGGTAGTATCTCGATCTGTGCATCGCTATCTTTATCTATAGGACCAGGGAGGCATACTCAATCTTTGAAAGCATTATGTTACTCAATACCTTATCAAGACCCGTGTCTTTTGATACCATGAACGCAGCATGTCTATATAGCAATGTACTACTACTACTTAGTACATATCTGAAATCATGGTAACGTACCAGGGACCTAGTCGAAACCCAGGAAATGGGGCGCCTTCCAACTGTTAACGGGGTCAATAAAATCTGTCATGGGGTAGTGATAGTGATGTCAGAGTCACTGTTTGATCTCCGTCATTGCTTGTTCTTTTAGCCTCTTGTTTATACCTTTTCTACCAGTCTCATACTTATTTTCAAGGTGTAGCTTGAACCCAGCAGTCATGGGATCGTTGAGATCATTGAGTGATAGCACTAGTAAGTGCGTTTGTGATTAGATCAACATCATCATCTAACCGAAGTTTCCTCAGCACGCATCAACTTGACCAATTCCTCATAACGCAAGTATGTGATGAACGCGTCTTCCAGCCCACCGAATGCCGGTGCTGTCGGTTTAAGTATGTGTACACTCCGACGTCCCTGTCAGACGTTGATATCAACCGTGTCCTTCCCTCCCAGTCACCCACACGCTACAAAGGATGTCCGTCCAAGAGCAATCTGTTTCCCTCAACCTCAGCGAGACTCCGCTGAGTGATGTCAAGACTGAGCGGGGGACAATCGAATTCCGGGAGGACGACTGGGAAAACGATCCTCAGAATGCAAGGAATTGGACTTGGGTCCAAAAATGGACCGCTGTGTCGATCGTACGTTTTCGTTTCCTCGCTTCGTATGTTGTAGAAGAGCCCACTTCTGGAATTCTTTTTTCATTTAGGTATCCATGTATACGTTTTTCGGCCCGTTGTCCAGCTCCATGATGGCACCAGGCCTGCTAGACGTAGCGGAGGTGTATAATATTACCAACAAGGTCGTTATTGGTTTGACATTGTCCATCTACTTGCTTTCTTTTGCCCTTTGTGTGCGTAGCAACTTTAGACTCGAGGTCTTCTAAACATATCTCACGTCTGGCATTCCCTCACAGCCTCTGATATTGGCTCCGCTCTCCGAAATGTATGGTCGGACATGGGTGCGTGCACACCACGTTTCCTCCGATGCGCTCTTCGAGTGTCCCGTTTTGATCTTGATCCTATTACTAGGTTCTCCATCTTGGAAACATCTTCTCGATAGCGTTCTCTCTAGGGTGCGCGTTCGCACCTGATGCGAACTCCTTTATCGCATTTCGCTTCCTCGGTCAGGGTCCCCACCTTCTTTGGCTTCTCATCAATCTTAATCCAGACATGTGTCCCTCCAGCCGGCCTCGCTGGAAGTGCACCCATTTCGTGCGGCGGAGGGAGTATCGGCGATCTTTTTTCAGAGCATGACCGAGCATCGGCAATGGCGGTATATGCCCTGGGTCCTCTACTCGGTAGTTTCTCCGTGTCCTATCTCCGCTATTCCCCATTCTAATGATGTAGAAAAACAGGTGCGGTGATCGGTCCCATTGCAGGAGGTTACATCGCACAGACCATTGGAGTCAAATATATATTCATCATCATCGCAGGTCAGCCCTTCATGTTTTCGTTATTCACGCACGCCTACATTACCCCTTTACATGCGTAGCCCTCTGCGGTGTAGCTAGCATAATCGGCGTCCCTCTACTCAGAGAGACTTATGCACCCGTTATACGCCTGCGCCGTGCAAAAAAATCGGGCGATCTGGAAGCTTTGGCGCGGATTCCCGATCTTGCGCATGAGGACAAGTGGTGGTTCTTATGGGATAACTTGAGAAGGCCGTTTATCATGCTCACGAGGAGCTTCATTTGCTTTATCTTGAGTTTATACATGGCGTTGTGAGTGTGATCCCTTTGCGCTATCTCGTTTCCGTTTTTCATATCACCTTCCGTCGTCCTACTTTTAGTGTCTACGGTAAGCCTCTTCCTGTCGCTGCCCTTATCAACTGCCCACAATCGTCCTTTATTCTAGGCATCTATTACCTTATGTTTGCAACCTTCGCTGGTAAGCTGCCGTCCTCCCTTCGCAATGAAAAGAACAATCCACCTGACTTGAATCTCTTCACGAAAGAGGTCTTCAGCAGTGTCTACGGTTTCAAACCCGGGCCTGGAGGACTTGCCTATCTTGGGCTTGGAATTGGGTTCTTTGCCGCTTCCTTCTTTGGTGCCTACACCGCTGACCAGGTGTATAAATACGTCAGTAGCCTCCCTCAATTGTCTCTCCTCCCATACTGACCCTTCCTCTCATCTCGTACATCATTTCCCCCCCGAATGCGAAAATTTGATTATGACATGGGCGACGGATACAGCTAGCGGACAAGAATGGAGGGAAGGCCAAGCCTGAGATGCGAATGCCCGCGCTGCTTTTTGGGTCGTTCTTCTGCCCGATCGGATTGCTGTGCGTTGTTTCCTTTTGTTCTTCTCTGCTCTCATGAAAGCGTCCCGCTCTTCCCTTTTTCTTAGTTGGTACGGGTGGTCTGCGCAGGCGCGAATTCATTGGATTATGCCTATCCTCGGGACGGGCATTTTCGGTTTTGGTGCGTCGCTTCCTTATAAAGATACCTGCATATTTATGAATTTTTGTCCTGACCTTTTGTAGGTTTGATGACAACTATGTATGCTCCTCTTCTATTTTCCGTTACTAGACCATTCATCTTAATCGGTAGACTTCCCATCCTGTTATACCTCGTCGACGCATTCCACTTTGCTGCCAGCGCCACCGCGGCTGGAAGCGTGAGTTCCCAAGTCATGACTTTGACTGTCTTGTTTCTGACGATCCTGGTGCTTCGCTCAGATGTTTCGCTCCCTGTTCGGCTTTGCATTCCCGCTGTTCGGCCCACAAATGTCTCAGGTATTAGGAATTGGCCCGGGGAATTCTGTACGTTGTCTTCTCTTCCGTTCTGGAATCTCTTCCTACCTTGTTCTCTTCCTCTGGAATGATGCTCACGAGTTTTAAACAGCTTCTCGCGGGTCTGGCGATTGTGCTCGGCATCCCGTTCCCCATATGGATATACTACAAGGGCGAGGTTATTCGCATGAATAGTAAACTGAAGCTCTAGTTTGCTTACCTTGGTCGTGGCATCAAGACTGGGGCCGCCTCCTCGGTGTGGTCTAACTCAAGCCGATCATCATTATCTTCATCCATGACAGTCACCATCACGAGACTCACGCCTTCCGATATCATGTCTACGTATCATCCTAATGATATCCTATACTTGTACGTCTGTGATTGGAAGCCTTCTACTGAGTTAAGAGACGCCTGGATGTCAAAGTCAAAACAGGAATTCGAACTTTGCGCATCACTTTTGAGATGTCTCTTTGACTAACTGCCACATTTCAGTCACCATGGCCTCCCGTCACCAGGAAAGGACTTCAAGGTATACGTCGGTCACGAGTCTCGTCACCTTTCGATTTACCGTGGATCAGTTACATGCTGGCAAGTCACATTTCTAAACTAGTCAAGTTCATCATACAACTCCGGCTCCCGCCTGAGAAACTCCAGGAGATCCCTCTTCTGGTGCTTAAGGCCAGGGGGTATATGCTTCGCATCGGGGCCGTGCGGTGAAAAGAATTGGTCCTGATATAATGCATCGGCATCGAGGAAAGTGCCAATGGCATAGGAGGGAACAGCATACCTGTCCGGATGGGCCCGCTAAGGTAGCCTGAAGGTTGCCCTGCAATTTTTTGAGCATGGTGAATTTGACAGGGGAAAGAAGTTTGAGAAAGTATCGATAGAATGCTTTCGCAGCCGAGGATGCAGAGATTCTCATCCAGGCATTTATCCATAATTGATCGTTGACACTTTGTCAAATGTCCAACTCAAATCATTTTGTCGGGTCCGCAAGCGACAGCAGGAAAGAATGCGGCATATCCGGATTTTATCAAACGACTGGAAAATTATCATACCGGGTGTTTGCTATCCATGGGGGTCGCCTTGTGCTTGCGATCGGTCGGTGAGTGTTTCTGCAAGAAGCGCTGGATTCAGCATTAAGGTGGCATGGACTCGGAGGACGGTAGATTACGTGTGCAAGTCCCTATAAGATGCGTCGGAGTCAGCATTGAACAAGGTGTCGATGCGAAAAGGCAGGTTACATACGTGGAGTTCGGCCTGGTGGGGATGTGCTGGGAAGGGATGTCCCTGTGTACAGCATTCAACATCAAGGAAAGTGTCAGTGGCGTAGGAAGGGGCAGCATACCTGTCCTGGGCCCCCTAAGGTAGCTCCTTGCTGTGGGATGGGTTACATTCAACCTGGAGAAAGCGTCGATGCTGTGGGAGAGGGAACATACCTGTTTTTTGGCATGGCCCGGGGGATTTGTCTATAAGATGCACCACAGTCAGTCTTGGCAAAGGGGTGGATGGCTTTGGGACATGCCTCGAGTTCAACAGGGTCCTTCGTGACCTACAATGCGTTGAGCATGACGAATTTGACAGATGAAAGGAGGTTGAGCATGCAGAAGTCTTCGAATGGGCAGTTATCCATAATTCACAATTGACACCATGTCAAATGTCCGACTCAAATCTCATCGCCGAGTCCAGAGGCAACAGCAGGGAAGAAAGATTTGAACGTCATCATACCTTGGGGGTTCTCTGGGGCATGTGTCGTAGTCAGCACTCGGCAAATGTGGTGGTGGTGTTGGAGGGCAACATACCTCAGCGGGGCGTTTCTGGTGGTAACAATGAGAAAAGTGTCAATGAGGGAAGTCGCAGTCAGTATGGGCGAGATCGGCGTCACAAAAAGGGTGATGCCTTTAAGACGTACCGCGGAGTTGGGGCCGGTGGAGGGAGCCGGAACCTGCAATGTGTTGAGCACGATGAACTTGACAGGGGAGAGGAGTTTAAGGATGCAAAAATTCCTCAGCCGGGCTGCTATCCACAATTCATAGTGGACGCCATGTCAAATAAATGCCTGACGTAAAATCATTTCATCGGGTCCAGAAATGACAGGGGATATCCCGGAATACACCAGGCGATTGGAACATCGTCATACCTGGTTCCTGCTAGGCCGCTTCTGTGAGATGTATCGCAGTCAGTATCCAGCAAAGTGTTAATTGTGTCGGAGGGGTGCATACAACAGTGGGACTTTTCTGGAAGCAACATTGAGAAAAGTGTCAGTGACAGGAAATCGGCGTCATACCCGTAACTTATTAGGTGTCCTCTCTCGTGCCTGTGGGATGTGTCAGTCAGCATGGGCGAGATCGGGGTCATAAAAGGAGTGATGGGCTTGGGACGTACCTTGGGTGCCGTTTGTGGCTGTAGGGTATGTCGCAGTCAGCATTCGTGGTGTGTCGGAGGTCAATGGCGGGAGATCGGCGTCATACCCGTGTTGAGTCGTGAAGGGGCGCTGCCACGACAGGAGCGACATAGACCACAAGGGCCGTGATGGCAAAGAGCTGAGGTCCGTTGAGCTTCATGAAGTTGACAAGGGGGGATGTATCGACCAGCGATATATTGCTACCTGAGCTGAGGATCCAGAGATTCCGAAGTTGGGATCTTAAATAAACGTTACCGAGCCGAGTCCCCATTGATTGATGCCATGGTCACCGGAAGAGGGTCGATCATAATCTCATACCAAGACCCTCCCACCATGCATAATAGCCCAGAACGGTTATGCCTTTCCGAATGAAAGGAGGCTGCTGAGTAACTTGGATGACGAGGATAATCGTTGACCGTACCGCAGCTCCGACCGCTGGACAGGGCAGTGTAAATGACAATAAATTTAGTCCAGTTCGACAAGGCGTGCGAGTTTGAACTCTTCAATCTGTTATACAACATGTCCAGCAGGCCGACAGGTCCTGTACGGATAACTCAGAGCCCACAACAACGGCGTCGACTACGAGCGCGACTTCCGTCAGGATCTGTCGACCAGCGCAAGGCCACCCGTCGCGCTTCTCTGACGTCAGGTGGCCCCAAGGCACAGCGCACATCGAAAAAATCCCAAAAACTCGTCGTTCTACCCTCTGCACCCCAAACAAAACCCCTCGATGACGAAGACCTCACATTGGGGTACGAAGCGCGTGGCGGGGTTCGCGAGTACAAGAGCCAAGCAGAGAGAATGACCAAGGAGCAGAGGGAAGAAGCCGGTTTCAAGCGGATAACCGCCTATTGCGTCGCAGAATCGTTCAGGACCAAGTTGCTCGCGTCCTTCCTCAAAAGGGAGCATAACGTGGCGCCCAGGGTGTTTGATGAAGCAATGTACGTTGTAAGTGGGATCAGCATCAATCTGTCGAGGTCGTAACATCACTTTACTCTAGGTTTATCATCTTCCACTGCTGCCGGGTTATGGTCCCGAGGCCAACGTCCGCTCCTCTGCGGCGGTGAAGCTCTCGAAATCCTATCTGTCGCAACTCTCGGAGGCGGAGGAGGATGGCTATCAAGGGTCCTACTTCAGTCCCATGCGCACACCGTCAACCAGCGACCTTCGTGATGGCTATATATCCTCTTCATCCCCAGTCGTTACTCGGACCATCCCACACACCGTTCCATCTGACGCCGCTCACAGCCTTTCCACGTCAGAATCAGAGATGGAAGTTAACGCCTCACCAGAGACAGAGCAAGAGGATCGGGAAACAATACGTGCACCCGAACTGAATTCCATTGTTGAATCTCCTCCATTCCTGAACCCTGAGGGGCTTGTCCCCCCTCGTACAACCCGGCGTCGTACCAAGTCCCCTCAGGAATATGAAGGTGATGTTGGGGAGGTTGTGTTCTTTGAATACGGCGTGGTCGTCTTTTTCGGGCTACAAGAACGATATGAGCGAGATATTATAGAAGACATCGACCGCGCAGGCATCTTGAAGAGGCCAATCGCAGAGAAGGATTGGGAAATTGAAGAATGTCACTTCATCGTATGTACCGAACAGCTCCTTATTCCGAACACCGATATCATCCATGTTTTTCAGCACGACCCACATATTGCCTACCCTCGCATATACAATGACTTCTTCAGTATGTATGCTAATCTCTACTCGTGGACTCCGACTGATCCACCTCCGGCCTAGCTCTCAAATCTCGCTCGCACCTGCTCAAACTCTCCATCTCGCATGCCCTCGCTCAATCCACCCTTCTCGCTCACTACGAGACCAACGCTCAGCGTGTTCTCTCCTCCCCTATAGCCCGGTCCATTCCCCAGCAGCTTGCCCTCTCGGGCGGATTGCAATTACCACGCCACGACGCCCTGAAACTTACTGGCCGGCTCTTCAAGCTTCGCCGGGACGTGAATCTTGTCTCGAATGTCCTTGACGTCCCAGAGCTGTTTTGGAGTGAGGCGAGTCTTGGGGAACTCTATGAGGCTGTAAGGGAGTACATGGAAATCAAAGGGAGGGTGCAGGTATTGAATGAGAAGCTGGGGGTCGCGAGCGATTTCGTGAGCCCTCTTCTCTCACTGAAGGCGCTCTTCGTTGAATGTAATATAGTTGGAGGCGATACATGACCACCTAAACAACAACGAGATGAACAGGATTACCTGGACGGTCATCTGGTACGTTTGGACCTCTGTCTTGATCGGTTCATACCGAGATCTTCGTTTTAGGTTGATCGTCATCGCGGTCGTTGTTGAACTGGTACGTAGAGGTCTGCCTATTTTCACCACTAAGATTGATATGATGACCTTTTTTAGGGAGAGGTTGTCGCGCGTCTCGTTGTTCACTCTACGCTCAAAGCCCAGAATTCCCCGCCTTTACTTTTCACACAGCAGGATGCCTTACGGACATTGGAACGGATGATAGCGTCCTAGTTACCTTATGAACAACTCCATAAAACATGTGTATTTCTGTATTCTGTCATCTTATGCTCGTAGCTGAGTTGATCTCTTCGTCATGACTAATCCATTTTATCAAACTTGTCCGCAAGGCTCTCTCCAACTTTCTGCTGGTGAACTGGAGCTTCCCCAGGTCGTAACCCGCTGTCTTTCTTGGTCGATGCAGGAGTCACCTCTGACGGTTCAAAATACGCTAAATACAGCTCGGGCATCAGATCCTGTCAGGGGAGATTGTGAAAGGAGCGTACCCTCTCGTTGTTCTCGGTCGGGAACCACTGGGATAGGCTGGCCCACCGTTTCGACAGAGGATGCCCCTAGTGGCTTTTCCTCCCCTGTGCTCTCTAAAGGTGGAGATTGGGTTCCTGAGATAGTCGAGGAACTTGTGGCAGGGACCGACATGGCTTTTGCAATTTCGCGAGGACGTGCGTGATGGAGGTGTTGCTGCGGCTCCGAAGCTCGTGCAAGTAGCTACTGTAGTAACAATGTATGACGTCATTCAACTTCTATCGCAAATATTCTAACCACCAATCCTCGAACAATGATAGCCCAAGGGGCCCTCCCTCTCCATCCTCCACGATCCCGAGGTCTTCTGTCTCCCTCGTATATAGCTGACAATCCCTCGGCCGCGTTGTCGCCCCAGAGCCAGTGGGAGGCTCCGCGTCCGGAATGATATGTCCGTGAGGTAACCCCAGGAGCTTCGCAAACACAAGGCATATCTCGTACTTTGTGAACGGCTCCGCGGCCGAATAATGCAAGATAGGGGGAATGGGCTTCTGGAATTCTGTTTGAAAGAAGCGGTGATTTCGTTAATTAGACTCGCGTAGCACATGGGTAGAGAGATATGGGTAGATGCATATCACATCTTACTCACCTGATAACCGAACGAGGAAGTTGGCGATGTCTACGACGTTTGTGGGGTACCGCGTCGCGTAGTGGTCCATCTTGTAGGTTTTCCCGGACTTGTCTTGAACAACGTCGAGGAGGATGTTGATTGCAGAATCTGAATTCTTCGGGGCGGGACCATATCTGGATGTTCGAGGCTGTAAGTTTTTTGACGGTTGGGAGGATCGTGTCCTTACAAGACGGGAACTCTCAGAACGACAACTGAGGCACCATCCACGCCAAGCACGGCGAGCTCCCCGTCCCGCTTCGATTGGCCGTATAGTTGCAACGGATTGGTAGGCGACGATGGGGTATACGGTGGGGAGGTCCCATCAAACACATAATCTAGTATCCAGAAAAAAGATGGTGAGACCTGCGACCAGGCAAGATCACGGGGAACAGGTACGTACCGGTTGAGATATAGATCAGCGTGAACCTTAGAGACATGGAGAGCGTTGCTAGGTGTTCCGGTACCTTTGCGTTGAGCTGGACGGCGATCAGTCAAACATTTTTCACAAATTTCAGTAATCGAAGTGAAGCGAGTTCAATCGGATCCGGGGCATGTTTACTGACCGTCTGGGTGCCCTGAGGATTCTGGAAGATGCCAACACGAGGTGAGAGGAAGTGAGAGGGGCAACAAACCCGATCTCGATAGAACGCTGACCTTTTCCGCGACATCGGGGCGTCTTTCTGCTGCACAGTGAATCACCCCTTGGATTTTGTGGAGTTAGGGCTGGACAATCGGATGTAAGATACGTAACTCACAATTTGGTTTGAATTCGGTGAACACTCGTTCAACGGCTTCTCTATTTGTCAGATCCAAGGATACCAGACCATCCCCCGACCGAGAATGAGAGAGGTTCAAGAGCTCGTAGCGGTTGGAGGCCTTTGAAAACGCGGTCCTGACAGCAGCTCCCAAGAAACCAGACGCTCCTGCCAGAGTTCAAGTCCTTTTCGCAGTCGAAGGGACGCCACATAGTATTTACCTGTAAGTATTATCTTTGAGTGCATGTCGGTGTTGTGGGAGCGGAGTGAACTTTCTTATCGATCTGATTAGATTCCATCATGTTTGCAGCTTTAGCTCAACTACCACAACGTCGCCTTCCTGACTGTCCTCTTCGACCATTTGTCATGTTCTTTGTAATTCTAACATTGCTGACCTCTTCATAGGTGATTAAATTTGATTCTAGATCGGTCAGTCGGCAGTCTTGTCGCTCCGCCTTAATTATCTCCCGCGATGACCAAGATACTCCTACCTTCGGAACAGATGCCAAGCAAGATGCCAAGAACTCAAAAACTGGATCCTTGCATGTCGCTGTTCTAGACAGACTTGTCTGAAACAACCCCCGTCTGTCCGATGGTCTTTGCAGGTTCTACTGGCGCCGTTCTGCTGACAACTGGATAACATTTACTGTCGATCACTTCCGATTATGCTCACGGATCAACAATTCTTCGACGAGCTGACAACGGGAACTGGGGCGCCGGTTCCGCGCTGACACAAATTGCTGGCGGCATGAATCCCCCTCTGATGATCTGTGTATCACGGCGACTCCTCTACCGATACCTTCTAGAATTGAGGCGACAACAGTAGATCATCTCTGATATTTGCCTCACACCTCATGGAACGTTCATACGCTGTGGAAGTGTACTTCTTTTCCGTATCTTCTGGAAGAGATTATTTTCGAAGCGACTTTGCACGCCCACGGCTGGTGTCTTGTGGACTTACGTTACCTTGTCTTGAGAACTGCTCACCGCTCTACAATTATCCCGAAAAGCTATGAAAGAGTCAGAAGCTCGATCGAGAAGCTTCAGTGATTTGAAAAAGTACATCATGACATGACTTTGTTGCGCCCCAATTCCGCTTTTCCAACGAATTTATCATGAAAGGCGAGCGATTGGGTATGAAATACTTAGATTAATATTCTGAAAATGGCTCATTGGCCTCTTCTCCCGACCATTGCTAGTGAATCTTGTGGCCAACGCGAGGATTTATACAGGTCATTCCTTTCAGGGCTAGGAAATATCCATGTGCATAAGACTCAGCTGGGCTTGGGTTCCTTCACAAGGTTTTCGGGTCGCATGGAGCAATTGCCGGTCGATTACCCTGGTCCGGCTATGTCCGCGATTGATTTGCGATCGACTGCCTACTAATTATAGATTGTATTGCGCAGTATGAGGCTTCCATCTACGCATAACTACCCAATTTGGCGAATGGTCGGTACGGATGTTTTGGTGCCGGGCACATACATATATGTAGTTGCCCATGGAGACACAGATTTTCTGCCTTCCGAGGTCGGCCCTCCTCGCATCTCGCAACTCCAAGCCCATTACTATGTCTCGTCACCACACAAATTCATCGTCGAGCAGTAACCCCCTTTGCCCACCGACGTACTCGAATGTTTTGACATACAGGTATGTTCATTTTGGACCGAATGAAGGATTCTTTTCTAATTTATCCAGGTTCGCTGAAGCGGAGCTTCAGCTTTACTGCCCTTCAGTAGAGTTACAAAACGACGCTGGTAGTGGGGATCCGGTAGGAGTCTTTGGCCAGCACGACTATGTTGGAGGAAAGGTCGTACTCGACCATGCTTGTCAATCCAAAGGAAACCTCTCTATTTCGGTAAGCGTCGATCTCTATCTGCTTATCCTACCGAATTGACATCAAACTAGGTTGAAGGAACCATCATATATTCCCCAGACCACGTGGACGGCAATATCATGGCAACGTGTCCTAACGACCTTCCGAGAAAGCAGCATACATTTTTCTCCACCTATACAGTTGTCCCAGTGGTAACGCAGACTCGGCCACTGGCAAGAAGCTCCTCGCGTGCATCTTTCCGAAAAGGATTTGAAAGGCAACCCGGTCCATCAAGTGTCGATCTTGGCACACCTTTGAATGTCTTGGAGCGTTCGTTCCCGTTCGGTTTCGAACTTCCCCACAGGCATGCAGCCGGAGAAGGATTACCTCCATCTTTCATTGGCGCAGCAGATCCCGGACCCTCTTGCGAGATACTGGAAATTGGATACAAGGTCCGAGTTATATGGGAGACTCCTGAGAAGCCAGTCTTGTGCGTCCTTTCGGGCTCTATCTTCGTCTTTTCTACCCCTGACAATTCGGATGAAATAGCTGGGAGGTCCCCGTTTTGATTCATCGCGACGCAGAGGCTCAGTCGGCACACTTAGCCGAATCGCAGGAATGGTTGGAGATGCCCCTTAGATCCGACCGACCTATTTCCTTCAGGAGTGCAGTGAGTCTGTTTCATCCTGAGGTACACTTCTGGGCTTAATTTATCATCTTTGCAGATAACTTTGCCGACTTCAGTCGTGTTCTCTCGCGGTTCCTATATACCGTACTTCGTTGTATTTGCGACAACCCCGCGATTTCCCGAGCTGGCACAGGAAATTGCAGCAGATGCTACGATTTCTGTCTCCTTGATTCGACAGGTCAATGTTCTGGAACATGCCCCTCCACCTCTCACGCCACCCGTTACACCAACGAGCTCGATCGAGGAATCAGACACTCCGCTAAGCAACTTCTTTAGACGTGGCTTCCGAACCAGGCATTCTCGGACGCCCTCCAGGGTTGACCGCGCAGCCAAGATTCTAGAAGAATCACCCCTGCCTCAATTGCCTATTCAGACGCTCTTTTCACAATCCCGCATCTTGGAAAATAACATTTGCATCGGGTTTCCCAAACGGCCTCGTCGCAAGGGGCAAGGTCCCCCCTCGCTAGAATCTCAGAATGCCCTTCCGGATGGCCTTCTCAAGTCGAAAATCCCACTGCACGAAGGAATGCCGCCCTGCATTAATTGGGCAGGTGTCAGCATCAAGGTATGGATAATGGATATGGTTCACTTAGGCAATGCCTGATGCTTTATTTTTCTTTTAGTATTATCTCGACGTCTCTGTCCTGCTAGCACAGGATGACCTACGCGCGCGGATACCCGTAAAAATTGTTTAACCATCTATTTAACATCAAGGACTTCCCAGTGTACTGTAGCTCTCTCGTCGCGCATGCTTTCTGTATTATATACTCTCATCTTTATCTTTGGGGTGCTCCGAACCATACTTTAGTGATATTTGACTGCGGAAAGCCTCCTTGGACGTTGGCCCTTGACTGACATCTTGTCACGTGATGCACTAAGTAGTCACGTTAAATTTACACGGGATCACAGCGTTGAACGTTCACCTTGGTTGCATCATTGCGTCGACTAGCTCTATCTGAAGCATGGCTACTCACCCCACAGCTTTATGGGAGGCTATGCAGGAAGGGAATGTGTTCTACCGACGACAGCAACTCTACTCGGTGACAGGAAAACTCCCGAATCTCGGTGACTACATTATGGCAGGATGTCGCTATGGTGGGCCATTGGGTCAGTTGTTTTACTCGATCCAAGTCGCTTTTCAAATGTTCTTATCGGTTTGGACAAGCTCTTATGCGCGATCACACGAAAGTTGTCGCGGTAGGACCTGCAACGTCTTCCTGGCTCGGGAAGTCGCAGATCCAGGTGTATTCACCAGCTGCAGAGAGTCTACTGTTACTCAGTGTGGATGATCAACTTCTTATTTTAAAATGTACGATTGGCTAATTCGATGCTACAGTGGGATCAGGGCAAGATAGTTTCTTTTGGTTGGACGCAAGACGAAAGACTCGTTGTTCTGAATGAGGAGGGAGTCTATCGTCTTTATGACTTACAAGGAGACTACGAGCAATATTCTCTTGGAAGTGAGGCCGCAGAAACGGGAATCATCGATGCTCGAATTCAGGACAATGGGCTTGTGGCCTTTACTGGCTCATTACAATTTCTCGAAATTAAAGGTTGGGAGGGTAAACGGCCGCTCACTTTGGCCAGTTCGGGTGAGTCTTACTTGCGCGACTCAATATTTCGACTTTGAATTCGCAGGCAGGACTTTCGGCCCCACCGCATACCTGGGCTGTCATCCCTCCCGATGTCAATATCTCGAGGCACGTTGAAGTCCTGTTATCGGTGGACTCTACCATCCTTAGTATTGATAACTTGGAAACTGTGGACCAACGTCTTTCGCAAGGTCCATTTAATCGCATAACACCGTCTCCCAATGGCAAATCGCTTGCTCTTCTCACCCTTTCCGGTACCCTCCTCGTGGTATCGGCAGATTTTCAGCGAAGTATGGCTGAGTTCAATACCTTGACCGTCCCCGGCGCCGATGGACCCGTGCGACAGGTCGAGTGGTGTGGAAACGATGCTATTTTGGTGACCTGGGAGTCTGTCGTGATTCTCGTTGGTCCCTTCGGTGACACTCTTACGTGAGTATAGTGGACGAACGTTTTTTTTCTTCCACATTCATCTCCGCCACAGATACTCTCATGCTGGTCCAACCTTTGCCGTCACTGAGCCTGATGGGGTACGAGTCATAGGACCCGATTTCTGCGATATGATACAGAAGGTACCATGTACGCAGCCGGTTTCCCTTCTGTGGAGCTTTGTTATACTCTCACGTATTGTAGCCTCGTCTCTCTCGATTTTTCGGCCGGGGTCTACTGCGCCATCGGCAATCCTTTATGATGCATGGGAAAGTTTTACCCAAAAGCGACCGAAAGCTGACGAGTCTATCCGAAGCATACGACCCGATCTGGCTACCGCTGTCGACGAGTGCATCGATGCTGCTGGTCAGGAGTGGGAATCATACTGGCAACGCCGCTTGCTCAGTGTGAGTATCCTAATATTAATGTTATTCCCATCTTGAGCCTATGGCCCTCAGGCAGCGAAATTCGGGCGAGGTTTTCTAGATCTCCACAACCCCAATGACTTTGTCAATATGGGACAAACCCTCAAAGTCCTAAACGCTGTTCGGTTTTACGAAGTTGGAATCCCTCTAACATATTCTCAGTCTGTATTACTCTTCTTTCATTGCGCATAGCGACTGACATATTTATCTCTCAAGGTATATCCACGCGTCGCCCGAACAACTGGTGAAACGGCTAACATGTCGTAATATGCATCTACTCGCTCTTCGCATATCCACTTTCCTGTCACTCAAACCCGACGCGGTATTGAAACATTGGGCCAGTTCCAAGATCCTACGTTCCAAGGTGTCAGTAGCAAGTTCAGGCAAGGGCCCTGAACTGGATGGCGACGAAGAGATTTGTAAACTCATTGTTCAGAAATTCGAAGAGTTGGGCGGTGGCAATGTCAGCTATGCAGATATTGCCAAACGTGCCTGGGAGAGTGGCCGATTGGGGTTGGCGACGAAGGTACGGGTTTCCCACCGAGACTTTCTGCACCTGTAGGTGACGTAGTTTCATACAGTTGCTCGATCACGAAGTCCGAGCATCGGATCAGGTCCCACTTCTCCTCACGATGAAGGAGGATAAGATCGCGCTGGAAAAAGCAGTAGATAGTGGTGATACTGATCTTGGTAACTTCCTCCACCTTGTTGTCGACAAAGACTAATGGGGCTCTCTTGATATAGTATACCATGTCTTGCTCCATCTTCACAAACGGTTGACCCTTGGCGATTTCTTTCGTCTCATTGAAGATGGGGGTCCAAAGCTTGTACCTGCGAGCAGACTTTTGGAAGTTTACGCGAGGGAGCAGAATAGGGACATGCTTCGGGATTTTTACTATTCTGATGACCGGCGTGTGGAAAGCGCAATTCTCTCCCTGGAAGAAGCAGCCAGGATGCATGTGAGTTTCCATATTCTTGGCTCCTTATGGCCGTGATTCATGACATCTGGCCAGGACCAAGAATCCAAGTTCGCCGCGGTGAAAGCTGCGCAAAAGTTCTTTGGAGAAGACAAGGATCGTGGGTTCGAGGCCAAGGTAAGCTGTTCACGTTTCCCATACCTTGGTCCCCGTGACAAGTCCAAACTGCCATCCTTTAGATGATGGACGAATCCGTACGTCTACTAGCCCTCCAGCAACAATTGGAAAAGGAGGCCAAAGGTAAGGTGGAATTCTTTGGAGCAAGTGTGAACGAGACGATGAGAAGATGTATGCTCAATGACTTGTCCAAATGGGCGGATAAGATCAAAGTCGAGTTCAAAGTGCCTGACAAACGGTTGATTGTATTGCTTTTCCTCAGCTTTTCTGCTTTTGAATAAGTTTACCGCAGATTTTGGCACCTAAAGCTGCACGCATTAACGACTTCGAGGGATTTTGAGGCTCTCGCATCATTCGCCAAGTCAAAGCGTAGTCCGATCGGATATGAGGCATTCGTTCGGCATCTTGTCGAGGCCGGACATCCAAAAGAGGCCACGAACTATGTTGCGAGGGCTGACGGACCCAAGAAGGCAGAGCTATACGTGCTTTGCGGGGAATGGAAGATGGCAGGGACAGTGTGTAAAGAGAGAGGTGACAGAAAACAATTGGAGTATGTTTTTTTTTGCTGCGCCTGTTTCTTGATAGCCCCTAAAAACGTGTTGACAGCGAACTTCGGAAGAGGTGTCCGAATTCGATGATCGCGCGCGAATTGGATCACATCGCTAATAGCATGAAGTAAAGGATAACAGCTATGTTTTCTATATTTCGAACGGCATGACGGATGCTACGTTGTGGCCAAATCTGTTCGGGCCGAGTTTTTTGCATCCGAATCTTATATTGGCCATGGATTACCTTTGCGCCATCAGGAATATATAGCAGTCCTTGCATGCCCGCATTGAAGGCTCAGCGCTCATTGGTCATCACTGGTTTGTTAGCTTGGTCGGTCGGTCCGACTAGGTGCAAACTAGGTGTGCAAACATCTAGCTGTAAGCCCCCGCCCTGTTCGAAGAAAATTAAAAGCCACATCGATGACTTACGAACTTCGAAAGTAATCATGCCCAGTGAAAAGTTGGTCGAGCCGGACTGAGCCAGAGTGCGCTCAAACGGTCCACTCATTGTGTTTTTCCACCCCCGACTTGCGAAGCGATCTTGATTTTCGTCGTTCGTCCTTCGGTGTAATGGTCGTCTTGGAATCCCGAAATAGTATGTCCGACCCTGTCCGACCTCGGCGTCCGTTGTCGCTAACCCCACCTGACTCGTTCGCCATCACCGTAACACTCCAAGACCTGATAGTCACCGAGAGTCGGCCAAGTCCTGCTTCATGATTAAAGTCCACATATAAACGTCCCGACGGATTCCGTCCCGCTGTCACCATCCTCCTTGGATTCCGCCTCGCCCCAGTGTCTACCATGAAATTTGCTAGGTGCGCTCCCCAGATTGCTATTTGGTAAATTGTTAGTAACACTCAAATAAAGATACTTGGAAGCGACGCAGGTACGATTTCTTTTTTCACGCCCATTCCCGGCTGATCTGCGGTTGGTGCGAAGACTCCAGAATGGAAGCGGGCTTACATGTAAGGCATAGCTCCACAGTCCCAGTCAAACGCACCTTATTCATGGTTCTCACTAACAGTGACTATCGGTTCCTCAAGAAGACGATAAACGCTATTCGCAGAGCCCAATACGGTTATGGCGGATATCGCAACGAAGGCGCTCCCCCCGATCGTGAACCTCAAGCCCCAGGATCGCCTCGGTCACTGATAACGACCAGACTCAAAGAGCCGTCGACAAATCTAGAGCATATACACTTTGCCGATTCGGAAGCGCCATCACGAAGACACCGAAGGAGTTCGTTCATGGCACTTGCAAACTCGTTTCGTAACTCAATGCACAAGGCTCCCAAGCGCTGTGCGTCTCCGTTCCTTCCCTTCCCCGTGTTATTTAACACCAGGATAGTTAGCGTTGCCTCATCTCGATCACCAAAACTGACTCTTCAAGATATTCTTTCTCAGTTGACTCCAATCGAACTGGACTTTTTTATAGCACTCGATGCGGAGCTCAACAAAATCGAGAAGTTCTACGAAGCTCGGGAAGCAGAGTTGGAAGCCCGCGGAAGAGCTCTACGAGAGCAACTGGATGATCATGCTAATCATAAGAGTTTCCTCCAGGTGCGTAGATATATCTACATCGTTCGATTCCCTGAAGCTATCCCCTTTAGGCGCTTTATTCTGGACCTCGAACGTGGACCGCCGCGCTCATTTCAAAGGTATCAGGCAGGACTATCCACACAGCCAAGCCCAATGCACGATCGAGACATGATGGCGTCGTCGATTGGGATAACATTGAATTGTCTATGGTTCGTCTTGATCGAGCAGATGGATAAATCACGCCATAAATTTATTTATCTCACAGGAAGCGACGTATAATAACGGAAAACGAAAGGGAACAGAATATCAAGAGGAGGGAACAATACCTAGTACAGATAAGAGGATGCCCATGAGACGTGATTTTTCTTCAGATCCCGGAGACTTTCTCCAAGCAAAGAAGAAGCTAAAGAAGGCTGCGTTCGAGCATTATCGGTAACAAAATCCTTCCCCAGATTTACTTTCTCTCATCCAAGCCTTCCAGGGGCCTGGAATTGTTGCACAACTATCGGGTATATTCAACTCTCCGACCTCGATGACCTCACGATCCATCTAACTTTTTACAAGATTTTGAACATAACCGGATTTAGGAAAGCCCTCAAGAAATACCAGAAAGTCACCCATGTTGGTTTTTTCTTATTCATGACTCTTTTGGCTGTCTCACGCTGATCGGACCAGATACCAGCGCAGGACGCATACATGACGGAAAGGGTAGGTCTTCCGGCCTTCATACGTTGAACCGTGAGGTCCCACACGATACCAGGTTGGCAATAGTGCCATCGCCTCGGGTAGTGGCCTCAGCACCATGATTGATGAAATGGAGTCACTCTATACCGTGATATTTGGTGTGTGTCCACCATACTAAATCCCCCCTAAGAGTGAGATCTGATTCTCCGTCAATTCTTCAGCTGGGAACGATAGGAAACGTGCCAAGGACCGACTTAAAGCCGGATCTCTCGCAAAGAGCCACCATAACAGCAGCTTCAGGTCTGGAATGTTCCTTGGGCTTGCACTACCAGCGCTTGCCGCCGGGATATGGTCTAGTAAGTCACAAAATTCACCCATCGTCCAAGATATTTGGCCTCATACTTTGCCCGTCTTAAGGTTTTCGAGACGAGATCCGCAAAGAGATCCCATGGGACCGGCTGTTGTTCGTGTACGGCACTTTGGCCATCCCAGTTGCGTTTTCGGTGTTTGTGGGGCTCAACGTGATCATATGGGCCCACTACCGAATTAATTATCCGTTCATCTTCGGTGAGAAAGCTTTGTGATACTCATCCTCTCAGTATAAATATGTTCTGTTTGTAGAACTGGATACACGCACGGCTATCGATTACCGTGAATACTTTGAGGCGAGTCCGCGACGGACGAGCAGCAAACACTTCGATTAAACGTTCCTCTTCTTAGATTCCAAATCTTCTTGTCGTCACCTTGTGCTGCGCATTCTGGTTGTCGTTTTTTCGTATATGGTCTCACAGCATTCCACCAATCATGTGGCCACTGATTTGGCTTGGATTCCTTCTGGTCATTATGGGCAACCCTCTGCCAATTTTTTTCCGACCATCAAGGTATTGGCTCTTGCGAAGCATAGGGAGGCTCTTTCTTTCCGGAACACGGCGCGTCGAAGTAATTTATATTCTTAACATGCATACCACCGATTGCTAACTCTTACAATTAGTATACAGATTTCTGGATCGCGTGAGTGAACAGCATACCCCTTTACATGAATTTCAATCACTTATCTCCGTCGTCAAAAATCAGCGACCAATGCTGCAGCTTCGGATTCACGCTTGCCAACTTGTCCTTTATCGCCTGCGCCTACGCTGAAGGCTTTAAATCTGACTCGGATTGGCACGATTGCAGCATGACTGGGCGCTTTTGGATCATTAGCTATGTCATCAGCTCGCTGCCCCTGCTTGTGCGCCTGATACAGAGCGTGAAGCGTTATGCCGATTCTGGGCTTAGCTCACACTTGATCAATGTCAGTCCAATCACCACGGATGGATGCTTTTTGATTTACTTGTCAATCTTAGGGTGGCAAATACGCTTCTGGGCTGATCAGCGGCGCGTTTTATTATGTTTGGAGAAATGATGGTCAGCGGCCTCTCTCTTTCCAGCCATGTGGTTTTTCCTCACGACCCAAATTCAGGTACCGCGACACGAGGGCCAGCATTCGGCCTGTGGATTTTCACCAACATCATATACTCCCTATATGCGTCGGGTTGGGTACGTCACCTCGCCTGCGCCTTCCTCTTCTAGAAATATAATGATGAGTCCTAGGACCTCTCCATGGATTGGTCTCTCTTGAGGCTGCACTGCAAATACCCCTTACTCCGGGAAGAGTTGATATACACAGACAGCATTCCAGTGCGCCGGATTTTCTACCCTCCGCTTATCGAAACGCCCTACTCATTTTGACACCATTGCAGCTGTACTACTTCGCCATGGTACGTTCGAGTTCCTTACCTCCACCTTCCTCAATTTGTAACATGCCCAACTCACTCCAGATATCTAACATCCTCATTCGGTTCAGCTGGATCTGGTACATCCCCAAGGGCGGCCCAGATTTGTCGGTGAGGGCGTTCACAATAGGGATGTTGGAGATGTTGCGCCGGTGGCAATGGAACTTTTGTAAGTGATAGATACTGTCCTACACAGTGCATCTGACAACTCCTTCCTTTTTGACGTTGTTTTCCCTTCTAGTCCGGCTCGAGAATGAACATCTCGGTAACGTGGATCAATACCGCGTGACGCGCGAGGTCCCTCTGCCCTACACGTTTGCTGTCGAGGAAGATGACAACGATGCGGAAGACCGGGAGATGCTGCATCTGCGGCGGGCTAGTTTGGGGAAACACAAGTGGGTACCGGATGGGGAGTGTGAGGCCGACGAAGACAGAACGGCGCACCCAAAACAACACCCTTGGACATCGAGCTGGACGGGATCCTTTTGATTTGATTGCGCGATGCGAATTGATTCGCGACATTTTCTTGCATTTGCATTTGAACTCTCTTCTACTCCCTGTGTCATGCCTGTGATTTAATGTTGTTGACGGGGGAACAACAGGGTTACATCTGACCTCGATAGACAATTATCCATAGAGATAAATTGAAACCTACCTCCGTCATCTATCCCGTCTCTTTGTGCCTATATAAAGAGTAGTCATTAATGTATCCCTCTTAGCTCAGTTGGTAGAGCGCGTCACTAGTAGGTGATTGTAATGACGAGGTCAGTCGTTCAAATCGGCTAGCGGGAATTTTTAAAATCTTCTTTTTGAAGATTTTCCACGTCAAGCACGAAGTGTAATTCGTGCTCACATTACTGGAATGGCGTTTTCAAGCGAGGGTTAATGGAGGGGGCAGTTAAGTGCGAAGCCCAAAATGAGTGGATTCCAACTGCACAGAATGCTCGTATAATACAACTACGGATCCTACGTTTTTCCACCCAGGATCAATGTCCAGTGTTTGAAGCATTGCGCTGCTTTCGTTCTAACCTCGGGCTGGGCTAGTCGGCCCAGCAAGCCTTGCTCCTTCCATCCCCACAACGTGTGCCATGTCCTACTCTCATTCCTGGTCCATTGGCGATGCCACGTCCAATGCAAACGGCTAGACTCCACCTGTCCCTGTCTCGATTGTTGACCACAAGTGACCCCACAACGCGACATTCCACGGTGATTAATATCGGATCGGCGGGATTGGTTCAGCGCGGACGGTGGAGAGATCGGTAGCTTGATCGATGGCATCGTCTATTTCGCCAATGAGAGCGCTGATGGGGATGAGAGGTGAGGAAGGTGATGTCTACAGACCAGGAGACGCACATCATGTCGCCTTTGACAAGGTAGAGGCCGAGTGGGATCTCCTCGACCGGTTCGTCCAAGCTGTAGATGCGCTCTTTGCAGTCAGCGAGGATGATGTTTGACTTTTGGTCGTGTCCTGCCAGTGTACCCTGTAGACGCAGGAGATTAGGTATGATTGAAAAAGGTGCTGTTGCGAAACTGACGACGATGGCGCGGCCATCTTGGAGAATGAGGAGAACGCGCCCTAGAGAAGAAAGAGACGTGAGGGACCGAGAACGGCAGATTTGTGAGATGGCTCACGGTCTGTATAACCCTGGAGACTTGACATGGATGTTGAGAATGAAAGGGGGACAGGTATCCCAATTAGGCAATTACTGGATTCATTACGTCCGTCCATGGCCAACGTCGAGCACGTTGAGCTCAAAACCTCCCCCGGGGGCAGCCCGCCTCTCCCTAGCCCCGTCTCGGCCCCCCCACGCGCTCTCCCGCCACGTGTCACAGCGACTGCCATTATACCCGTATGGATCGTTCTCTCGTCTTCGGTCATTATTTACAACAACCACCTCTACAACGACCTCGGCTTCCACTACCCCGTCTTCACCGTCACATGGCACCTCCTTTTTGCAGCTATTGGAACACGCATTCTCCAGCGCACCACCCGTCTCCTGGATGGGACGAAGGATGTGCGCATGGACCGCGCCATGTTCGTTTCCCGGATACTCCCCATTGGATTTTTGTTCTCTGGAAGCCTCATCCTCAGCAACACCGCATATCTATACCTCAGTGTGCCATATATCCAGATGCTCAAGGTCTGTTGCCATCTTTTTTGGTTATGCATAGCCTTCCTCATGCGCACACTGTCTTAGGCCTTCACACCCGTCTCAATCCTCCTCATCTCATGGGCATTCCGCCTTCAGGACCCCTCCAAGAAGCTGGGGGTCATTGTCCTCATGATATCCACCGGCGTCGCGCTCACCTCGCGTGGGGAGCTCCAGTTTGATATGACGGGATTCGTCATCCAGGCTGCTGCAATTGTGGTATGTCCCCTCTATCTCCTGCCTTTTTTATTCCCTTCTTCTGGTTATTCTACCCCATAGTTCGAAGCATCGCGACTTGTCCTCATTCAAACTCTCCTCCACAACCTCAAAATGGACCCTCTCGTCTCTCTGCACTATTACGCCCCTGTGTGCGCCGCCATCAACCTCGCTGTCATACCCTTCACAGAAGGTCTGTCCAACTTTCTTCCTCTCGTCCTGCTAACCTCGCATTCACACATACAAGGTCTCGCTCCATTTTATGCCCTCCCCGCCCTTGGTCCCTTCATCCTCCTCACCAACGCAGGCGTCGCCTTTCTCCTCAACATTGCGGCTGTCTTCCTCGTTGGCGCCGGTAGTGGCCTCATCCTCACTCTTGCTGGTGTTTTCAAGGTGTGTGAACATGACTTCTATTTGAATGTTTGCTCACATATATGGCTGGGGCATCAGGACATATTACTGATTACGGGATCTGTTCTTATCTTTGGGAAACCGATTACGCCGCTCCAGGTCCTTGGTTCGTCCGAGCTCATCGTACGACCGTCATAATCTTGGGATGAATGTTTTTTTCTTTCTACAGGATACTCGATCGCACTTGTTGGACTGGTGCTGTTCAAGACTTCTGGCGGGAGGTAAAGCCCAACTTTCCGCTGGAGTGAGAAGCTCCGCCCGTCGATCGTTTTTTTTTGGCTATGTTTCAACGCGAACAGGCAACTAGATATATCTCCCCCTTCTCAGACTTTACTCATCTTCGGCGACGCTTTGGGGCCCTCTGATGTTCACCAACACTCCTACTGTCAGGAGATGGACTATGGATAAACTCGGCGGCACTCACCCTTCTTTTTTTTACGCTTTCTTTTCCACCTTGTACATCTCTCTCCTCTCCTTGTTGTTGCACTGTCATTTGCTGTCCGGTTCAGTTGGGCAGTCCCTTGTTGTACTTGTTTTTTAGATGACACCATGTCGTGTATATCTACCACCCATCTTTCCTGTCTGTCGTTCTCATAGATCGGGTCGAGATGCTCAATGTGTAGCAGAACAATTTAGAACATCCAACTGATGAGAGGGAGATTCGAGCTCCTGAGTATTAAGAGCACTCGGAAACCCCTGAAACACACAAGGTAAGGAGGCTTTGAAGCTACATACTGTTCTGTGACAAAAGATCTGTGTCTAAAAAAGTCAGCGCACGCCAGAATAGGGAAATGGTAGGCCGGAGAGTCGAACTCGCGGCACGGGAGGACAATCAAGTAGTTCAAGAGTCTACCTTGATCCCCTGCACCATCTATGTCGTGGGCCAAATATGTTTATCCTTGATGCGGGGTGAGTCGGGGCTGTCGGGTCCTAGGATACAGGAGACACATTTACATATAATTGGCAACTGTCATCACCGTCGCCAGCCCGTCAAAAAGCGCCCTGCTACCAATAATCGGCACTGGACAAGACCGTTCCGCCTGACAAGCCAGGATGCGAGAAACAAAGGGAAACTCGGATATGAAAGTGCATATCCCCTTGTAGATATTCTGAAACCAGCTCGCTGAAGGGAAGGTCACTAAAGTTGTATTCACTAAGCTCAATCACTCCGAGCGATTCCGAGATAAGTTTACCGAGGAACGAGGGAAACTTATCAGAGGATAAGATGTGGGCAGCGGAATGGGCCGCCATCAATAGTATACACATCCAAACACGCGCCCAAGAACGCGTGTTCGCGAGGATTATTTTCATCTTCTCTTTTCAAGGCGGCCAGTTCACGCTGCCCTCCTCTCCTTTTTTTGACCCGCCCTACCACATTCCCAGTGCTTGGTGTTTCCAGATTTGGACATCCATTTCTGAATCGGGCTCCCTGGCGCTCCGGGCTTTGGCTTCCTCTCCTCCGAGTCCTCCCATTGTCCTGGTCACGTGTTTCCAAAGGACTCCGAGTCTCTCAAAGCCAAAACCCCCCCCCAAACCACCATATACCTGTCTGAAGCTTTCCCTCCTATGCTAACATACCCACATCAAGAATTTCTTCAAGAATTTCATGGACTCATAGCTCGAACATCTTATCTGAGTATGTCCGACGGGCATATGGGTTGCTCCGAAAGTGGATTGTGCGAGCGGGTCAGAAAATCTGTGTCCAAAAAAAATCAACCGACGAGACAATCTGGACATGATGGTGGGCCGGAGGTTCGAACTCGCGGCACGGTAAGGCGATCAGGTAGTTCAAGAAGAATCTACCTTGATCCCCCACACCACCTATGTCTTGGTCCTCAGTTGAAGAATATGTTAATCCTTGATGTCGGAAGCAGATATGTGTGTCCTATAGGATGTAGGAGATCTAGACAGATATAATTGGGGTTGATGTAGACGTCCATCCCTCAATATCATCACTGTCGCAAACCCGTCAGAAAGCGCCATGATACCAATACTGAATTGGCACAGTAGAAAAGATCGTTCTGCCAAGCCGGGATCCGACTCAAAGGAAACCAAGAGATGAACGTGCATACTATCGCCTTGTAGAGATTCTGTGAAACCAGCTCGCTGAAGGGAAGGTCGCAAAAGTATCATTTACCAAGCACAATCACTTTCGAGCAATTTTAGGACGGCCTAGGCGTGTGTGGGTTGCTTCGAAATTGGATCGTGTGTGCTTGTCAGACGTACTTTGATTACATAAGTAAATGACGATGATCAGACTTTGTCGGACGCGCCTCAGCTGGTCGCGAACGACCCCTTCTCTTCGCCTCACATCTACCACCACCACCTCATCCTCGTCCTTGCATTCACATCCACTACCCTCCTCCCCATCTTCATCTTCGTCTTCATCACCTCCTCCCCCTCCCCCTCCCTCTAACTTTCGCGCCCGCGCGTCTCCCCTCCTCACCCTCCTCTTCGGCGCTGGAATTGGCGCAACAGCCTACGGCTTGTGCGTCGCCCGAAATCGAAAACAGATCTTAGCCTACAACTTACCCTCCTTACCAGCTACGAGCTCTATACATCACGAACCGTATGGCCTCCCGAGATTAGGCCCTACCTCCGCAGCGGCCTCAAAGCCAAACACAAGGGAGACCTTCCCCTCGCAGCCCAGTACCTCTCAGAGTACGCCCTACATTCGCACCCGCACCCCGCCGCTGACGCCCGCCAGCCAACAGAGCCTACACAGCTTCGATCACCCTTCCTCTCATAGTCTTTGGACATGATCCCCACCTTAAGACCTCGGGCATTGCCATCGCCCTCGCTGACGTTCTCGAGGCGGACAGCAGGCCCAAGGAGGCCTATGATGTCTACCTTGACGCCCTGACGCGCATACAGGCCGCCGCAGATCCCGCCACCAAGCCAAACGGGCCTCCAGACCAGGACAAGGAGTTTTACCAACTCAGCGGCCCTGAAAAGCTGCGTGCCATTGCCCTGGCTTACAAGCTCGGAGAGCTCGCAGGCGCCCTCAACAGACCGGAAGACGAGGAGAAACACCTCGTGTGGGCCATAGAAGCTATCCTACCTGCCGTTCTGGTCCCCCCGTCCGACATATCTGACGCGGAGCGTGCCAACCAACGAGCCGTTGCGCAGGCTGTGGATGTTCATCCGAGCACGACCGTCTCCCCGCCCCGCGAAACGGAGGCTATCGTAGTCGAGCTTGCCCTACCAGAATGGGCAACCAAGACAGACTTGGCGGCTCCGTTTGACGCGCTCGGCACCTTCTACGCGCAGAACGGGCGATTGGAGTAGGTCATTTTTGTTTTGTCCTTTTCACCCTTGTTCGTCTTACGACTTGGCATGTACAGGTACACAATCCCCCTCTACCTTCAAGCAATCTCCATTCTCCTCCCCCCAGCTCCTTATTCCTCGTCAACAGAAGATAGATGTCGAGGTTCGGTCACTGACAGGCTCTTCCACATCTTGCAAGCTGAACTCGCTTCCTTCTTATTCTCACAGCGGCCCAACTAATGTCCAACCTCTCCGAACTTCTCATCCGCTCCCAAAAACACCAAGAAAAAAGCAATAATTACCGTCAAATCGATTCACAAACTAATTTAGCCAGAGGCAGAGAGCCTTCAACGCTAAACAATAACAACACCAACACCCGCAACATCTCCGACCTCGACACCGACACAACCGACGTCTATACCCCTGCGCTTGGACTTTCCCAGGCCGAAGCCTGGGCCACCAAAGCCCTCGATATCTCCATGCGTGCGCGCGAAGAACGTAAAAAACGCAAGCAGGACTCCGACCCGACGTGCGAGGTCGCGTTTGCCGTCGTGCTGTTCAACATCGCGGCTCTACGCCGAGTGAGTCACCCCTTCCTTTGTTTTCTTTTTTGTTTGAGGTATTGCTGCTGCACGTTTTTGGTTCCTGACTCTTTTTTCCCCATTTTCTGTTTACCTTGACGGATAAAATTATATGAGCTGACGAAACCTCTTGTCTGTGACAGATGGCGGGTGATAAACCAAAAGCAAAGGAATATTTTACGTCGAGCTTGGAGCAGTCCAAGGCGATTGGGATGCGAGAAGGTGTGGTGCATGCGGAGGAGGCATTACGGCAGCTGGATGAAACTTGAGCAGTTCGAATGATGGATACCGTTGTTCACTGTATGGGTAGTCTTTGTTTTCACTGACTGCTTTTTGTTTCCCTTATCTCGTTCTTCGTTATCTTTTTTATATGCGGTGATGAGTATACAGACCTGCGGCGTATGCCTGGCACTGACATGCTGTTAATTTTATTCACTATTGTATGCGGGGTCTGGCATCTCCACTGTTGGGAAATTCATGAGGTGTGCCTGAGGGCCATGGCTAAAGGACCTGAGGATAGACTCCTCTAAAATCAACTAATCAAGGTAACTATGTGTGTAGCAGAGCTCAGAGCAGGTGAAAAGCAGCCACACCCCAAGTTGAAACGAGAATATTTTATTTGACCCCGCGGACTACCCTCGTTCAAACATTACCCACTGGCAGGACGACGCCCCCAACCCACCCAGACTTAGCCGACCGTTCTAAACCGTTAGTCAGTAGAATTCATCACCCTCGATTCATCGCTTGATGTTAACCGTCCTCTAGTCATAGTGTCCATGATATTGATGCACCTCACTGCCAGCACCTGGAAGTTTCAAGGTGCCGCCCGACGGTTTGCGCTGCCACCTCGGTGGGTGTCTTTATCGTATGGGTGGGCATTCATTCACAGGGAAATCTGCACGCCGCTGTCGAGCTTCTTCAATGCCATGCCTGATTTGCCTGCAACAACAGAGCAGGTTCGTCCTCATAATCGTCCATCGCAGTAAGTGGATCTAGGGGAGTGATGTGCGTTGATACGCGATCCACGGAATGCCTCAACTTGACTTGCTACGGTTTAGAAATATACTGGTAGATTTTTCGGAGTTCGCTTGCTTTTATCGATTTAGAAATAAATCCTGCGGGAAGTTATCCAGTATCGGGCATCGCGGACATGTTCAAGCGTATCGAGGGAATGGCTCGACCTTATCCAACCTTAAATTCATTGGGATTCCCAGTCGATCGGATCGGGCACTCGGCCTTCAACCGGTCACCCAGAAAATCACGGGCTTACTGTATTTGGGAAATGGACCAGGGTAATGTGGGTCGATTGTTAGCTTTCGAACTCAGCTAGGTCCGCACCTATAGTTAGATAGTACGACTGCCCATGAGCCTTATCTTAGAGGTACACTCGATCCCACGTGGACCTCGGTATCTCACATTAATGCTATATAGCCTCCACCCGAGTACTGGTCGTGTGCTCAAGTCTTTGACTTGCAGCAATGCATTTCGCCAAGAAGTATTCGCTTATTATTTTGGGCCTCCCACCAGAATTTCGTGAGATGGCGATACCATACCGTCAGGTTTGCTGTTCCATCCCTCTTGCCTCCGTCACTCTTTCCCGATGTGACCTCCATTAGCTCAAGAAACTCATAGCCCAGACCGTGCAAGAACTGTCGTCCCTTGGCCTTGACCCTCATCTGCTTCAAGAGCTTCTAGATTATACGAAACAAGAGGACCATCACTCTCACCCGGATGCTAGACCAGACCCATCAGGATCAAACGTGTGCCAACAGTTCATACCGAGAGTGGTATATCAAGTCACTACAGATACCGGCAGGGTTCAACCCCATCTCCGGTTTTCCATCGATACGACAATTCCCATTAGTCTCCCAGAATCGTCCTCTAGCGAGGTCACTGAACCCGCCGATGACACTACCTCTGAGGTTCTGGACCTGGTGCGCGGAAGATTCGGGGCTTTGCAGGTACACTCTTGGCTGGCCAACATTGAACGGCATTTGCAACAACAAAATGGACCGGCTGCTTCGTTCATTGCCCCAATGGGCAATAATCAGTACGATCCTTCGTCCCTGTCATTTTTCTTTGACCCCATTTCATCGTCTTCTTTGCAGATTACTCAAAGAAGATGACGTCATGCCCCATCCTGGCATGAAGTCGAGAGAGCTGATAATCCCTCTCACCGCCGATGCCATCTTCTTTGAGACGCTATCTACGACTATTGAGAATATGTCGGCCCATTTACTGACCGTCCAGAAGGACTTTATGAACGCACTCGAAAATCTCGCCCGGAATATCAGTCTTTCCGCGCGACCATCTTCGGCCACTGCCGTTTTCCGTCCGCATTCTCGTCTGACCACTAGGCCGTGGGCTGTTCATGCTTCTTCCAAAACAAAAGTAGTATCGTTGTAACATTACCATCTTGACCCCACTAACAATTCTCTCGCAGAGTGATCTTTATTCCTGGAGGGAAATTTTCCAGCTGTATGTCGAAACCCAGGTCTTCGAAAGCATCCGTGAATCAGACCGCGGGGAGACGTCGGTGGAAGAGAGCGAGAAACGGCTCAAGCTGTTTGGCGAGAGAGTTACGCAACGATTTCAAGATCGGTCCCAGTTCAGGCTTAAATCCAGTCAAGATGCCCTGGACGCATTCTTGCAGCTCAACGTATTTGTTCTTGATGTGAAAAGGGTACGTATTCCAATGCAGCAATTTTTCTATTCCTCCTTCAACTCATGCACTGCTCTAGTTTCAAGTTGCAAATGCAGAAGCGACACGGAAGATTGTAAAGAAACATACCAAACAGACCTCTCTTGCGATTCCATTCAATACTGTTGTGATAAACACGCAGACCTCACTTCCCCGGACCCTTGTACAGGCCATAGGGGAAACCTTACTACCCATCATACCCCACTTGGACGATTATTCGTGCGTCATTTGTACAAGCATTGCGTTCAAACCAATCCGTTTGAATTGCGGCCATCTGTTCTGCATACGGTGTTTGGTCAAGATGCAGAAGAGAGGAAGCGCGCATTGCCCCATATGCAGGGCGGAGTGTGTTCTAACCGCTGACAAAAGTTTGTCCTGTCTTTCTTTTTGGCGAGCAACCAAGTTGACCACTGGCCTTTCTAGCCAACGTGGACTGGGCACTGCTCAATTTCATGCAGGACTGGTTTCCGATCGAGGCGGAGAAGAAATTGCAGCAGAATATGAATGAGGCTGCCCGAGAAGAGCTGCAGGAGATGGGACTTGATCCAGACCACCAATGCACGATAATGTAATGAGTGGCGTCTTTGTGATTCCACGGCGGCAACCGTCATGGGGAGCCACTTGAATTAACTATAAGTTATTCATATATATGTGATGGATAGTCTGAGGGTACTTTATTCGCTGCGCCTCGAATAATCTGAAAGACGGAATCGTTTCAAGCATCGGAAAGCATATCTTCCTGGTTCCAACACTCAGGCTGTGTAGGTCCAAATCTTTTCACTGCTGTCCGCCGTGCGCGTTGCTCGGCGTTGTGCCATTTCTTGGGTGAGTTTGATGTCCATGAGGCGACTTCGAGTACTATAAACGTACGGCGTTTGTTCTGGACTGGGTTGGGCAGGTGAGCGAAAGTAAGGGTTCTAAGAAGTGGAGTTTTCACCTGATGTTGCCTGCGTATGGACGTGTTGCCGTTAGGAAGCTGTCTCAGGGAAGTCGGTGCTGGCAAGCTGATTTACTTATAATTTTGAACTTGGCCCCAAGATTGGGGGCGTCCCGCACAGGGGGCAACCACTCAGAATGGCTCATTCCATGAACGATTTGAACGACAAGCTCTTCATATATAAACATACGACGCAAGGAGAGAAAAATATCATCGATGCTGCTCGAACCTCTCTCTCGCTTTCTGATTCCGCCTCAGGTCTCCATCCCGGTAGTTTAATGGCGGGTAGGCCGACGAGGAACTGTTTTTGACGCAAAAAGAAAGGGAAAGAGTTTTTAAATCTCAATCGAGAAATAAACCAGAGAGAAAGGACAAACCACGACACGGAACACACCAACCTTCCCCCATCCACACCCCACACGTTCTCCACCTCCAGCTTCGTCGCAGCCACCACTTCTGGGCGTCCTCCCGCGCCTCCCGTGTCAACCCCACCGAGGCTCCTTCCAATACGCACGCGCGCGCTCCCATTGCGAACGGCGCAACGCCTGTCTCCAGGGTTATGGAGCGGTAATCAAGCAAAGCACGTCCATCGGGGCGTGAAGGAGGTGTCGCTACAAGGCCAGCTTCTCCGCTTTCCAAAGCGATGCCGTGGACGACTAGGAGAGGGAGATCCGAGGTCCGATCCGACTTCCCTCCGTGATAAATATTTTTGACAAATCGCTGGTTGTTATCATGGCTTCAATGTTCCCGCGTACGGCCGTCCGGGGGTTCTCCCTGTCTTCCAATGAAAAACGATGCAGTTCGGCATGCCCACTGCGACGCAAGGAGAGATGCCGTTTTCAAGCGTATGTCCAGGTGTCTCTCACCCTGGCTCATCAGGTACAGCCGGCCCAAGTCAAGAGTTCCCTCCCTCGTGGAAGAGGTGTCTGAGGTGTCCGTCAGACTCCTGACCATCATTGACAGAGTGTCGCGATGGTATACTCCGAGGCGAGAGTGGACGGAAGCTGAGTCAGGCGGCTCAGGCTGACTGGAGTACGTATGGCCAGCTGCAGCCTCATAGTGTGTGTAGGACGATTGCCCGTCCGTTGCTCGCCGACTCTTTCCACATATGACCGTGCTACGCTTGCTCATCGTGAGTCAGTCTACGTAGACCACCGTGTTGCCCCGCTCCCATTTTGGACAACCGTCGACTCTTTTTACATATGACCTTTATTACAGCATAACCCTGACTGTTGACGCCATTGGTCCGTCTTTTCACCTCAACCATTCTTATATCGGATGGATCTGATCGATTAAGACTCACCTCCCCATCCACTAATACGGCAGCGATAGCTGTTACCGAAGTTGCAAACATCCTCGCTAACTCTCTCCACATCTCGGAACCCAAAGCGCCCTTCGTTGTCTCCAAAAGTCCTTTAAAAATGCAGCTCCACCGGACATCGATTACCACCGACGAGGCGAAATAGAAAGCTCAAACAGTCCACAGATTGGCTGAAGATCCATCGCTGCCCTCGACACCTCTTCCCTCAGGATTCCCTACCCATCTAGAATCGCCCCTGGTTTGGAAGGGCGGCGACTGGAAGGAAAAGAATGAATGGGTTCACGAGCCAGCAAATCCTGGGAACGCTACAGGTTGCTACAGGTTGCTATGGAGCACTCTGTAGCGAAGGTCCCTGGGAATATAGCGTCCATAGCAACCTGTAGTGCCTGAGAGCACCCAGGATTTGCTGATCAGTGAGGTCGAGTCTGTCAAGCAAATTGTGTATTCTCCGCGTCCCCGACTTGTCGCAATCGACCACAAGAAAATTCTCAAAAAGGAAAATTGTGGTCCAATCTCCGTCATAAATATCTCAAAATTCGACCGAGGCAAATTCTGGGACTTTACGCTGTGCACGGTGCCCAACAGCATGCCGCCCGTTACGTATTACTTAAAGCTTGCTTCACGCGTTGAACAAGCGAGCCCAAACCGGTACCAGCATGACATCGTGCTTTCTTTTGACAGATTTTGTCCAAACGATCAAGTCCACCTGGAGGACTCTCCCGCAACCCCCACAACAATTTGAACCAAGGGACCATTCCACCTTTCGATGCATTGATCGTCAGCCCGCCTTCCTTTCTCGAGCCAAAGGCATGAAGAGAACAGTTCACTGTTCAATTACAATTATTGGGCAAAGCAACAGATTTTACTGGGTCTGATGGCCGTGTGATCGCTTCTCCAGAATTGAGTAGTTTTTATACATATCAGCACTGGAGTGATGACTAATTCGTCGGGCTGGTTTCCAGTTCGCCTCGACCAAGGACGATCGGCGTTGCTTCCACCCTCAGTATTATATGTCCATCGCCTCACCTCCAAACTCGAGGCCACCAGTCGACGACTCGGAGGGAGTCTACTCGTTAACCTCTGAGGAGGCCATGTTTTTCAAATCCCAGACTGGCATCGATGACAACGAAACCTTGAAACGGCATATCGTCGCCGTCCAGAAGAAGGCTTATGAGGCATGTAAACACCAGAACTATAGCTCAACGCAGACGTATACCTTCAATAGGTCCATCGTTATGGCTGTATATGGGCATTTAACTTTACCAAGCAACCCAATCTATCGTCTTCATCGTGCTAACGATTCGACATTTAGGATGAAGATTGCCCGGATGCCCGTTTATCCTTCCGTCCTTGAGCTATGTCGAGTGCGCCAAGATGCCATACTGTTTGACGTTGGATGTTGCTGTGAGGCATGCCTCAACCGGTCATGTTCTAGTTGGGAACGATACGAGGAAGGCGGTAGCAGACGGTTGGCCCGTCCATGGCCAGAACGTCGTCGCCTCTGACCTCCGCCAAGGTCTGTCGGCTCCTTCTCTTTTCTGGAATTTAAACATGCCAACTCGCCAGCCTTCTGGGACTTTGGACATGAATTGTTCAGAACAACACCCGAGACGTTCCCCGCCTTGTTCTTGGCCGGCGATGTCTTCGACCTGACTTTCTTATCGTCCAGAGAGCCCTTTACCAAATTGCCCACCACTCCCCGTCCTGTTAACCTCGATTCCTTGACATCTCTCATTCCAGTTCAGGGCCATGTCTCTGCTATATTCGCGGGCTCGTTTTTCCACCTATTTGGTGAGGACCAGCAACTGGCACTCGCCCGACGCCTCGCGGCGTTGTTGTCTCCGATACCAGGATCTGCTATATTCGGTTCCCACATCGGGTTACGGGAGAAAGGGAACCGGCCAGTGTGGGGTTGGGGTTTAGCGAGGCTCGGATGTATGCCCATTCACCCGAAAGCTGGAGGGATCTCTGGGAGGGTCAGGTCTTCGGGAAGTGTTCTGTCAAAGTGGAAGCTAGACTCCACACGGAGGAAAGGTTTGACCCCACAAGAGAAACACATATCACCCTGCTCGTATGGTCAGTTACAAGGCTGTAGGGAAGGACACATTTAGTGTAATTTCTGTATAACATTAATGCAGACCTTGTCAACGCGGCACAAGTCACGCGAAGGGAAGTGCCGGGAAGGAAAATCGGCAGCCCCAAGGCATGGAGGCCGGTTCCTTTGAATATGGTGAACCATTAATGGTTCATGTCTTGTTTCTAGTACTTGAATTTGTGAATAGGACATTGCTCTGTAAAGCTACAATTTTGTTATTCGTAGTCTGAACTAACTTGAATCAATTGCAACGGTGGGACTCTCGGAATGACAGGGCATGTGATAATTTGTCGTAGCAGGCGAGGTTTGTTCGGAGAAGGCAGCGATGAAATTCCTAACTTGAGAGGTTGACTGACTCATCAGCAAATCCTGGGTGCTCTCAGGCACTACACCACCAATTGGCAGTCATGTGGAAGGAACCTGGGGATCAAAACCCGATAGCCACCTTTTCCCACCTGTGAGAATATAACATCCGAGACCCCTTCAGGTTTGGGATCCGGCTGGGGACATCGTGTCACCAGGTTGATGTTGTGGCAACATTTACGATGATGCCACTGAGAGATGGTCTGACAACTGGAGGAAAGGAATCTGGTGGGCTCTGGGCTAGCTAGTATACACTTTAATGTTACATGTTTTGTGTTGTTTTGTCGAGCTGGAGTCGGACCTTGTTGGTCCCTCTTGCAAGACCTGGTAGCTCCCTCTCGCAATATGTACATCAGCAAATTCCGGTCACACTACATAGCACTACATAATGCTGTAGTGAGTTGTAGTGAGTTGTAGTGCTGTAGTGTGTGTATATGATCTCTGTAGTGCTACGTAGCAACTGGGGTCACTACCAAGACATCACCAATCACTACAGAGTATTATGTCGCACTACATAGTACTACGTCGCACTACATAGCAGTCACTACATTGCTCAACATAAATCCTACTCTATTATTCACTCGAGGCTTGGAGACAGAAGTTGTAGTAAAGGTATAATATTAAAATCTATGCTATACACAATTTTACATATGGTCACAAGGGGGACAACGAATGCTGCCACACCGACAACTCACCTCGTCTCGCCTCGCCACTACACCCTGCTGCTCATTGACATGCCAACAACTCGCCTTGTCTTGCTGCTACACACCCTGCTGCTCAGTGACATGCTCTTCCTTTGCGCCGTCCCTTCTCCGCTTGTGTCCCGTGCCATGTCCCTGGAGGTTTCATTAGTGGAAGAAGGGTAAGAGGAAGGGAAGGGTTATTTCACCTTTGAAGGGCAATACCACTCCAGATGCAGTGGTGCTGCCCTATGCCAGACTCACCTCTGGACTCGTGTCTATCTGCCATTTTGCACCACTACTATTTCATGCTCATGCATTAGCTCTATGCCTTGTAGGTTTTGTTATCTTGAGGTTACTGGGGAAGGGGAGGCTTACCATTCATGTGCATAGCATCAGGCTGTGGTTAGAGGAAAGAGAGAGAAAATGAGAGCCCGGTGAGAGGGGGAATTAAGAAAGGATGAGATGACTCGCCACATCACACCATTCAATAATCAATGATCGGCAGTTGCTGAGATTCGGCAACTGCTGATCATTGGACTTGTCGACAACCTTCTTTCTTCCCACTGTCCTCCTCTTCTCAGCACCACCGCCATCCACCTCTTTCATGGCCAGCCACCCTAATTGTGCCATCATCTCCAATGGAGAGATCACGGCACCCACGGCACTGACCAATTGACCACCACCAGCTTGGAACGCCCATGAAAATGGCGTCGATTCTGACAGCACATGCATGACACAAGGGTGATAAGAACAGCCCCACACACGACGAACAGGTTCTCGACAGCTTTCTGCAAAATTAGAGAACTGGGAGAGGCCACTGGGTTAAGACAGGAGTCGGGTGCGCTACTCCTTCATGATTGAGAACAATGACAGTGCTAATTTTATTCCTCTAACAGTTCAGATTACCAACCACCATGGGCATTGCAGTCCACACCCCTCTTTGCCCTCCATTCCCCACCTTCCTCCTCTTGTCCATGACGGCTGCCATGCCCCCTTCTCCACCTATCTCCCATGTCGTTTCACTACTCTTTGATCCACCCACTGGTGCCGCTCACCTGTCTGCCAATTGGCGTGGGGCGTGAAGGCAGTGGCTGAGGTTTAGGTGGGTGAGTTTCATAGGGTTTGGATATGATCAGGGTAGATAGGGCAGCACAACGGTGCACAGGTGCTACCGTCAAGGCATACTCAGAGAGTTTGGCCACCCTTGGAACCTATCATGGGACCATATGTACGCCCCACTCAATCCTCCTTCCTTTCCCCTTCTCTCCTTCTATTCCCCCATACCTCGCACTGTTACGCTTATGTAACGATTCCGCGGAACGCCCAATTTCATATTCAT